>Ga0265327_10001489_pt1 | contig 29123 bp, 16 predicted proteins | sample 41621metaG_FD_202089 | JGI IMG/M metagenome (GOLD analysis project Ga0265327, IMG submission 202089) | Rhizosphere microbial communities from Carex aquatilis grown in University of Washington, Seatle, WA, United States - 4-16-21 metaG | ecosystem: Host-associated > Plants > Roots > Rhizosphere...
GTCATCGCAGCGATGTCAGCGGTGCTCAGCACCGCGATCTGGGCGGTGCCCATCGCGGTGATGTCGGCGGCGCTCAGGGCGCGCACTGCAGCAGTGCTCAGGGCGGCGACCGCTTCGGTCAGCAGGTTGGCAACCTGGTCGGTGCTGAAGACGTTGGTTTGCGTCGAGGTCAGCGCTGCAGCCTGGGCCGAGGACAGGACGTGGGCTTGCGCCGTGGTCATGCCGGTCAGGGCGGAGGCCGTCAGGGCGCGGACATCGGCCGTGCTCATGACGCTCATGTCCAGCGTGGTAACAGCGGCCAACTGGGTGCTGTTGAGCGCAGCCACTTGCGCGCTCGTCAGAACGGCGAAATCAGCGCTCACCAGCGCTGCGATTTCGGCCGTGGTCATGGCGGCGATCTGCGCCGTGCTCATGGCCGTGATCTGGCCCGTGGACAGGTTGGCAATCTGAGCCGTGGTCATGTTGGACACGGCATCCGTGCTCAACGCACGCACAGCGGTGTTGCTCAGCACAGCCAGGTCTGCGGTTTCCATGGCCGAGACTTGCGCCGAGCTCAACACGGCGGCCTGTGCTGTCGTCAGCACAGCGGCTTCGGCAGTCGTCAGTGCGACAACCTGAGCCGAGGTCAGGGTGCTGACTTGCGCCGTGCTCATGCCGACGATGTCTGCGGTGGTCAGCGCTGCAATCTGGGCCGTACCCAGGTTGCCGATGATATCGGTGCTCAAAGCGCGAACGGCACCCGTGGTGAGTGCCGCAATCGATTCGGTCGCCAGTGAAATGGCTTGTGCGCTGTTCAAGGCCGCCGCCTGTGCCGTGCTGAGCGCGGCGGCTTGTACTGAGACCAGCGCCTTGGCCTGCGCTGTGGTCAACCCTGCCAGGCTGGCAGTGGTTAGCGCCCGAACTTCGGCTGTGGTCAGCGCAGCGAAGTCCGCCGTGCTGACGGCCTCTACCTGCGCACTGGTCAGCGAGGCAATCTGGTTTGTGCCCAACACGCCAATCTGGGTGGTCGTGATGACATTGATCTGTTGTGTCAACAGGGCCGCCACACTGGACGTGGTCAGCGCACGCAAATCAGCCGTGTCAATGGCCTGAATTTGTGTGGTCGTCAAGGCCTGAATCTGTGCCGTATTGAACGCCGCCCAATCTTCCGTGGACAGTTGTTGAATAGCTGTCGTGGTCAACGCCGCGATCTGTGCGGTCGAATACTTGGGAATCAGTGTTGACATGATCAATCCCTTTGGGTCCAGTGAGCGTTGGCGGTAAACGGAATGGCGCGGTCAAGACAACGAGACACACGCCACGGCCGGAATCGGCCTCGTGAACGTGCCAACTCTTGTGTCGTTGACGTCCTATATCGACTTACTGCGATGGTTCTTTAATCTGGGGCTTCGATAAGCTCAGATGAGAGGGGTGTTTTGTGGCTCATCTGTGAGCCGCGTGTGATCTATTGGCGCAAATGGCGCGTGAGTAACTGGTGCGCTGCCGTCGGATACCAGCAGGTCATGCCCACGGTCGGATAACAGGTCAGCGGCCGAAATACCCGACTGATTCAATTTGGCTTGGGTTTGCCCGTCAATTGAATGGATCGCACTTTCATGCGTGATGGGGGTGTGCGCATCCACTTGCGGATCGGTGTGCGGCGTCAATTCAGATGGCGAAATGCCTGACGCCACGGTGCCGGTGGTGGCGCCGCTTTGGGCGCTCTGATCCTTGGTGAACCACACATCGGCCATGGCATGGCTGCTGCCATCGCTGGTCTTGTAGCTGGCCACCAGGCCAAGCACATTGCCGTGGTTCACGCTGGAGCCTGCCTGGGCGTGGAGGTCCAGCTCGATGATGCCCAGGGCGGACAGGTCCTTGAGCTCACCGGCTTCGGATATCCCGTCGCCATTGGCATCAACCCAGACCTTGAGGTCCTTGAAGTGCGCGTCCGCGGCAGTGAGCTTGTTGTCGTGGTTGCTGTCCAGGTCCGCCATGGCATTGAAGCCATTGCCTGCGCGCTGACCCGATGTCAGCATCGTGGCCGTACCGAACAATTCCGTGCCGTTGTTGACAATGCCGTCGTGGTTGCGGTCCATGACCAGCAGGCCGTCCTGGCGCCCGACCCAGCCGTGGCTGACCGAGGCACCCGTGGCGTTGAGGTCAAAGTGCGTACCCTGGGCGGCGCTGACCGTCTGGACGCCGTCGCCATTGAGGTCCAGCACGATCGGCGTGGAGACAATGAGCGTGTTCAATTGCGCATCGCTCAGGACGGCCATCTGGTCGGTCGTGAGCACCAGGGCCTGGTTGATGGTGAGCGCGGCCATGTCCTGCGTCTCGAACGCCACGATCTGGTCCGTTGTCAGCGCCATGATCTGGGCCGTGCTGAATTCATGAACCTGGGCGGTCGTCAACGCGGCGAAGCTTTCGGTCGTGAAAGCCATGATCTGTTCGGTGGTCAGCGCCCGGATCTGCGCAGTGGTCAGCGCCACCACGTGGGCGGTGTCCATGGCTGCGATGGCGTCCGTGTGCAGTGCCCTGACCTGCATCGTGGTCAGTGCGTGCAGATCACCGGTTTCCATCGCCACGATCTGTTGCGTGGTCAAGGCGCCAATTTCGCTGGTGGTCATGGCAACGAACTGCGCCGTGCTCAGCGCCACGATCTGGTCCGTGGTGAGGACGGCTATGTGCTCGGTGGTGAATGCCCGGATTTCTGCCGTCGTCATGGCGCGAAGATCCACCGTTTCGATGGCCACGACCTGGCTGGTGCTCAAGGCCGCGATATCGGCCGTTGTGAACGCCATCATCTGGGCGGAACCCAGCGCGGCAATCTGCGCTGTGGTCAGGGCCACCACCGCATCGGTCGACAAGGCGCGGATGTCTGCCGTGCTCAAGCCCGCCAGCTGGCTGGTCAACAAGGCGGCGACATGATCGGTCGTCAGCGACCAGACCTGCGTCGTCGTCATCGCGGCCATCTGGGTCGAGCTCAGCGCCACGATCTGCTCGGTACTCAGCGCGGCCACATCCTCCGTGCTCAAGGCCCGGACATCGGCGGTCTCCATGGCCCGGATCTGCTGCGTTGTCAGCGCCATGGCCTGCGTGCTGGTGAGGGCGGCCACCTGCGCCGTGCCCAGAATCGTGATCTGGTTGGTGCTGAGCGCGGCGATCTGTTCTGTACCCATGGCGCCGATGACGGCCGTTTTCAGTGCCCGGATATCGGCCGTGCTCAGCGCCACGATCTGGCTGGTGTCCAGCGCCAGCACCTGCGTCGAAGACAGGGCTGCGGCTTGAGCTGAACTCAAGGCGGCGATGTCGGCCGTTGACAGCACCACCATGTCGGCCGAACTCAGCGCGGCGATCTGCGCGGTCATCAAGGCCGCCATCTGCGCGGTGGTCATGGCGACGATCTGCTCGGTACTGAAGGCAGCGACGTTGGTGGTCGACAAGGCGCGGATGTCTGCCGTGCCCAGCGCCATCAGTTGGGCTGTGCTGATGCCGGTAATCTGGGTGGAGTTCAGCACGGCAACCTGCGCCGTGTTCAGCGCAGCAACGTCGGCGGTTGAGAAGACGCTGATCTGCTCTGAACTGAGTGCTGCCATTTCGGCGGTGCTCAGTGCGGCCACCTGGGCGGAGGTGAGCACCTCGATCTGGCTGGTGCTCAGCACGGATACCGACGTGCTGCCCAGCGCCTTGATGTCGGCCGTGCTCAAGCCACTGATTTCGCTGGTCGTGAACGCCATGATCTGGGCAGAGGTGAGGGCGCTCACTTGCAGCGTGGTCAGTGCGGCAATCTGCGACGAGGTCATCACCTCAATCTGATCGGTGCGCAGGGCGGCGATGTCCGTGGTGTTCAGCGCGCGCACGTCGGCCGTGGTGAAAGCCAGGATCTGATCCGTGCTCATGGACGAGAGCTGATCGGTGTTGAGCACGGCGATCTGTGCGCTGCCCATGGCGGCTATGTCGGCGGTGGACAGCGCCGCGATCTGGCCGGTGCTGAGCACCGATACCTGCATGGTGCTCAAGGACCGGACCTGAAGCGTGCTCATGACGCTGAGTTGATCCGTGGTCAAGGCGGCAATGGCGCCGGTTGTCAAGGCGCGGATGTCGGCCGTGTTCAGCCCGGCCATGTCGGCCGTTTCAATGGCGGCGACCTGCTCGGTGGTCAGGGCGCTGATCTGCGCGGTACCCAGCGCCGCCACCTGGCTGGAGCTCAGTGCGGCGATCTGTGCCGTGCCCAGTACGGCAATGGCAGACGATGTCAAGGCGCGCACGCCCGCGGAAGTCATCGCGGCCACCTGCTCGGTGCTCATCACCATGGCCTGTGTGCTACTGAGCCGGGCGGCCTGCGCCGTGGTCATCGCGGCCAGGTCTGCGGTGCTCAGCACCGTGATGTCCGCACTGTTGAGGACGGACACCTGGGCCGTCGACAGCGCCGCAAACTGGCCGGAACTCAGTGCAGCGATCTGGTCGGTGGTCAAGGCGGACACGTTGACTGTGCTCAGGGCGCGCAGGTCCGCCGTGGTGAGCGCCAGGATCTGGTCGCTCGTCAGCGCACGCGCCTGGTTGGAGCTGAACACGGACACCTGCGCCGAACTCAAGACAGCGATGCTGCTGGTGGTCAATACGCTGATTTCGTCGGTGGTCAGCGCGGCCATCTGAGCCGTGCTCAGCGCGCGAATCTGGGTTGAATCCAGCGCCGCGAATTGCTCGGTGCTCAGCGCGGACACTGCCGCAGTGGTGAGCGCGCGCACCCCGGCGGTGCTCAGCACGGCCAGATCACCGGTTGTCAGGGCCGCCACTTGTCCGGTTGAGAGTATGCTGATCTGTGCCGTGGTCAGTGCGCCGACCTGCGTTGACAGCAGCGCGGCGACCTGATCCGTTGTCATGGCCGCGATGTCCGACGTGCTCATCGCACGCATGTCTGCGGTGTTGAGCGACTGGATCTGATCGGTGGCCAGCGCGCTGACCTGTGCAGAGCCCAGCGCCCCGACCTGCGCCGTGCTCAAGACGGCCATGTCCAGGGTACTCAGGCCGGCCAGTTGCGCTGTCTTGAAGGCCGCCATCTGTGCCGTCTGCAAGGCCATGACCTGCATGGTGTTGAGCGCGGCAATCTGCTCGGTGCTCAAGATCGCGATGACCGCCGTACTCAGCGCACGGATGTCAGCTGACGTCAGCGCATTGAGCTGGTCCGTCGACAGCGTGGCAGCCTGGAGCGTGCTGAGCAGCCCGATCTGCGCGCTGGTCATGGCCGCGATCTGCGCCGAGGTAAGGGCCACGATCTGGTTGGTGTCCAGTACGGCAATCGAGGCGGTATTCAGGGCCCGGACATCCGAGGTGCTGAGCGCCTGGACCTGCTCGGTCGTCAAGGCCGCCACCTGCACGGAGCTGAGGCTGGCGACCTGCGTCGTGCTCATGGCGGCAATGTCGGCCGTGGACAGCACGGCGATGTCGGCGGTGTTGAGTGCGGCCACTTGCGCGGTGGACAAGGCCACGAACTGCGCAGTGGTCAGCACGGCAATTTGATCGGTGCTGAGCACCGCGATGTCATACGTGCTGAGTGCCCGGATGTCGGCCGTGGTCAGCACGCTGATCTGCGCGGTGCTCAAGGCCACGATCTGCGTCGAGTTGAGCGCGCCGATCTGGGTCGAGGTCAAGGCCGCGATGCTCGCGGTCGTGATGACGGTGATCTGGTCGGTGCTCAGCGCGGCAATCTGCGCTGTTGTCATGGCCGCAACCTGCGCCGACGTCAGCACCGAGAACTGGTCGGTGGTCATCACCGCCACCGAAGACGTCCGCAAGGACTTGATGTCCGAGGTGTTGAGCGCCGGCATGTCCTCGGTTTGCAACACAACCACGTGTGTGGTGGTCATGGCCGTGACCTGCGCCGTGCTCATCGCGGCGATCTGGGCCGATGTCAAGGCCACGATCTGATCGGTGCTCAGGCCAGCGATATCGGCGGTGGACAGCGCGCGGATCTCCGCGGTGCTGAGCACCTGGATCTGCGACGTGTTCATGGCCGTGAACTGGGTGCTGCTCAGCACCGCGATCTGCGCGGTATTCAAAGCCAGCACGGCCGCTGTCGACAGGTTGGTGATCTGGTCCGTACCGAGCGCGGCCATCTGCGCTGTGCTCAGCGCCGCCACCTGGGCTGTGCTGAGCACGCCCATCTGGTCGGTGGTCAGGGTGTGCACGACCAGGGTGCTCAGCGCGCGGATGTCTGCCGTGCTCAGGCCGGCGATGCCGGTGGTGCCCAACGCCGCCACCTGGCCGGTATTGAGCACGCCGATCTGCGTGGTGCTCAGTGCCGCAACCTGCTCGGACCGCAGGGAGGCCATCTGCTCGGTGCTCAGGATCAAGATCGTTGCGCTACTGAGCACCCGGATATCCGAGGTGCTCAATGCCTGTATCTGGTCCGTGTTGAGCACGGCGACCTGCTGCGTGTTCAGTGCCGCGAACTGCGCCGTGCTCATCACGGCCATGTCAGCCGACGACAGCACGGCGATGTCACTGGTATCGAGCGCTGCGATCTGGCCGGTTGTCAGGGCTGCGAACTGGGCGGTTCTCAAAGACGCGATCTGGTCGGTGCTCATGACCGCCAGATCAGCTGTGCTGAGCGCGCGGATGTCGGCGGTGCTCATGGCGTTGATCTGATCGGTGCTCAGCACCAGGATCTGACTGGTGCCCATGGCGGCCACCTGTGCGCTGCTCAAGGCCGCGATGCCGCTGGTGGTGATCACCATCACTTGATCCGTGCTCAAGGCCAGAACCTGCGCCGTGCTCATGGCGGCAATCTGTGCGGAGCTCAGCACCGCGAACTGATCGGTCGTCAGCGCCGACAGCGTGGCGGTATTGAGCGCCCGAATGTCCGCCGTCGTCAGGCCAGGGATGTCCTCGGTCGACAGTGCGATGACCTGTGTCGTGGTCAATGCCGCGATCTGCGTGGTGGTCATGGCGGCCACCTGAGTTGAGGTCAGCACCTCGATCTGGGCGGTGCTCATCACGGCGATGTCGGCGCTTCTCAAGGCACGGATCGATGCCGTGCCCAGCACCTCGATCTGGTCGGTGCTCATGGCGGCCACCTGGCCCGTGCTCAGCACGGCCACCTGGCCCGTCGTCAAGGCCCTGACGTCGGCGGTGGTGAGTGCCGCGATCTGGTCGGTGCTCAGCACTGCGACCTGCCCGGTAGACAAGGCGCCCACCTGCGTGCTGCTCAGTGCCGTGATCTGATCGGTGCTCAAAACGGCCACGGCCGCCGTGCTCAAGGCCCTGATGTCAGCGGTGGTCATGCCGCCCAGGCCGGTCGTGTCAATGGCTGCCACCTGCGCCGTGCCCAGTACGCTGACCTGGGCCGTGCTCAGGGCACCGATCTGTTCAGAGACCAGCGAAGCGATCTGGGTGGTGCTGAGCGTCTTGATGGTCAGGGTGCTCAGGGCACGGATATCGGCTGTGCTGAATGCATCGAGCTGTTCGGTGCTCAGCACCGATATCTGCAAGGTATTGAGCGCCCCGATCTGCGCCGTGCCCATGGCGCCGATGACGGCGCTGCTCAAGACCTCGATGTCGCCCGTCTCCAGTGCCCCGATCTGCGCGGTGGACAAGGCCGCCACCTGAGCGCTGCTCAGCGTCGCGATTTGCGTGGTGCTCAGTGCCGCCACGTTGATGACACCCAGTGCCCGGATGTCGGCGGTGCTCAGCACGCTGATCTGATCCGTGCCCAGCGCAGAGACCTGATTGGTATTGAGCGCGCCGACCTGGCTGCTGCTCAGGGCGGCCACGCTTGCGCTTGTCAGCACGCTGATCTGGTCGGTGCCCAGCGCGGCAATCTGCGCAGTCCGCAAGGCCGCCACCTGGGCCGAGCTCAGCGCGGCAAATTGCGCGCTGCTCATGACCGAAATGGCCGCGCTGCTCAGTGCCTGGATATCGGCCGTGGTGATGCCCAGGATGTCCGTGGTGGACAGCGCCGCCACATGTGCCGTTGTCAGGGCACTGAATTGCGCCGTGCTCATGGCCCCCACCTGGGCCGAACTCAGCGCGGCCACCTGCTCGGTCAGCAGGCTGGCGATGGCGGCTGTGTTCAGGGCTCGAATCTGCGCCGTGCTCAGGCCCACGATCTCGTCGGTGCTCATCGCCGTGATCTGCGCCGTCTTCAGTGCGCCGACCTGGGTCGTGGTCAAGGCACCAATCTGGCTGGAGTTCAGCGATGCGATCTGGGCGGTCCCCAGCACGGCGACAGCAGACGTGCTCAGTGCGCGCAGGTCGCTGGTGTTGAAGGCGCTGAACTGATCGGTGCTGAGCGTGGCCACCTGGTTCGAGGTGAGCACGGCCACCTGCGACGTGGTCAGCGCGGCGATGTCCGCCGTCGAGATCACGTTGATCTGCGTGGTGGTCAGTGCGGCAATCTGGCGGGTGACGAGGGAGGCCACTTGCGTGGCACTCAGGGCATTGATCTGCGCCGTGGTCAGCGCCGCAATGGCCGAGGTGTTGAGGGCCTGGACGCTGGCCGTGCTCAGCCCGGCAATGGCACTGGAGTCAATGGCGGTGATCTGGCTGTTCTTGAACGCGCTGACCTGGCTGGTGCTCAGGCCCACGATCTGGGCAGAGCCCCAGGCCAGGATCTGTTCGGTGCTCAGCACCGCGATGTCGGCGGTGTTGAGCCCCTGGACGGCCGCCGAGTTCAGCGCGGCCATCTGCTGCGTGGTCAGCGCCTGAACCTGTGCCGTCTTGAATGCCGCGGTCTGTGCCGAACTCAGCACGCTGATGTCGTCGGTACCCAGGACCGCGATGGCGCCGGACGACAGCGCGGCCATCTGGCCCGTTGCCATATTGGCCACCTGGTCGGTCGTCAGGATGCTGGCCTGGCTGGTGCTCAAGGCGGCCACATCCACGGTATCCAGCGCACGGATCATGGTGCTGCTGAACACCTGCAGATCCTGCGTCTCGATCGCCGCGACCTGGGTCGATGTCAGCGCACCCAGTTGTGCCGTGTTGAATGTGGCGAATTCGCCTGTTGTGAGCGCGGCGATCTGTGCCGTCTTGAACGCCGCAACCGCGGCACTGCTCAGGCCCAGGATGCCGGTCGTGCTGATCAAGGGGATCTGGACCGTGGTCAGGGCCTGGATCTGTGCCGTGGTGAACGACGCCCAGTCAGACAGCGTCAGCTTGGAGATCGTCGACGTGCTGAGCGTTGCGATCTGCGCTGTGGTGAGCTGTGTAACGAGAGACGCCATTCAAACAAGCCTTCGGGACCGCTGTTGACCAGACAAAGACAAACTGGACCAGTTCAGAGGCTATTCGGGAGGAGCCGCCTCTGATGTGCGAATAAACCGAGCTTCTGACGATCGTTTTCAAAAGCGCAGCACATTCGGCACGACTTCGGTTTATCGACTGGGGGGCTGTACGGTTGAGGGCGAAATGCACCCGTCATCACCCCTGGCTGAACGCCGTGGGCATCCGCGTGTGAAACCTCACGGCGCCACGCAAAATCGGACAGCTAAGCCGGACAGCTCGGTGAGGCGTCAGTCCAGGCGAGAGACGTCGCACTGGACGCCCAGCCAATTGGCCACAACCGTCGCCAGATGAGCCGGGTCTGCGCTGGTGCAGAAGCTCAGCGTGCCGGCAGACGAGTGTCCGCCGCTTGCCCTCGGGTGCTGACCCGAGGTGCGGGCGCAAAGCCGCGCCGTGTGCTCGGCCACCGCCTGGGCCGTGTCCATGACCGTGACCCGCTCTCCCAACGCCTGCTGGAACAGGGGGGCCACAAAAGGATAGTGGGTGCAGCCCAGCACCACCGTGTCCACGTTCGCATCCCGCAGGGGCTGCGCAAAGCGTTCAACCAGTTGCCGCAAGGCCGGGGTGTCCAGTTGCCCCGACTCGATCTCCTTGGCCAGGCCGGGGCAGGGCTGGGACACCAGCGTGGCACCCCGGGCATGCATTTCAATCAAACGTTTGTATTTGTCGCTGGCCAGCGTGCTGGGCGTGGCCAGCACGCCAATGCGCTTGTTGATCGAGTGCGCCACGGCGGGCTTGACCCCGGGTTCGACCCCGATGATGGGCAGATGAGGGTAGGCCTCACGCAGCAGGTGGATGGCCGCGGCCGTGGCCGTGTTGCAGGCCACCACGATGGCGTCCACCGACTGGGCGATCAGGTGGTCGCAGATCTGGGTGCTGCGTGCGGCAATGAAGTCGTCGTCGCGTTCGCCGTAGGGCGCATGCCCCGAGTCCGCCACGTAGGTCAGGTCGGCCAGCGGCAGGCGTTTGTGCAGCGCGCGCAGCACCGACAAGCCACCCAGGCCGGAGTCGAATACCCCGATATGCGTGTTGGCGCCTCGAAAGGTGGGTGCCTGGGGGGCACCTGTTTCAGGGGATACGGCGGCGTGCTGGGTCACAAGAAGAGAGGCTGGGGCGCGGAACGCGGGGCAGAAGTCGCATATTGTCATGCGATTGAGCCCGCATTTGTGGTCCAATCTCCCAAGTTCGCGTTAGAATCGAACGATCGTGCTTTTTTGGGCGCGGCAAACTTTTATTTAACTCTTCCTCATGACGCAGGAGAACATCGCATGAAGGTTCTGGTTCCGGTCAAGCGGGTTGTCGACTACAACGTGAAGGTTCGCGTGAAGTCCGACGGCTCTGGTGTCGACATCGCCAACGTCAAGATGTCCATGAACCCCTTCGACGAAATCGCCGTTGAAGAAGCCACCCGCCTGAAGGAAAAGGGCGTGGTCACCGAAATCATCGCCGTCTCCATCGGCGTGTCGCAATGCCAGGAAACCCTGCGCACGGCCATGGCCATTGGTGCCGACCGTGGCATCCTGGTTGAAACCGACGCTGACGTGCAGCCCCTGGCCGTGGCCAAGGTGCTCAAGGCGCTGGTCGACAAGGAAAAGCCTGATCTGATCATCCTGGGCAAGCAAGCCATCGATGACGACAGCAACCAGACCGGCCAGATGCTGGCTGCCCTGGCCAACCTGCCCCAAGGTACTTTCGCCTCCAAGGTGGAAGTGGCTGACGGCAAGGTGTCCGTGACCCGCGAAGTGGACGGCGGCCTGGAAACGGTCAAGCTGTCGCTGCCTGCCGTGGTGACGACCGACCTGCGTCTGAACGAGCCCCGCTACGTGACGCTGCCCAACATCATGAAGGCCAAGAAGAAGCCCCTGGAAACCGTCAAGCCGGCTGACCTGGGTGTGGATGTGGCCCCTCGCGTCAAGACCCTGAGCGTTGCTGAACCTCCCAAGCGTTCCGCTGGTATCAAGGTGCCCGACGTGGCCACCCTGGTCGACAAGCTGAAGAACGTCGCCAAAGTGATCTGAGGAGATAAAGCATCATGACCGCTCTCGTTATTGCTGAACACGACAACAACAGCATCAAGTCCGCCACCCTGAACGTGGTGACGGCTGCCAAGGCGCTGGGTGGCGACGTGCACGTGCTCGTCGCTGGTGCCAACGCTGGTGCCGCTGCCGCTGCCGCTGCTCAAATCGCTGGCGTCTCCAAGGTCCTGCACGCTGACGGCGCTCAACTGGCCGACGGCCTGGCCGAGAACCTGGCAGCACAAGTGCTGGCCGTGGCTTCGGGCTACAGCCACCTGCTGTTCCCCGCTACCGCTTCCGGCAAGAACGTGTCGCCTCGCGTGGCCGCCAAGCTGGACGTGGCTCAGATCTCGGAAATCACCAAGATCGTGTCGGGTGACACCTTCGAGCGTCCCATCTACGCCGGTAACGCCATTGCCACCGTGCAATCGGCTGACTCGGTGAAGGTGCTGACCGTTCGCGGTACCGCTTTCGACGCCGCTGCCACCACCGGTGGTTCCGCTGCTGTAGAAACCGTGGCTGCCGTGGCTGACTCGGGCTCCTCGTCCTTCGTGGGCCGTGAAGTGACCAAGTCTGCTCGCCCTGAGCTGACTGCTGCCAAGATCATCGTGTCTGGTGGCCGTGCGCTGGGTTCTGCCGAGAAGTTCAACGAAGTCATGTCGCCCCTGGCTGACAAGCTCAACGCTGGCCTGGGTGCTTCCCGTGCTGCCGTGGACGCTGGCTACGCCCCCAACGACCTGCAAGTCGGTCAGACCGGCAAGATCGTGGCGCCCCAGTTGTACATCGCTTGCGGTATCTCTGGCGCCATCCAGCACTTGGCCGGCATGAAGGATTCGAAGGTCATCGTGGCCATCAACAAGGATCCGGAAGCCCCGATCTTCCAGGTGGCTGACTTCGGTCTGGAAGCCGACCTGTTCGTGGCTGTGCCGGAACTGGTGAAAGCCCTGTAATCACGGGCAAATTACGGGATAATTCATGACAGACGGTCTGTCTGTTTGACATACCCGCCGGGGGCGTCTTTCGAGACGCCCCCTTTGTGTTTATCGGAGAAATAAGATGACTTTCCGCGCACCCGTCAAGGACCAGCTCTTTTGCATGAAGGAACTCGCTGGCCTGGACAAGATTGCCCAGATCCCCGGCTTTGAAGATGCCGGTTATGAAACCGCCCAGGCCGTGCTGGAAGAGTCGGCCAAGTTCAATGAAGGCGTTGTGGCGCCTCTGAACTGGAGTGGTGACCAGGACCACGGTTCGTGGGACAACGGCGTGGTGCGCGCCTCGGCTGGCTTCAAGGAAGCCTACAAGGCCCTGGCCGAAGCCGGCTGGCAAGGCTTGCAGCAGCCAGTCGAATACGGCGGCCAAGGCCTGCCCAAGACCATTGGCGCCGCTTGCATCGAGCAGACGACCGCGGCCAACCTGAGCTTCTCTCTGTGCTCCATCCTGACTGGTGGTGCCATCGAAGCCCTGCTGACCGCAGGCAGCGATGAGCTCAAGACCCGCTACATCCCCAAGATGATCTCCGGCGAGTGGACAGGCACCATGAACCTGACCGAGCCTCAAGCAGGTTCGGATCTGGCGCTGGTGCGTTCCAAGGCCGTGCCGCAAAACGATGGCAGCTACCGCATCTGGGGCCAGAAGATCTTCATCACCTATGGTGAGCACGACATGTCCGAGAACATCGTGCACCTGGTGCTGGCCCGCACGCCGGACGCGCCCGAAGGCGTCAAGGGCATCAGCCTGTTCGTCGTGCCCAAGTTCATGGTGAACGACGACGGTTCGCTGGGCAAGCGCAACGACGTGTTCTGCGCCTCCATCGAAGAAAAGCTGGGCATTAAGGCCTCGCCCACCGCCGTGCTGGTTTATGGCGACAACAAGGGCGACGTGGGCGAAGGCGCCATCGGCTACCTGGTTGGCCAGGAAAACCGCGGCCTGGAGTACATGTTCATCATGATGAACGCCGCCCGCTACGACGTGGGCATGCAGGGCATTGGTGTGTCCGAGCGCGCTTACCAGCACGCCGTGGCCTATGCCAAGGACCGCGTGCAGTCGCGCCCGGTGGACGGTTCACAGCCCGGCTCGGCAGCCATCATCCATCACCCCGACGTCAAGCGCATGCTGATGACCATGCGTGCCCTGACTGAAGGCGCGCGCGCCATGGCCATGGTCGGCGCTGCCGCCTACGACACGGCTCACCACCACCCCGACGCTGCCACGGCCAAGCAGGCTCAGGCCATGTACGAGTTCCTGGTGCCCCTGATCAAGGGCTTCGGCACAGAGAACTCGGTGGAAGTGACCTCGCTGGGCGTGCAAGTGCACGGCGGCATGGGCTTCATCGAAGAAACCGGTGCAGCGCAGTACTACCGCGACGCGCGCATCCTGCCGATCTACGAAGGCACGACGGCCATCCAGGCCAATGATCTGGTCGGCCGCAAGACCTCGCGTGACGGTGGTGCCATGGCCAAGGCCGTGGCCGCCATGATCGCCGACACGGAAGGCCAGCTGACCGGCCGCAGCAGCGCTGCTGGCAAGAAGCTGGCGACCCAGCTCAAGGCTGCACGCGAATCCTTCCTGCAAGTGGTGGACTTCGTCGTTGCCAACGTCAAGACCAAGCCCAACGACGTGTTCGCTGGCTCCGTGCCCTACCTGATGCTGACCGCCAACCTGGTGAGCGGCTGGCAGATGGCCCGCGCACTGATCGCCGCCGAAGACAACCTGGCTGCAGGCAACGACGCGCCCTTCATGGAAGCCAAGATCGCCACCGCCCGCTTCTACGGCGACCACATCCTGGCCCGCGTGGCCTCGCTGCGCGACACCATCCTCAACGGTGGTGAGAGCGTGACGGCCCTGTCGCTGGACGCTTTCTGATCGGCCCGCATTGAGCATGTATCAAGCCTGGTAAGTTCAGGATTGATCGGCCCACACAAGGACGCCCCAATCGGTTCAAGCCGGTGAGGGCGTCTTTTTTTGTTTGATTACGAGGAGACAAGACCATGGCACTGCCCGACGCACTCAAGCGTGTTCCTTTTCCCGTCATCGCGTCGCCGATGTTCATCGTCAGCACACCCCAGTTGGTGATTGCCCAGTGCAAGGCTGGCGTGGTGGGCTCGATGCCTGCGCTGAACGCCCGCCCGGCGGCTCAGCTCGACGAGTGGCTGGCCGAGATCACCGAATCGCTGGCCGCCTACAACGCCGCCAACCCGGACAAGCCGGCTGCGCCTTTTGCCATCAACCAGATCGTGCACAAGAGCAACGACCGCCTGGACCATGACATGGCCATGTGCGAGAAGTACAAGGTGCCGCTGGTCATCACCTCGCTGGGCGCGCGCACCGATGTGAACGACGCCGTGCACAACTGGGGTGGCGTGGTCGTGCACGACATCATCAACAACAAGTTTGCCAACAAGGCCATCGAGAAGGGTGCCGACGGCCTGATCGCCGTGGCAGCGGGTGCGGGTGGCCACGCGGGTACCACCAGCCCGTTTGCGCTGATTCAGGAGATCCGTGAGTGGTTCACCGGCCCCCTGGCGCTGTCGGGCTCGATCGCGAACGGCCGCGCCATCCTGGCGGCGCGCGCCATGGGGGCTGACTTTGCCTACATCGGCTCGGCCTTCATCGCCACCGAAGAGGCTCGCGCTGTGGAGGCCTACAAGCAGATGATCGTCGAGAGCAACAGCGGCGACATCATCTACTCCAGCAAGTTCACCGGCGTGCACGGCAACTACCTGCGCCCCTCGATCGTGAAGGCCGGCCTGGACCCGGACACACTGGGCAATGGCGACCCGAGCCAGATGAGCTTTGGCAGCAAGGATGGCGGCGATGCCAAGGTCTGGAAAGACATCTGGGGTTGCGGCCAAGGCATTGGCGCGGTCAAGCAGATCGTGCCCACGGCCGAACTGGTGGCGCGCCTGAAGGCCGAGTACGAGGCGGCCCGCAAGGAAATCTGCCAGGGTTGCTGAGCCTGGTCGCGGTAGCGGGCCGCTGTGAGGCGGCCTGCAGTGCACTGCCGTTTCAGCGCAGGCTGAGCTTGAAGGCGATCATCGCCCTCAGCTTGGTCGGCACCACTGGCTTGATCAGCAGGTGAAAGTTGTATTGGCGGGCCTCTTCTTCGTGGCCCGTCATCGTGCTGCCTGTGACCATGATCGCGGGCAGGTCATCGCCAAAGCGGGCGCGCAGCATCTTGATGGCGTCCAGCCCGGTTCGCTGCTCGGGCAGGCGGTAGTCCACGATCAGCAGGTCGGGGCGGGCATCCGTCTGCGCGGCCCATTGCTGGACGGCCTCGACCGTGTCGAAAGCGCTCACGCTGGCCCCCCAGCCTTTGAGCAAGACTTCCAGCCCCTCCATCACGGCCTGCTCGTCTTCCACGACCACGATGTGGCGGCGGTCCAGCGTGACGCCCAGCGATTGCTTGACTGGCGCCCCGCCAGCCAGCAGGCGTGAGGCGCGGCCCATGGGGAGCATCAAGGTGAACACAGTGCCGTGCCCGACGCGCGAGCGCAGGCTCAAAGGGGCGCCCATGAGATCGGCCAGGCGTTTGACGATGGCCAGGCCCAGGCCCAGGCCCTTGCGGTGATGGGGTTCGAGCGGGCGGCTGCTCTGCGTCTGGTAGAACTCTTCGAAGATGCGGCCCTGTTCTTTTTCGGTGATGCCGATGCCGGTGTCCCAGATCTGCAAGCAGAGTTGATCCCCGCGTTTGCGGCAGGTGACCAGCACGCCGCCGTCTTCGGTGTAGCGGATGGCATTGGAGACCAGGTTGCGCAGGATGCGCTCGACGATCAGCGGGTCGGCATAGGCGTGCAGGTGCTCGCCACGGAAGCTGAGCATCAGGCCCTTTTCAAAGGCATTGGGCTCGAAGGTCAGGCGCACACGGTTGAACAGCTCGCCCATCGAGAAGTGCTCGGGCTGGTTGTCCACGCCACCGGTGTCGATCTTGGTGATGTCCAGCAGTTCGCTGAACAGGCCTTCCAGGGCGTCCACCGAGTTGTTGATGCTGTTGACCAGGTGGGCGACTTCGGCGTCCTTGCTGCGTTGGCGCAGGGCTTCTGCGAACAGGCCCATGGCGTGCAGGGGCTGGCGCAAATCGTGGCTGGCAGCAGCAAAGAACTGGGTTTTGGCACGGTTGGCCAGTTCGGCCTCGCGTTGGGCCGCTTCAGCAATCGCCATTTCGCCCTTGAGCCGCTGGGCCAGCTCTTGCGTGTGCACCCTCAGGCTGACCATCTCGCCAAACACGTTGCGGAAGGAGCGCCCCAGGGCCAGTGCACACAGGCAAACCAGGCACAGGATGCCCGCCAACTGGACTTCACCGGGGGCATCGCGCAGGGCCGTGCGCACGATCACAGGAACGAAGTACACGCCCATGCACAGCAGGAACAGCCTGGGCTGGGAGGCCATATTGGGCACGGCGCCCAGGGCCAGCGAGTAGATGGTCAGCAGCATGGCCGTTCGCTCGAAGGGCCCGCCGTAGTTGTAAAACAGCATGGAGGCTGCGCTCCAGAGCAGCACGCCTGCAAACATGCCGACGTTCCAGCGGCGCAGCCATTTGTCCGAGTCCGCGCGGCCTTGCAGGACAGCACGGTCGTAACTCAGCAGGCCGACAAAGCGGATCGTCCAGACCGTGGCAAAGGCGGCAGCCCAGCCCCACAACACATGGCGCGGTGCGTACTGCCAGTACACACCAATGCACACCACCATGCCCAGGAAGTGCGCCATCAGGGCCGCACTGGTCTGGCGGTACACCAGCTTGGTGGTGTCTTGCGCCAGTGCGTCGTCAGAGGGCGGGGGCAGGGTGTTGTAGCTGTCCGGGTTTTCGGCGGCCGCGTTGGCCCGCTTGCCCGGGTAGGGCGCGCTCACGGTGGGGGTGGCCATGGCTCAGTGCCGCATCAGCGCATGCGCCAGGTGTTGGCCGAGGTGCCGGTCGCGCCGCCACCTTGTTTTTGCAGGATCTGGCTGACAGCGATCACCGCCTGGGTGCGGGAGCTGACGCCCAGCGCACGCAGCACGGCGGCCACGTGGTCCTTGACGGTTTCGACCGACAGGCCCAGTTCACGCGCGATCAATTTGTTGGGCTGACCCTTGAGCAGCAGGTTGAGCACGTCGGACTGGCGCGGGGTGAGCCCCAGCTGCACCAGCGACGGTACCGTCTGGAAGGACGCCTCTGTGGCTTCACGCTGGACCTGCTGGATGTGGGGGGAGCCGCTGAGCTGGGGCTGGTGGTCGGCGCCCATGCTCATGGGGGGCACGTACACGCCGCCGGACATGACCTGTTGCAGGGCGTCCAGCAGCGTTTCGTTGGCCGCGCGCTTGGGCACGAAACCCATGGCGCCCATGTCGATGGCCCGGATGACGTCGCTGGTGCGGTCCGAGGCGGAGATCACGACCACGGGCAAGGCAGGGTACTTGGTGCGCAACTCGCCCAGCAGGTCAAAGCCATCGGCATCGCCCAGGTGCAGGTCCAGCAGGACCAGGTCGTAATTGGCGTCGTTGCGCAAGGTTTCCCGTGCGGCCCGCCCGCTGTCGGCTGCCGACACGGTCACGTTGTCGCCCAGACCCTGGATGACGGATTGCAGCGCGGCAAGGATCAGGGGGTGGTCGTCGATCAGCAATACCTTCATGAATAACTCCTGAAATCTTGGTTTGCAGCCGTCATGAACCCACCTGAATCCTCGTCAAGGCGTGAACTTTCTCCGTTTTTTGAGGCATCGGCCGCTTGAGATTTTCAGATCATAGGGGCAAGCCGGGTAAAAAAGCCCGACACCCCCATGTGTGTGAACCAGGACCGCCGCCTTGAGCACCATCGTTTCACCTCGCCCTAACCCGGCTGAGCAGAAACCAGCACCGCCCGTGGCGCCCCTTTCGGCGCCAGCCGACGCATCGCCCGCCGCCGTGCTGGACGATTCGGGCGCGGTCGCCTGCCTGCAGGCTTTCCTGTCCGAGAAGGACTGGACGTCCGGGGCCTCGGCGTTTGCGACCCTGCTCAATCAGCAGATGAAGTGCCACCGTGTCTCGCTGGGGTGGGTCAGTGGGCAGACCTTGCGCCTGCGGGTCTTGTCAGATGGCGTGCTGCTGGAGGAGGGCGTGGCCCTGCCAGAGTTGCACCAGGCCATGCTGGAGGCCGCCCACCAGCAGAAGATGCTCAGCTGGCCTTTGCCGCCGCAGGCTGATCCCACGAGTGCCATCACCATGGCCCACCAGACCTTGTGCCGGGTTCAGGGCTTGTCAGGGCTGGTCACGGTGCCGCTGGCTCAGGCCGGTGTGATCATGGGCACCCTGACACTGGAGCGGACCACGCAGGTCGACTCCTTGCGCCCCATTTCCTTCGGGCAGCAACAGGCGGCCAAGGTATTCAGTGACGAGGACCTGGTCTGGCTGACCCGGCTGGCCCAGCTCATGGCGCCGGCCTTGAGCCTGCGTTACAGGCTGGAGCAGCCCTGGTACGAACGAGGGCGCGGCTGGGTGGAGTCGCTGCGCCTGCGTCTGGCCGACCCGCGTGAGCGCCCGCTGCGTTGGTCCGTGCTGGCGTTCTTCGGCATCATGTCCTTCGGCATCGGCTTGCCGCTGCCCTATCAGGTGACCGCCACGGCGCGCCTGGAAGGGGCCGTCCAGCGCGTGATGAGTGCCCCCCAGGATGGCTTCTTGCGCGAAGCGCATGTGCATGCCGGTGATGTGGTCAAGGCAGGCCAGGTGCTGGCCGAGATGTCTGATGATGATTTGCAAAGTGCCTTGCGTGCCCGCAACGCCGAGGCCGCCCAGCATGAAAACGCGTTTGCCGAGGCCTTTGCACGCGGGGACCGTGCTCAGGCCGTCATGGCCCAATCCAAACTGAACGAGGCCAGGGCGCAGACAGCGCTCATCAGCCAGCAGATCGCCCGTTTGAAGATCACCGCGCCTTTCGATGGCGTGGTCATCGCCGGTGACCTGCGTCAGCAACTGGGCGCGCCGCTCAAGCGGGGCGACAACCTGCTGACCCTGGCGCCCGGGCTGGACTGGCGCGTGGTGCTGGAGATCGACGAGAGCGACATCGCTGGCCTGAGCAAGGGGCAGATGGCACGCCTGCGCCTGGCAGCCATGCCTGATCAGACGATCGGGCTGGCGCTCAACCGCGTGACGCCGGTGGCCAAGTCCACGCCCAATGGGGTGCGTTACGAGATCGAGGCGATTCCCACCGGTGCGGGGGCAGGGGCGAAGGGGCTGCGCCCCGGTCTGCAGGGCGTGGCGCGCATCGACATGCCCCCCAGGCCCTTGTTGTGGCGTGCCGCAGACCGTGCCTGGCAATGGGTGTGCATGCAGGCCTGGACCTTCCTTTGATCGCCCGTCATGCAGGAAGCCTTGCTGTCACCCTATTGGTACCGTATTGCGAGGCTGCACCCGCGCTTGCGTGCGCATGTCAATGTGCGCATGCAGAGCACGCGTGGGCAGGCCTGGTACGTGCTGCACAACCAGGCCACGGGGCGCTATCACCGGGTCAATGCCCAGGCTTTTGAACTGGTGGGGCGGCTGGACGGCCGGCTCACGGTTGACGAGATCTGGCAGTCGCTGTTGCAGCAACAGGGCGACGCGGCGCCATCGCAGCACGACGTCATCCGCATCCTCGGGCAGTTGACGGACGCGGGCCTGGTGCAGGCCGAGGTCACGCCCGATGTGCGCCAGATCATGGACATGGGCGAGGAGCGGCTGCGTCGCGAGCGGCGCACCAAGCTCAACCCGTTGTCGTTCAGATTGGGGCTGTTCAACCCCTCGGCCATGCTGGAGCAGTTGTTTCCGCATGTGCGTGGTCTGTTCACGCCCACGGCGTTCGTGGCATGGGTGGCCCTGGCGATCCTGGCCTTGATGGGCACATGGTTCAACTGGCCGGAGCTGGCTGTCTATGGCCATGCCCACTTCCTGACGCCTCGTTTCCTGGCGACCGTGTGGGTCATGTATCCCCTGATGAAGGGCGTTCATGAACTCGGGCACGCGTTGATGTTGCGCCGCTTTGGCTGCGAGGTGCCCGAGGTGGGCATCAACTTCTTCATGTTCGTGCCCATGCCTTATGTGGATGCCTCGGCATCGAACCGGCTGACCAGCCGCGTTCAGCGGGCACTGGTGGCCGCCGCCGGCATCATGGTGGAGCTGAGCTTGGCGGCCCTGGGGCTGGGCTTGTGGCTGATGGTCGAAGACGGCCTGGTGCGTGAGCTGGCCTTTACCTTGATGACGCTGGGCGGCTTGTCGACCTTGCTGTTCAATGGCAACCCGCTCATGAAGTTCGACGGCTATTTCGTGGCTTGCGACATGCTGGACCTGCCCAACCTGGCCCAGCGCAGCGCCCGTGCCAATGAGCAATGGTGGTTGCGCGTGGTGGCTTGGGTGTTGCGCATGCCGCACGAGCATCAGGGGCACACGGAAAGCGACCGTTTGTCACGCTGGATATTGCAGCTGTATGCACCGGCATCCTGGGGCTATCGCCTGATGGTCAGCACCGTGATGGTGGGCTGGGTGGCGGACAAGGCCTCGTGGATGGGCATGGGCATCCTGGCCTGGATGATCTGGAGCCTGGTGCTGCAACCATGTCGCCAATGGGTCAGCAGCCTGCAGCAGGCGCCGGGGTTCGAGTCGGTCAGGGTGCAGGCGGCCTGGGGCGGTGTGCTGGCAGTTGCCGGGGCCATGGCCTTGCTGGCACTGGTGCCTGTGCCTTCATCCGTGGTGGCCGATGGCGTGGTCTGGTTGCCGCCTGATGCGCAGGTGCGCGCCACCAGCGATGCAGAGGTGGAAGCCGTGCTGGTGCGCAGTGGCCAGCGCGTCGTGCCGGGGCAGGCCTTGATACGGTTGCGTGATCCGGTGCTGCTGACCCAGCGTGCCATCCTGATGGCGCAGATCGACGGTTCGCGCGCCGAGCTCAATGCCGCCTTCGGGGCCGAGCCGCTCAAGGTGAGCAATGCCCAGCAAGCCCTGGCCCGTGACTACGCGCAACTGGGCAAGATCGACGAGGACCTGGCCAGCCAGGTGCTGCGCGCGGTGCAGCCGGGCGAGTTCGTCTTGTCGCGTCAGGAAGACCTGGATCAACGGCAGGTCAGCCGTGGGCAATTGCTGGCCTATGTCATGTCGGATGTGCCGACTGTGGTGCGCGTGGTGATCTCGCAGCGCGACATCGATGATGTGCGTGAACGCCTCCAGCGCGTGGGCGTGATGCTGCGGGAGCGCCCGGGCAAGATGCTGGTGGCGCGGCCTTCGGGCCAGACGCCCGCGGCGGTGGATCGCCTGCCTTCGCCCGCCTTGGGCAACAAGATCGGCGGGCCTGTTCCCACCGATGCCGCTGATGCGGATGGCCTCAAGCCGGCCGAACCCATGTTCACCATGGACGTGGTGCTCAACGAGCACATCCCGCGTGCAGGCGGCCTGGCCAAGGTGAAGCTGGAACTGGTGCCTCGGCCCTTGTTGCAGACTTGGGCGATCAGGGTGCGCCAGCTTTTCCTCAAGCACTTCTCGGACGTGCAGGGCGGCGCATGAAGGCCTTGTCCCGCGCCATGGCATCAGGCGCATGGTCTGATCGGATGGAGCTTGGGGCCATGGTGCCGCGACCGGGGCCTGTGCACGGCGCCTATCCCCTGCAGGACCTGCCTTCACGCGCCCGCAGCCCGATGCTGGCCTGGTTGCAGGCCTGGTGGGTTTGCGCGCCTCACCCGACTGCTGTCCGCAACCGGCGATTCCTGCGCGATGTGCGGCAAGCCCGGCAAGCGTGGGCGGGCTTGTCGACGGAGGCACGTGCTCAGCAGCACCAGGCCTTGCGCGTCAGCCTGGGCAGCAAGGGGCTGACCGAGGCCTTGAGTGCCAGGTGCTTCGGCCTGTTGACGCTGGTGGTGCGCGAACAGATGGGCTTTGAACTGCACGATGTGCAGTTGCTGGCAGGCTGGTGGATGCTGGGCCAGCGTCTGGCGGAGATGGCCACGGGGGAAGGCAAGACCCTGACCGTGCTGCTGACAGCGGCCACGGCGGCCATGGCGGGCATCCCCGTGCATGTGTTGACCGCCAACGACTACCTGGCCCGCCGTGACGCTGAGCAATTGGGGCCGATCTACGCCGCGCTGGGCCTGAAGGTGGCCTACGTGACGGCATCGAGCACGCCAGCCGAGCGCAAACAGGCCTACCAGGCGGATGTGGTGCACGTGACGGCCAAGGAGGTCGCCTTTGACCACCTGCGGGACCGCGCTGCGCGCACCGTGGGTGACCTTGATGCCATGGTGCTGCGCGGGTTGTGCATGGCCGTGGTGGACGAGGTCGACAGCATCCTCATCGACGAGGCCTGCACGCCTTTGATCCTGGCGCGTGCCGCCGATTTGAATGAAGCCGGTCAGCGCTACCGGCTTGCGCTGTTTCTGGCGCGCAAGCTGCAAGCCGATGTGGACTATGTCTGCTCGCCGGACATGCAGGTGCGCATCACCGAAGCAGGGCAAGCGCGCTTGAGTCAATTGGGTGAGGGCATGCAAGGTGCATGGCGCTGGCGGCGGTATCGGCGTGAGCAGGTGAGCTGTGCGCTGCAGGCCCTGCATGTGTTTCGCAAGGATGTGCACTACCTGGTTCGCGACGAGGCCATCCATATCATCGACGACACCACGGGGCGCCTGGCGGTGGGGCGCGCCTGGTCCAGGGGGCTGCACCAGATGATCGCCATCAAGGAAGGGGTGCCCCCCCAGCCTGAAAACGAAACGCTCACACAGACGAGCTACCAGTCCTTCTTCCCTCGCTACCTGAGGCTGGCGGGCTTGAGTGGCACGCTGTATGAAGACCGTGCCGAGATGCTGCGCGTGTACGGGCTACCGACCTGCAAGGTGCCCTTGCGTGTGCCTTCGCGCCGCGAAGTGCTGGGCACCCGCATCATGGACATGGCGTCACAGAAATGGGCGCTGGTGGTCGAGCGCGCGCGCGCTGAGGCGGCGAGAGGGCGGCCTGTGCTCATCGGGACAGACTCGGTGGCGGACTCCGATGCAGTTGCTCGGGCCCTCACGCTGATGGGCGTGCCTCACCAGGTGCTCAATGCCCGTCAGGACGAGGCATTGGGGCAGCAGGAGCAGAGCGTGGTGGCCCAGGCCGGGCAGGCGGGGCGCATCACTGTGGCCACGCACATGGCCGGGCGGGGGACCGATGTGCACCTGTCGGATGAGGCCATCGCCAATGGTGGATTGCACGTCATCAACACCAACCTGAACCGATCCCGGCGCATCGACCGGCAGCTGATGGGCCGCTGCGCGCGCCAGGGCATGCCGGGCAGTTGCGAAACCATCCTCAGCTGGGAGGACGCGTGTTGGCGCGAATGGACGGGCTCCGGCTTGCTGGGCCTGGCTGTGCGGGGCGCGAAGGCCGGCCTGGGCGGCACGTACCTGAAGCGATGGCTTTGCGCGCATGCCCAGATGGAGGCGGAGGCGCGATCCCGGCGGCGCCGTTGGGGCATGTTGCTCACCGAATCGCTGATGGCCCGCCATCTGGCCATGGCAGGCAGAGAGGATTGGGCCTGAGTGGCGTGGCTTATTCACGGATCACGCGATCCGATGCACGCACATCATCCTGTTTACATGCACAAATGGCGTCGCGACCAGCCTTTTGTGCTCGAGCAGGAGCATCCAAGTGAACAAGAAAGCTTTGAGCGTGATCACCGCCACCAGCCTGGGCTGGTGGGGCTGCAGCCATGCTGACATGCTGGGCTGCCTGATCGAACCGGACCGTGTCGCCGATGTGGGTAGCCAATCCACCGGCGTGATCGAAAAATTGCATGTCGAGCGCGGCGATGTGGTGGCCGCTGGGCAACTGGTGGCGCGCCTGAGCGCCCAGGTTGAGCGGGCCTCCTTGTCTGTGGCAGAGGCCAAGGCCAAGGCCGATGCAGAGACCCAGCAAGCCGTGGCCGCCCACGAACTGGCTCGGCGCAAGCTGGAGCGCACCAAGGACCTGGTCAGGCGTGATTTCGTGTCTGACCAGGCGCTGGACCAGGCAGAGGCCGAGGCGCGCGTGGCCGAACAACGTGTCGAGCAGGCCCGTGAGGCCCAGCGTGTCGCACAGCGTGAGTTCCAGCTCTCCAACGCCCAGTTGAGCCAGCGCGAAGTGCGCAGCCCGTTTGCTGGCCTGGTGGTGGAGCGCTACCGCACAGAGGGCGAGCGCATCGAGCGCGAGCCGGTGGTGCGTGTGGCCCGCATTGATCCGTTGCGCATCGAGGCCATCGTGCCGGCCGTGCAGTTTGGCTCCGTTGCGGCAGGCCAGATCGCCACCGTCAAGACCGACCTGCCCGATTACGCCGTGCTGTCGGCCAAGGTGACGCTGGTGGACCGTGTGATCGACCCGGCGTCCAACAGCTTCCGCGTGCGCCTGAGCATGCCCAATCCTGGCAACCGCATTCCTTCGGGGGTTCGTTGTCGCATTGCCTTTGGCGCAGCCGACCCCTCACCCTCAGGCGCACCCGGTGGTGTGACGCCGCCGCCTTCTGCCGCAGGGCAGGTGGCGCCCGCCCGCTGGCCGCAGTCGGTTGAACCGCCTCGCCCCGGTGTGGTGACGGTGTCTGCGACGCTGGACCGCGGCGCGGCACATGCCGTTCAAGCGATCGCCAAGCCAGTGCGCTTTGTGTCTTCGACATTGAAGCTGGCCATGGCCGAGCTGGGCAAGAGCTCGCCAGGCAAACGCTGGATGGGCGACGAGGTGAGCCTGCGTGTGGCCACCAGAAAGCCGTCATTGCGCCCCTACACCGTGATGGCGATGACCGTGCAGATGCCCTCACTGGGCCGCTATGACGCGGTCACCGCGCCCCAGCCTGTCATGGCAGATGCGGGGCGGCCGACGGCGCTCAAGTCCGCACCGCTGCCTGTTGGTGTGGTGCGTGTGGCCAGCGTCCGCTGAGCCGACAGGCAACAGCAAGGCGCTTGCATGGCTGATGCAAAAGCCGTGACGGTCCCGGCCAGCAAACGCTGGGCCTTCAGCCCCACCGTGCGCATCAGCATGGGCCTGGTGTCCATGCTGCTGGGCTTGCTGATGATCCTGGACCTGGCGCTCAAGATCCTGCCGGACAAGCGCGCCATGACCATGGAGGTGCGTGAGCAGGTCTCCGTGCACCTGGCCGTTCAGGTTCGCCGGGTACTCAATGAGAACCAGGATGCCTCGCACTTGCAGGATGTGCTGACCGAGCTGGTAGAGCAAAGCGGGGACATCACCTCGCTGGCTGTCCGCCGTGACTCGGGCAATTTGTTTGCCGCTTCGCCTTTGCATGAAAAGACATGGGAGGCACCGCCCCTGGGTGCTTCCACCCTGAATGCCGTGGTGGTGCCGCTGCATGCCGGCGACAAGCGTTGGGGGCAGCTGGAGGTGGGCTTCCGCTCACCCTGGCCCTCATCCTTGCTGGGGTGGTTGAAGAACCCGACGGTGCAACTGGTGATCTCGCTCAGCACGGCGTCCTTCATCGCGTTCTACCTGTATCTGCGGCGCGTGCTGCAGCATCTGGACCCATCCAAAGCGATCCCCGAGCGGGTGCGCATTGCCTTTGACACCTTGACCGAAGGGCTGCTGGTGCTGGACATCGACGGCCAGATCCTGATGGCCAACTCGGCCTTCCGTGGCTTTCACCCTCAAGCAGGTGGCGTGCTGCTGGGGCGTGGCATCACCCAACTGGACTGGCTGATCAAGGGCCTCAAGGAAGTGGATGCGCAATATCCCTGGGAACGTGCTCTGACGACCACCGAGCCCATTCTGGGTGTGCAGGTGGACCTGACGCACGAGGGCGGCGAGTCACGCCGTGCCTTGCTCAACTGTGCCGCCGTGCGTGATGCAGCGGGCAACGCCCGCGGTTGCCTGGTCACGCTGGATGACGTGACCGAGCTGGACATGGCCAACAACCGCCTGCGTTCGGCGTTGGCCGAATTGGAGCTGTCGCGCGACAAGATCCAGAAGCAGAACGAGGAGTTGCAGTTGCTGGCCAACTGTGACCCGATGACAGGCTGCTTCAACCGCCGCGCGTTTTTCAGCCGTGCCGAACCCATGCTGGCGCACGCTCAGAAGACCGGCGAACCCTTGAGCTGCTTCATGACGGACATCGACAAGTTCAAGTCTTTCAATGACACCTATGGCCATGCGGTGGGCGACCTGGTGATCCAGCAGGTCGCCAGGATCCTCAAGGCGGCCATGCGGCCCGAGGACGTCCTGTGCCGCTTCGGTGGCGAGGAGTTCTGCGCCTTCATGCCGGGCATGGACGAGAAGGCCGCGGCCGAGCTGGCCGATCGCATCCGCGATACCTTGCAGCGTGAAGCCGGCCCTGCCGTGGATGCGGTGCCCAACCTGCGCATCACCTCCAGCTTCGGGGTGGCGCAGTTTGGCAAGGGCAACGCCAACACGGCGCTTTTGTTGATCGAGCGTGCCGACCAGGGCCTGTACGCGGCCAAGGAAGCCGGGCGCAACCAGGTGCAGTGCATCGACTGGCATCCGGAGAAAGCAGCTGCTGCCGCGCATTGACGGCCAGCCCCGGTAAGGCCTGATCAGGTCCGCCAGACACGAGGCGCACAAGGCGCCATGTTCCATGCTGTTTGACGCCATTGCGCCCACACCTGTGTCAGCAGGTTCATGGCGGGCTCAACCCGATCGGCCAGCACACGCAGGATCACCACCGCATCGTGAGGGCTTGTGCTGCCTGCTCTGGCCGACAAAGGGTGCGCCAGCTGGATGGCGCGTGCCGATTCCAGCAAGGCTTCGCGCCGCTCGCGCGACATGGGTTTGCCGGTGGCCAGCCACATGGTGGCCATGACGCGTTGACCGGCCCAACCCAAGGGGCTGTCCAGCAGGCGGGCATCGCTGGCGCGCACGGTGCCACGCTCCAGCCAGACACCAGGCAACTCGATTTCCTGCGTGAAGCGGCCTTGCTGATGCGCCGCGTCGTCGAAGGCTTCGCCCGCCGCGGGCAGGCCCAAGGCCAGCACGTCCCAGCCCATCATCTCGGCGCCAGGCGCCAGCTCGAAACGCATGCGGTTGGTGGCCATGCACGAGCGGTAGGCCAGGGTCTCCAGCGGCAGCCACTCCAGCCGTGCGCCATCGGCCACCTTGGCGACCAGACTCTGCACGGCTTCGGCGCCCATGCTCTTGTAAAAGCGTGTGGCGCCGGGGGTGGTGATCAACGCGTGGCTGCCGGCTTGCAGTTGCATGGCGATGTCCAGCACGTCGCCGCCGACCAGGCCACCAGGTGGGTGCACCAGCACGTGGTGGCAGACGCGGTCGCCTTCCGGGTAGAGCCGCTGCAGCACGCGCAGCGGGCCGTCATGACGGTCGTGGGCGATGGTGCGCTCGCCGTCCAGGCGGTAGTCCAGGTTCAAGTGGCCGTGCCAGCTCATGCTTGCGCCCCCGATTGGGAGGGCGTGGGCAGGCAGGTGATGGCGTCGCCCACCTGCAGCGGGCCGCCTGCCAGCACGCGGGCGGTCATGCCGCCGTGGCCGCGCATGGCGTTGTAGCCACCTGCGCCCAGGATCTCCTCCATGCGCGAACAAGGCTCGCATGGGCCGGTGATCTCCAGCACCACTTGGGCGCCGATTCGCACGATCAGGGGGGCGTCCTTGAACATGGTTTTGGTGGCCAGCAGGTTCAGGCCCGACACCAGCAGATTGCGCCTCAGCCAGGCCGGGTCGATGCGGGCCAGTTGGGTGAAGGCGGCGACGACGGGCAGGTGCTCGGCCTGGATCAGGGTGACTTGGCGCTTGTTGCCACCGGCGCGCCACGGCGTCTTCTCGGCGGCTCTGTCACCCGACAAGCCCCGGTCGACCAGGGCCTGCGCCTGCTGCACGGCGATCACGGCCTCGCGCCGGGCAGGCCTGAGGTAGATGGCATCCAGCCGGCCGGGCTGGGGAAATTGCTGAACAAGGTGACGCAGGCTGACAGGCTGGGACATCGGTTGAGAGTGCTGCATTTTTGGCCGCTTTGGCCGCTATTGGCCGTTTTGGGCCGGCCTGGTGTGGCTGGGGGCGAGGTTGTCGGGGTATGCACAAAGCGTGCGCGCTGGCGTATTCTGTACCGATCCAAGCCGCCACACTCTCAGCTTCAGTCCTGCGTCGTTTCGTCCGTGCCGATCAGGTGACAATGGCGCCATGAGCCTTGACCACGACACCATCACCAACGAGACGCAAACCTGGCTGACCCGCGCGGTCATCGGTTTGAACCTGTGCCCCTTTGCCAAGGCCGTGCACGTCAAGAACCAGATCCGCTACCGCGTGTCGGATGCCACTTCGCCCGAGGACCTGCTGGAGGACCTGGTGGCCGAGTTGAGCATCCTGCGGGACGCAGACCCCGAAGAGATCGACACGACCTTGCTGGTGCACCCGGCGGTTCTGACCGATTTCATGGATTTCAACGATTTCCTGGATGTGGTGGATGCGGCTGTAGAGGAGCTGGATCTGGATGGGATCATTCAGGTGGCGAGCTTTCACCCGGATTACCAGTTCGATGGCACCGAGCCCGATGACATCGAAAACTACAGCAACCGCTCGCCTTACCCGACCCTGCATTTGATCCGCGAAAGCAGCCTGGAGCAGGCTGTGGCGGCCATTCCTGATGCGGCTGACATCTATGAGACCAATATCCAGACGCTGCGCAAGTTGGGGCTGGAGGGGTGGAAGAAGCTTTGGCTGGTTGGGGGGCAAGAGGGCTGAGGTTTTGCTTGGTGCGTGTGGTTGACGGTGGTTGATTGCATGCGGGGGTTGGGGCGGTTTTGCGGGGGAGCGCGAGGCGGGGGCTGAGCCGGTATCTGGCCGGGCTTCATGTTGACGGTCCTGCCGCAGGCAGGACTGCCCTGCGATGCTCGAGGCGAGGTGGGGCCCTCTAACTTGTATGTTTCGGGTGCTGGGGTGGAGAGACACCTTCTAACTATCA
>Ga0265327_10001490_pt1 | contig 29113 bp, 26 predicted proteins | sample 41621metaG_FD_202089 | JGI IMG/M metagenome (GOLD analysis project Ga0265327, IMG submission 202089) | Rhizosphere microbial communities from Carex aquatilis grown in University of Washington, Seatle, WA, United States - 4-16-21 metaG | ecosystem: Host-associated > Plants > Roots > Rhizosphere...
CTTGATGTTCCGAGTCCCCCGTGACATTTTCCCCGCTACGACATCGCCGCGAACCGCGATGCCCTCCCCATACGCATGTAGCACGAATTCATACTAGTGGTGTGTAGCGGGGGCTCTGCGCGCTTTCTGTGGCCACCGGGAGTGACCCCGGGTGCCGCGCCTCAGGCGTCGAGGTCCTGCGACACCAGGTCAGCGACCACCGCGAGCGCGGTTTCGTCGTCCGAAGCCACTGTCACCTGGGCGCCGTTGCCGGCCCCGAGGGTCATGATCATCAGCGCCGAACCGGCGTCCACGGGTTCCCCGCCGTCGACCGCGAGGGTCACCTGGGCGCCGGAGTTCACGACGGCCTCGGAGATGACGGCTGCCGGACGGGCGTGCAGGCCGATGGCGGATCCGACGGTGACGGTCTTGCTGGGCATGGCTTCTCCTTTGATGTGGGGTTGGTTGCTTGATCGGGGACGTATCAGTTGCCTGCGGGCTGCAGGGCCGCGGTGGTGTCGGCCGCCGGAAGCGGCCTGCCGGCGCTCTTGGCGGCGATGACCGCCAGGGCACTGCAGACGGCGCCGACGAGGACGGCGACGACGAACCAGACGAGGTGGTCGATCGCGAAGAAGACGAAGATGCCGCCGTGCGGCGCTTTGGAGGTCACGTCGAATGTCATCACCAGAGCCCCGGTGACGGCGCCACCGAACATCATCGACGGAATGACGCGCAGTGGGTCGGCGGCCGCGAACGGGATGGCGCCCTCGGTGATGAAGCAGGCGCCGAGAAGCCAAGCGGCGCGGCCGTTTTCGCGCTCGGGTTCGGTGAACAGGCGGGGCCGGACGGCCGAGGCCAGCGCCATGGCCAGTGGCGGCACCATGCCGGCGGCCATGACGGCGGCCATGATCCGCAGCGACGCGGCATCGCTCATGTTCAGGCCCGCCGCGGCAAAGGCGTAGGCGGCCTTGTTGACCGGTCCGCCCAGGTCGAAGCACATCATCAGGCCCAGGATGACGCCGAGCAGGATCAGTGAACTGCCCGACATACTGCCGAGCCAGTGGGTCAGGCCCGAGGTCGCGGCGGCCAGCGGACGGCCCAGCAGCAGGAACATCGACAGACCGACGATCAGCGAGGCACCGAGCGGGATCACCACCACCGGCATCAGGCCGCGGAACCATTGCGGCACCTTGAACGAGCCGATCCACAGCGCGGCGAATCCGGCGATGAGGCCGCCGACGATGCCGCCGATGAACCCGCCGCCGACGGTGACGGCCACCGCGCCCGCGGTGAAACCCGGTGCGATGCCGGGCCGGTCGGCGATGGCGAAGGAGATGTAGCCGGCGAGGGCCGGAACCAGGAACCCGAAGGCCAGCCCGCCCAAGGTGAAGAGCACGGCGCCGAGATACTGCATCAGTCCGCCGGAAGGCAGGTTGGTCAGCGAGTTGGTGGTCGCGATGATGTGCGCGAGTGAATCGGATTGGCCGGCAGGTTTGTTGGCGATCTCGTAGCCGGCGAACAGGAAGCCGAGAGCGATCAGCAGGCCGCCGGCGGCCACGAACGGGATCATGTAGCTGACGCCGGTCAGCAGGATCTGGCGCAGTCGGGTGCCCCAGCCCAGCCCGCCGCGGTTATCGCTGGAGGCGGCCGCCGCGGTCTCGCCCTGTACCCGCGCGGCCTGCGGATCCTTGGCCGCCGCAACGGCTTCGGCGATCATGGTGTCGGGTTCGTTGATGGCCCGCTTCACGCCGGAGGCGATCACGGGCTTGCCGGCGAACCGCTGCTTGTCCTTGACCCCGACATCCGTGGCGAAGATGACGGCGTCGGCCGCGGCGATGGTCTCTGCCGACAGTGGGGTGGACCCGGACGAGCCCTGGGTTTCGACGCTGAAGCGCACCCCGGCGCGGTCGGCGGCCAGTTTCAGGGCGTCGGCGGCCATGTAGGTGTGAGCAATTCCGGTGGGACATGCGGTGATTGCGATGACGGAGGCCGTGGGCACCGGCTCGGCGGCGGGGGCCGCGGATGCCGATGCGGGGGGTGTGGTGGGGGCTACGGTGGGGTTTACGGGTACCGGGCTGACCACGCCTTCGACGAGTGCGACCACCTCGTCGGCGGTGCCTGCCGCGCGAAGCTGTTCGACGAAATCCTTGCGGACCAGCGCGCGGGCGAGGCTGGACAGCAGCTTCATGTGCTCGGCGCCACCGGATTCCGGTGCGGCGATCAGGAACGCGAGGTCGGCGGGGCCGTCGGGCGCGCCGAACGCGACCGCGGGCGCCAGCCGGGCGAAGCCGATGGTCGGTTCGTCGACATGGGGTGATCGGCAGTGCGGGATCGCGATCCCACCGGGAAGTCCGGTGGCGGACTGGGATTCGCGCGCCAGGGCGGCCTCGACGAGACCGTCGCCGTTGGTGGCGCGGCCCGTCTCGGCCATCCGCGCAGCCAGCAATTCGATCACGTTCTGCTTGTCGGGGCCGGCGTCGACGTCGAGTGCGACGAGGTCCGAGGTGATGATCGGCATGGGTGTTCCTTTGAATGGGGCGGGATCAGAGAGGAGCGGAGGCGGACGTGACGGCCTGTACCCGAACGGCTTTCACGTCGATCTGTTCCGGGGTGGGTAGTGCCGAACCCGGCAACGAGGCGGCGGCGCTGCCGTAGGCGACGGCCGTCTGGAGCCGTTGGGCCGGCGAGGCGCCGGCGATGGTGGCCGCGAGGTAGCCCGCGAGCGATGCGTCACCCGCTCCGACGGTGCTGCGGGGCACGATCGGCGGCGCTGTGGCGGACCAGGTGCCGTCGCGGTCGACCAGGACTGCACCCGCGCCGCCGAGGGTGACGAGCACCGTGCGCGACCCGCGGTCGACGAGTTGCTGGGCGGCGGCGACGACCGGCAACGGATCACCTTGCGCGGCAGCGTCTTCCAATTCCTGCGCGGAGCGGCCGGTCAGCCAGGCCAGCTCCTCGGAGTTGGGCTTGATGAGGTCCGGCGCCGCCGTGGCGAAGGCCGCGGCCAGCGCGGTGAGTGGACGCTCGGAGGTATCGACCGCGACGCGGCACGGCAGTGCCGCCAGCCGGCCCACGATGTCGGCGTACCAGTCGTCGGGCACCCCCGGCGGAAGTGACCCGGACAGCACCACCCACGTGGCTCCCGCCGCGTGGTCACAGACGGCGGTGGTCAGGGCTGCCAGGGCAGCGTCGTCCAGATATGCCCCGGGTTCGTTGAGTTTGGTTGTGGTCCCGTCGTTCTCGGTGATGGTCAGGTTGCTGCGGACGGCACCGGGGATGTCGATGTTGTGGAACGGCACCCCCCGGGCACGCAGCCCCGTCAGGATCGGATCGTGATCGGCGGCCGGCAGCAGGGCGACGGTGTCGACACCGTTCTGCGTCAGGGCGCGAGATACGTTGACGCCCTTGCCGCCTGGCTCGGTGGAGACCGGGGTCAGTCGGTGCACCGCTCCCCTGGTCAGCGGCTCGTCGAGGGCGAGCGTGCGGTCGAGGCTCGGGTTCAGCGTGACGGTGACGATCATGAGCCGGCCTCTGCGCAGATGACCTCGACGCCGGCGTCGACGAGCTGTTGGCGGTCGTGGGCGCGGATCTCGGTATCGGTGACGACGGTTCGAACGGCCGACAGTGGCGCGAAACTGACCAGGTCTTCCCTGTCGAACTTGCTCGAATCAGCCGTTACCACAATATGATTGGCGCACCGAACCATGGCGCGCTTGATGGCGCCCTCGTCGCTGTCGGGGGTGGAGAAGCCGTGCCGGACACTGATGCCGTTGGTGCCGAGGAAGGCGACGTCGACGCGCAGGGAGTCGAGTGTCCGCAGGGCCTGATCCCCCACCACGGCCTGGGTCAGGCTGCGGACCCGGCCGCCCAGTAGCTGCAGGGACACGGCGGGGTTGGCCGTGAGCTTCGCGGCCGCGGGGATGGAGTTCGTGATGACCACGAGGTCGCGGTCGGTGGGGAGGAGTTCGGCGATGCGGGCGGTGGTGGTGCCGGCGTCGATCAGCACGGTTCCGCCGGTGGTGGGCAGCAAGGCAATCGCTGCAGCCGCGATGGCTGCCTTCTGCTGTGTCTGGGTGGAATCGCGCTGGACCACTCCCTGCTCGACCAGGTGCAGGGTGCGGGCGGGCACCGCTCCCCCGTGCACCCGCCTGATGACGCCGGCCTTGTCGAGGACGTCGAGATCGCGGCGGACGGTTTCGGTGGTGACGTCGTAGGCGTCGGCCAGGTCGTTGACCGACGCGCGACCGTCGGCGAGGACTCGCGCGGCGATGGCTTGCTGCCGTTCTTCCGCGTACATGACCCTCCAAGGGTGTTGGAATGCATCCGATTCGATCTTTGTATTGTTTGTTTTACGCTTGGATATGTTGACTTGTCAACGGTTCGGAGTAATCTACATCACATGAGCCAGACATCTGTGAGCCCGTCGCCATTGGCAGCCGACGTGGAAACCGATCGTTCGCCCAGCGGTGCACCTGTGGTGCTGCACGGGGTCCCTGCCGTCGGCGGCGTGCGTTACGCGCCGGTGCTGTGGCCGGGTGCCCGGCCCGCGCCCGAGACTGACGACACCGCCGCTGAGCTGGCAGAGCCGGAACGGCCGGGGGAGCGGGAGCGCTTCGCGGCGGCCTCGTTGGCGGTTGCGGACCGGCTTCGCGGCCGGGCCGCGCGGGCGACGGGAGCGGCTGCGGAGGTGCTGGCGACGACTGCCACACTCGCGCAGGACCGGGCCTGGGCGGCGGCCACCGACAAGCGCATCGCCGACGGTATGACCGCGGTGCGCGCGGTCGTCGCGACGGCAGACCAGTTTGTCGAGATGTTCACCCGCATGGGCGGACTCATGGCCGAGCGGGTCGCTGATCTCAGGGATATTCGGGATCGGGTGATCGCGGATCTACGTGGCCTTCCCGAGCCGGGGGTGCCTGTGCCGGATGTGCCGTCGGTGCTGTGTGCCGAGGATCTGGCACCTGCGGACACCGCCGGGCTGGACCCCAACCTGGTCGTGGCACTGGTGACCAGCCTGGGTGGGCCGACCAGCCACACCGCGATCATCGCCCGCCAACTGGGAATTCCGTGCGTCGTGGCCGTGTCCGGTCTCGAGAAGGTGCGATCGGGCGCGATGGTCCTGGTGGACGGTACGCACGGGACCGTGACCGTCGAGCCCGACGCGACCGTGGCCGCCGCGGCCGTCGCGCAGGCGCGCCACGACGCCGATCTCGCCGAGAGCTGGCGTGGCCCGGGTGTCACGGCGGACGGACATCGCGTCGCGGTGCTGGCCAACGTGCAGGACGGCGCCGCCGCGCAGGCCGCAGCCGGCACGCCGGCGGAGGGGATCGGCCTGTTCCGGACCGAGTTGTGCTTTCTGAACCGGGATCTCGAACCGAGTGTCGCCGAGCAGGCCGAGATCTACGGCGAGGTGCTGGCCGCGTTTCCCGACCGGAAAGTGGTGGTGCGCACCCTCGATGCGGGTTCGGACAAGCCGCTGCGCTTCGCCGGGCATGCCGACGAGGCGAACCCGGCGCTCGGGGTTCGCGGTATCCGCATCGCCCAGGGCAATCCGGACCTGTTGACCCGTCAGCTCCAGGCGATCGCGGATGCGGCCGCGGCGACCGGCCAGCGGCCGTGGGTGATGGCCCCGATGATCGCGACGCCGGCGGAAGCGAAAGCCTTTGCGGCGCAGGTGCGGTCCTTCGGCCTGACGCCCGGTGTGATGATCGAGGTGCCCGCGGCGGCGTTGTTGGCCGACCGGATACTGCGGCACGTCGACTTCCTGTCGATCGGGACCAACGATCTGACGCAGTACACGATGGCGGCGGACCGGATGTCGGCCGACCTGGCCACGCTGAGCGACCCGTGGCAGCCGGCGGTGCTGGCGCTGGTGCATGCGGCCGCCAAGGCGGGTGAGGCGCAGGGCAAGCCCGTCGGGGTGTGCGGGGAGGCCGCGGCTGATCCGGCGCTGGCGTGCGTGCTCGTCGGGTTGGGCGTGACGTCGCTGTCGTCGGCGGCCGCCGCGGTGCGCGCCGTCGGTGCCGCGCTGGCCGGGGTCACGCTGGATCAGTGCCGGGCGGCGGCCGATGCGGCGCTGGCGGCGGAGTCGTCGGCGGATGCGCGCACTGTGGCGCTCGCTGCGCTGGCGACGCGCTGACCAGCGGATATCCGCCGTCCGTAGCACCCGGAATTAATCGGACCGCAGTCCGGTTATTGGTGACATGCCTGCTATCACCGCTGACACGATCAGCTTGCCGCGTATTGCTCCCGCTGCGCCGAGCGACACAGAACGCCCGGTGCGGTCCATCACCACCGGCCCCCGTGGTTACGAGGGCGAGGGTTTCCCGGTGGTCCGTGCCTTCGCCGGGGTCGGCCCGGCCGACCTCGATCCGTTCGTCCACCTGGACCAGATGGGTGAGGTCGAGTACGAGCCCGGTGAACCGAAGGGCACCGACTGGCACCCGCACCGCGGGTTCGAGACGGTGACCTACATGATCGACGGCCGCTTCGCGCACCAGGATTCACACGGTGGCGGCGGCCTGATCACCGACGGCGCCACACAGTGGATGACCGCCGGCTCGGGCATCCTGCACATCGAGACACCGCCGGCCGAGTTGGTCGAGAGCGGTGGACTGTTCCACGGCCTGCAGCTGTGGGTGAACCTGCCCAAGAAGGACAAGTTCGCCGCCCCCAGGTACCAGGCCATCGAGGGCACCGACGTGACCTTGCTGTCGTCCGATGACGGCGGCGCGCTGGTTCGCGTCATCGCCGGCGAGATCGGTGATGCGAAGGGGCCCGGCGGTACACACACGCCAATCACCATGGCGCACGCCACAATTGCGCCCGGAGCTCGACTCGACCTGCCGTGGAACCGCAAGTTCAACGCGCTCGTCTACATCCTCTCCGGACGCGGCACTGTCGGACCGGTCGGCCACCCGATCCACCAGGGTCAGCTCGCGGTGCTCGGGCCGGGGGACCGGATCGCCGTCACCGCTGACGAGGGTCAGGACTCCAACCGGCCCGCGCTCGAGGTGCTGTTGCTCGGCGGTCAGCCCATCCGGGAACCGGTCTTCCACTACGGCCCGTTCGTGATGAACTCCAAGTCGGAGCTCATCGAGGCGTTCGAGGATTTCCAGTCCGGGAAGTTCGGCGCCATTCCGCCGGACGCGTTGAAGCCACACCGGCCCGGGCGCTGATCACGCGGGTGCCGCGTCCGGATAGAGCAGTTCCAGCTCGCCGAGGCTGGCGGCGACGGTCACCAGAGGCAGCGCCGCTTCGACCGACAACGTTCCGCCGCCGGTCTCGGCGCGCAGGGCGAGTACGAAGTCGTCGCTGATGGGTGTGCGCTCCGCGGTGCGGGGGTCTTCGGTGCCCGCGATGCGGGCGCAGATCGAGGCGGTGTGCGCTTCGAGGACCTCGCGGGCGGCCCGGTACGGAGCCAGGGGCGGCGGCACGACGTCAGCGATGAGGTCGGCCGCCGCCCGCAACCGCACCGTCTGATTGGCCGCCCGGACCACCGGTGCCCGCAACTCCGTGGCTCCGCTGCTCTCCGAAAGGAAGTGGCGCACAGCATCATCCACGGTCCGGGAGGCCGTCAGGGCGTCGAAGCTCAGGGCGTGCACCCGGTCGGTGGCGGCCTCCGACGCGCCGCGGGTCACCCGCCGCACGGCCGCGGTCAGATACCGCGTGCCAGCGGTGCGAGCCGCCTCCAGCGTGCGCTGGACGACCGCCGCCGAGCCGCGCGGCCACAACAGCAGCGACACCACGACCCCCACCGCGGCGCCGACGAGGACGTTCTCGAGCCGGATCAGCCCGACGCGCCAGCCGGCCGGACTGATGAGGTTGTAGATGGTGAGCACCAGCATCGTGAACATCGCCTGGCCTGCGACGAACGAAAACACATCGGGCACATACGCCGAACCGAACGCCACGATCGGCAGCACCAGCCACAACAGGACCGGGTTCGCGCCGATCAGGTGGATCACCACGGTGCCGAGGAGGAAGCCGATCGCGGTGCCGCCGACCGCGCGGACCACGCGTGTACCGGTGGTGAGCGCACTGCTGCGCAGCACGGACAGGGACGCCATCGCGATCCAGAATCCGTGTTGCAGGGGAAAGAGATGAACGACGGCGACCGCCACGGCCAACCCGATGCCGGTGCGCAGGCTGTTCTGCACCACGACGGCCCGGGTCGCGACGAACCCCGACGGGATGGCGGACACGGCCTGGGATTCGGACAGCACCCGGTCGAGGTTTCCGGCCACCGGCAGCCGTCGTCCCAGGACGCGGGCCCAGACCGGGCGGGCATCGGCGTCGGCGGCCAGTCCGATGACGCGGCCGGTCGCCCCGATGCATGCCGAGAAAGTGCGCAGCCGCAGCAGTTTTCGTCCCGTCGCGACGGCCACCAGGTCGTCGGGCTCGCCCTGGATCAGCTCGATGTCCTCGCGGTAGCGCCCGCGAGTCGCGGCCCGGTGCGCGGTGAGCGCCTCGGCCAGATCGGCACGGTACCGATCGCGGCCCTCGGCCCGCGGCGTGCTGAGCACCCGGGCGCAGTCGTTCAGTACCCGAATGGCGGGCGCCCGCGTCTCCGCCAGCAGGGGGCCGGTGGCATCGGTGGCGCGGTCGCACAGCCAGCGCAGATCGTCGACCACGCGGACCAGGGCACGACTGCCGGCGGTCAGACCGACCGGGCGGAAGTCGGCGCCCAGGAAGTTGTCATTGAGGACCTCCATCGCATCGGAGAGTTCCTGCGCCGTCGCCGACCCCTCCAGGCGGGCCGCCAGCAGTCGGCACACCTGCGCCGCGTGCTTGCGCAGGTCGTCGTGATGGGTGGGTGGCAACAGGAACAACGCGGCCGGCACGGCGATGGTCCAGGCCACCGCCCAGCCGAGCAGTCGATCGGGCACCGGGCCGGCCGGCGTGCACACCGGCAGCACGAACGTCATCAAGGTGGACCGCTGACCCGCGGCGATGATCTCGCTGAGCACGCCGGAGAACGTCACCAGCAGCCCGACGGCGAACATCGTCGGCACCGCCAACCAGGGATGCGGGGACAGCAGCGTGCCCAGCGTGATCAGGACCGCGCCGTTGAAGCCGAGCCCGGCATACGCCAGGGCCCGCGCCGGTCGGTTACCGGGGAAATCCACCACCACCAGCAGCGCGACCGCGCCGAAGATCGCGAACATGGTCGTCTGCGAGGTACTGCCGACGGCGGTACCGGCCGCCAATCCGGCGACGGCGACGACCGGCAGCACCAGACCCGCGCGCGTGGCGCGGCGCAGGGCGTCGTATTCGGGATCCTTGTCCCGCAGCCGGGCGCGCAGCTGCTGCCAGCGCACCGCCGGCGACTCTCGCGACACCACGCCCACCATGGCGCCCAACATTAATTTGGCTGACGCCGCCATGCCCCGGCAACAACACGCCTGTGGGCCGGGTCGCTCCCGGCCGCCGACAGCCCCGGGGTCGTTCCTGGCCGGGCTACCGATCGGGACCGGCCGGCCGCCGGGAACCGCGCGCTGTGCGGTGATCGGTTGTTGACAGAACTGCAAGTTTGCTGGAAGGAGCAATTTCAGCGGTCGTGCTTCGCATACGAGCAGGGCCGGGCCGAGATCTGTGGCACAATTTGACGATGCCGTACATCGCCACCCGAGGCCCGGGTCGCCCTCCCGCGGCGAAGGCGGCCGAAACCCGTGAGCGCATCCTGCGTGCTGCACGCGAGGTTTTCAGTGAACTTGGTTACGACGCAGCAACATTCCAAGCGATTGCGATCCGCGCGGATCTGACGCGTCCAGCGATCAATCATTACTTCGCGAACAAGCGGGTGCTGTACGGCGAGGTCCTTGATCAGACCAACGCCATGGTCGTCGCTGCGGGCCGTCGCCGGGCCGAGGAAGAGACCACCTTCATCCGGCGCCTGTCGTCCTTTTTCATCGCCGCCATCCAGGCCGACTCCGAGGACCGGTCCGCCGCGGCGTTTCTGGTGACCTCGATCCTCGAGGCGCAGCGACATCCCGAATTGCGCCAAGAGGAGCACGATGCGCTCGTGGCTTCCCGTGACTTCGTCACCTGGGCCGTCACCGACGCCATCGAACGCGGTGAACTGGCGGTCGACACCGAGGTGTCCACCGTGGTGGAGATGCTCATCGCGGTGATGTGGGGGATGGGCTTCTACGCCGGATATGTGGGCAGTTACCAGGAGCTGACCGCCGTCATCGAGCGGCTCGAGCTATTGCTCGCCAACAAGTTGTGGCAGGTCACCGAATAGACCGGCGGCAGCTGGTACATCTGGTACATGGGCAGCGAGCGCTCCGACGACGACACCTGGGATATCGCTAGCAGCGTAGGTGCGACGGCGGTGATGGTGGCCGCCGCGCGGGCCGGTGAAACCGAGCGGGACGACGCGCTGATCCGCGATCCGTTCGCGAAGATCCTGGTCGCCGGCGCCGGAACGGGCGTGTGGGAGACGATCCTCGACGCCGACTTCAACAACCGGATGGCCGGCGCCGATCCCGAGGTCGCCGCGGTACTCGAGCACATGGGCAACTACCAGGCGGTGCGCACCCATTTCTTCGACGCGTACTTCGCCGATGCCGCTGCGGCCGGTATCCGTCAGATGGTGATCCTGGCGTCGGGGCTGGATTCCCGGGCCTATCGATTGGACTGGCCCGCGGGTACGACGGTCTTCGAGATCGATCAGCCGAAGGTGCTCGAGTACAAGGACCAGACCTTGAAGGCGCACGGTGCGACGCCGGCCGCGGCACTGCACCAGCTGCCGATCGACTTGCGCAATGACTGGCCGAAAGCGTTGCGGGACGCGGGATTTGATGATTCGGCACCGACGGCTTGGTTGGCGGAAGGACTGCTGATGTACCTGCCCGCCGACGCTCAGGACCGCCTTTTCGAGAACATCACCGCCCTAAGTGCATCGGGTAGTCGCATCTCGGTCGAGACGGTTGGCGAGCACGCCGCCGAACGTCGCCAGCGGATGCGGGACCGATTCGACAAGCTCGCCGGCCAGTTCGGCATGGGGCAGGTCATGAATGTGCAGGATTTGATGTACGAGGACCCCGATCGCGCCGACGTGGCCGCCTGGCTCGACTCCCACGGTTGGTCGTCCACCTCGGTCACCTCGCAGGAGGAGATGCGCCGGCTGAATCGCTGGGTGCAGGTCGATACCGCCGACGACAAGGCGTTTTCCACGTTCGTGACCGCCGGCAAAGACTGATACTCGGGGTCGACCCTTCCGAACCAACCGGCTGGTTGACTAGGATTTCGATGTTGCCTGGCTCACGTAAGGACATCGCCATGACCACCCCATCCGTCGCACCTACTGCGACCACTGACATCCCGGCTGTCGTAGCCGGTCTTCGCAAGACCTTCGCGACCGGGCGTACGCGTGACCTGCAGTGGCGCAAGCGTCAGTTGCTCGCGCTGGCCCAGGCCATGGAAGAGAACGAGACGGCCATCGCGAAGGCGCTGGAGGCCGACCTCGGCCGCAAGCCCTTCGAGGCGTGGCTCGCCGACAGCGTCGGCACCATCGCCGAGGCCAAGGACGCCGCCAAGAACCTGCACAAGTGGGCGAAACGTCGCTACCGCCTGCTGGAGCGCTCGCAGCTGCCCGGCCGCGGCTGGGTCGAGTACGAGCCCTACGGCACAGTGTTGATCATCGGCGCCTGGAACTTCCCGTTCTACCTCACGCTCGGCCCGCTCGTCGGCGCGATCGCCGCGGGAAACACCGTGGTGCTCAAGCCATCTGAGTTCGCACCCGCGTCGTCACGACTGATGGTCGAGCTGGTCGAGAAGTACCTGGACAACTCGGCCTTCGCGGTGGTGGAAGGCGACGGCATGGTCAGCCAGGAACTGATCGCACAGGGCCTCGACCGCATCATGTTCACCGGCGGCACCGAGATCGGCAAGAAGATCATGGCCGCCGCCGCACAGCACCTGACGCCGGTCACGCTGGAACTTGGCGGCAAGAGCCCCGTGATCGTCGCGGCCGACGCCGACATCGACGTCGCCGCGAAACGCATCGCCTTCGCCAAGGTGGTCAACTCGGGCCAGATCTGTGTAGCGCCGGACTATGTGGTGGCCGAGAAGCCCATTCGCGACGAGCTGGTCAGCAAGATCCGCGACGCCATCGTGGCCTTCACCGCCGACGACGTCGACGGTCTGCCGATCGTCAGCGAGCGGCAGTTCAACCGGCTCAGCAGCTACCTCGGTACCGGCGGCGACGTCGTCACCGGTGGTGGCACGAACCCGGCGCGGCTCACCATGCAGCCGACCGTGGTGGTCGACCCGCCGCTGGACGCACCGGTGATGACCGAGGAGATCTTCGGGCCCATCCTGCCCGTGATCACCGTCGATTCGCTGGACCACGCCATCGCGTTCGTCAACGCCCGGCCCAAGCCGCTGGCCGCCTACTTGTTCACCAAGGCCAAGGCTGTCCGCGAGCGGTTCATCCGTGAGGTCCCGGCCGGCGGCATGCTGGTCAACCACCTGATCTTCCAGGTATCGACGACCCGCTTGCCGTTCGGCGGTGTCGGACCGTCCGGCATGGGTGCCTACCACGGTCGGTACGGCTTCCTGGAGTTCAGCCATGCGAAATCGGTGATGACCAAGCCGACCCGGCCCGATCTGGGCAAGCTCATCTACCCGCCGTACACCGACAAGGCGTGGAAGATCGCGCGCAAGTTCTTCTAGGCCGTTCGACGTTAGCCCGTACCCGATGATGCGGCGGCCGATCGGTCGCCGTATACACAAGGGGTGGCCCACCTCGGTGAGCCGTCTCATCGCCCTTCCATGAGAGGAAACCCATGCCTGGAGTGCAGGATCGCGTCATTGTCGTCACCGGTGCCGGTGGCGGCCTGGGTCGTGAATACGCGCTGACGCTGGCGCGCGAAGGCGCCTGCGTCGTGGTCAACGACCTCGGCGGCGCCCGTGACGGCACCGGTGCCGGCCACAACATGGCCGACCAGGTCGTCGACGAGATCAAGGCCGCCGGTGGCCGTGCCGTCGCCAACTACGACAGCGTCGCCGAGCCCGAGGGTGGCGAGAACATCGTCAAGACCGCCCTCGAGGCATTCGGCAAGATCGACGGCGTCGTGTCCAACGCGGGCATCCTGCGTGACGGCACCTTCCACAAGATGACCACCGAGCAGTGGGACATCGTGCTCAAGGTGCACCTGTATGGCGGATACAACGTGATCCGCGCCGCGTGGCCGCACTTCCGCGAGCAGAGCTTCGGCCGGGTCGTGGTTGCCACCTCCACCAGCGGTCTGTTCGGCAACTTCGGCCAGGCCAACTATGGCGCGGCCAAGCTCGGTCTGGTCGGTTTGATCAACACGCTGGCCCAGGAGGGCGCCAAGTACAACATCAAGCTGAATGCCATCGCGCCGATCGCCGCGACCCGCATGACGCAGGACATCGTGCCGCCGGAGGTGTTCGCGAAGCTGTCGCCGGAGTACGTCGCCCCGGTGGTGGCCTACCTGATGACCGAGGAACTGCCCGACACCGATTCGATCTTCATCGTCGGCGGTGGCAAGGTGCAGCGCACCGCGCTGTTCCAGAACGAGGGCATCACCTTCGGTGACGTGCCGTCGGTGGACGACGTCGCCGCCAAGTGGGGCGAGATCACCGACTTGTCCGCCGCCAAGGCTGCTTCGTTCGCGCTCGGCTGATAGGTGAAAGCGCTTGTCGCGCAGACGCTTACCGGCCCGTCCGGGCTGTCCTACACCGATATCGATGACGCCGCAGACCCTTCGGGGAATGCGGTGGTCATCGATGTCGGTGCGGCCGGCGTCTGCTTTCCCGATCTGCTGCTGATCCGCGGCGAATACCAACTGAAGTTGCCGCCGGGATTCACCCCGGGCATGGAGGTGGCCGGTACCGTCCGGTCCGCGCCGGAGAGTTCAGGTTTCGTTGCCGGGCAGCGCGTCTCGGCGTTCACCATGATGGGCGGCTATGCCGAGCGCGCGCTGGCGCTGCCGGATTCGGTGATCCCGACGCCCGCGGCCCTGGACGACGCCGAGGCGGTCTGCCTGCTGGGCAACTACTACACGATGTATTTCGCGCTGGCCCGCCGCGGCCGGTTGCTGGCGGGGGAGACGGTGCTGGTGCTCGGCTCCGCCGGCGGCATCGGGGTGGCGGCCATTCAGATCGCAAAGGCCATGGGCGCCAAGGTGGTTGCCATGGTGCACCGCGCCGAGGCGATGGACTTCGTGGCCTCGGTCGGTGCCGACGTGGTGCTGCCGCTGGCCGACGGGTGGCGTGACGCCGCGCTGGCGGCGACCGACGGTCGGGGAGTGGACCTGGTGGTCGACCCGGTCGGCGGCGACGCGTTCGACGACGCGATCCGGGTGCTGGCGCCCGAGGGCCGACTGCTGGTGCTGGGTTTCGCTGCCGGACAAGGTATCCCGTCGGTCAAGGTCAACCGGCTGCTGCTGCGGAACGTCAGCGTGATGGGCGTCGGCTACGGCGAGTTCATCCGGCAGGTGCCCGGTTCGGCCGCAGAGATCGGCGCCGGCCTGGCCAAGCTGGTCGAGACCGGATTGCGCCCGCCGGCGCCGGTGCGGTTCCCGCTGGCCTCTGGTGCCGAAGCTCTGCAGGCATTGGCGGACGGGAAGATTCACGGCAAGGCAGTCCTGGAGCCCTAGTGAATACCTTGGGCACGGTGCTGGTTGCGCTGTTCATCGCGATAGGCCTGGTCGGCATCGTGGTCCCGGTGCTACCCGGCGGCTTGGTGGTGTTCCTCGCGATCGCGGTGTGGGCGGTGGCCGTCCACACCGCGACCTCGTGGGTGGTGCTCGGCGTCGCGGCGGCGTTGTTCGTGGCCGGTGAGGTGATCAAGTACGTCTGGCCGGTACGCCGGATGCGGCAGGCCGATGTGGCCACGCGCAGCCTGATCATCGGCGGAATTCTCGGTGTCATCGGATTTTTCGTGATCCCGGTGCTGGGGCTGGCCCTCGGATTCGTGCTGGGGGTCTACCTGTCCGAGTATTCGGCGCTACGCGATAAGGGCCGGGCCTGGGTGTCAACCAAACATGCGCTGAAGGGCGTCGCCCTGGCGATGGGAGTAGAGCTGACGGCCGCGCTGCTGGCGACCGTCGCGTGGGTGACGGGATTGGTGGTCGGTAGTTGACCGCAGAGAAACGGACTCTCGACGCATCGGCCGGTGAGCTGCTTCTGCACACCGGCGTCACCGGCACCGCAGCCCGGATGGGACACCGGTTGACCATCGCGGTGCGCTCATGGCAGGCGACCGTGGACGTGGACGGAGACGAACCCGAGGCAATCGAGGTGACCGTCGACCTGGACTCGCTGGAGGTGCTGACGGGCGAGGGCGGGATGACGCCATTGTCCGGCGCGGAGAAGTCGTTGGTCCGCACCAATGCCCTGAAAATGCTGCAGGCCAAGCGCTTTCCACGGGCGACGTTCCGTGCCTCATCGGTCGAGTGGAACGACGACTCGTGGCGGTTCACCGGGATCCTCGACCTCAGCGGCCAGAGCCGCGAGCAGACCGTCGTTGTCCACGTGGTGCGGGACGGCGCAGACCTGCGGATCACCGGTGAGGCGGTGGTACGGCACAGCGACCATCGCATCAAGCAGTATTCGATGCTGATGGGTGCGATGAAGGTGGCCGATGAGGTGCGGGTGACGCTCACCGCGCCACGGGCAGACCGGCCCTAGCCCCGCAGCACGCTCCGCAACCGCGTCAGCTGGTCATCGGTGACACCAATGGCAGCGAGGTAATTCGTCAGTGAACCGTATTCGGCATCGACGACGCTGAGAGCGGTGTCCAGGTACTCCTCGCGGACCCCCAGCACCTCTTCGGTCAATCGGGCCTCGGCGAACGTGACGACCTCGGCCGTCTGGCCGGCCCGGGTGCGGATGGTCTCCAGGATGCCCTCGCGCAGCTGCGGCACCGCGTCGTTGCTGCGCAGGAAATCGGTCAGGATCGCGTCGCGCTCGATGCCGACGGCGCCGAGCACCGTCGCCACGGTGAACCCGGTGCGGTCCTTGCCCGCGAAGCAATGCGCGATCACCGGCCGGGAATCGGCCAGCATCGAAATGACCTGGCGTATCGCAAGATGCGCACCCGGCAGGGCGGGGAAGCGGCGGTACTCCTCGACCATGAAGCGACCGGCGGCCACCGCGACGTCCTCGTCGTCGGGCTTCTCCGTCATCATCTTTTCGAAGGCGTTCTCATGCGGCGCTTCGGCCCCGTCGGTCCCGGCGGCGGCCAGTTCGTGGAACGGCAGCAGGTGGATCGCGACGCCGTCGGGCACTTGACCCGGACCACGACGTTCCACCTCGCGCAGCGACCGGAGGTCCGCGACATCGCTGATGCCGTAGCGCTGCAGTGCTTTACGGCCGTCTTCGGCCAATCCACTCAGCTCGCTGGAGCGGAAGAGCCGGCCAGGGGCGATGCCCGATTCCTCGGCGACGTCGCGGAAATTCCAGGCACCGGCGAGTTCCAAGCCAGTGGACCGCATCAGTGGCCCCCGGACTCGGTACACGCGGCCGCCAATGCCGACTTCTCGCGGCCCAGTTCGGCGCGCGCGATGGTGCGCATGTGCACCTCGTCCGGGCCGTCGAACAACCGCATCGCGCGGTGCCAGCCGTAGAGCCGGGCCAGCGGCACGTCATCACAGATCCCGGCAGCGCCGTGCACCTGGATGGCGCGGTCGATCACATCGCACGCCACCTGCGGGGCCACCGATTTGATCTGCGACACCAACACATGAGCAGCCTTGTTGCCCTGCTGATCGATGGTCCACGCGGCCTTCTCGCACAACAACCGCGCCTGGTCGATCTCGTTGCGGGACTTGGCGATCGATTCGCGCACCACACCCTGCTCGGCCAACGGCTTGCCGAACGCCACCCGCGTCTGCACCCGGTCGATCATCAACGCCAAAGCCCGCTCGGCGGCGCCGAGCGCGCGCATGCAGTGGTGGATACGACCCGGCCCCAACCGGGCCTGCGCGATGGCGAACCCGGAGCCCTCTTCGTGCAGCAGGTTCTCCACCGGCACCCGCACGTTGTCGAAGACGATCTCGCAGTGCCCGTGCTGGTCCTGCCAGCCGAACACCGGCAACGACCGTTGAATGTCCACCCCGGGGGTATCGGCCGGCACCAGGATCATCGACTGCTGCGCGTGTGACGCGGCTTCAGGGTTGGTGCGGCCCATCACTATCAGAATCTTGCAGCGCGGGTCTGCGGCCCCGGTGATCCACCACTTGCGGCCATTGATCACATAGTCGCCGCCGTCGCGCAGCATCGTCGTCTCGATGTTGCGGGCATCGCTGGAAGCCACGGCGGGTTCGGTCATGGCGAACGCACTGCGGATCTCGCCGTTGAGGAGCGGTTCGAGCCACTGCTTGCTCTGCTGCTCGTTCGCGAACAGATGCAGCGTCTCCATGTTTCCGGTGTCCGGGGCCGCGCAGTTGATGGCCTCGGGCGCGATCTCCATGCTCCAGCCCGAAATCTCGGCCAGCGGCGCGTACTCGAGATTCGTCAGCCCCGACTCGGAGGGCAGGAACAGGTTCCACAACCCGCGTTTGCGCGCTTCGATCTTGAGCTCCTCGACCACCGGCGGCACCGTGTGGTCTTTGGGCCCCTTCTCCTCGCGATAGGCGTGATAGGAGGCCTCGGCCGGCAGCACGAGCTCGGTCATGAACTCGGTGAGCCTGTGCTGGTAATCCTGCGCTTTTGCCGACAACGCGAAGTCCATGCCAGCCACGATATGCCACTTGTCTAACGATGTGACGGGCGGTCGTCGGCGCGAGGTCTGGACGCGCAAAGACGGATTCCCTCCCCGCGACGACTTCGGGGAGGGAATCCGGGCTTGCGGGCGGTCAGCGGACCTGGCCGGGCAACAGGGTGGCCACCCGGTAGATGCCGTGGTGCCACAGCACGCCGGGCAGCGGAGTCCCCGCCGGCGGGGCGGTGATCGACGGGGTGGCGACCACGGCCGGCGGACGGACGTCGGGTCCGAGGGTGGTGGCGCCGGCGGCGCCGGCCAGGCCGAGTGCCGAGCCACCCAGAACGCCGGCGGCGATGATCGAGAAACCGAAGGTACGGGCGGTGGTGCTCATGTGAATTCTCCTGTGTCAGTTTGCTTTTGACGTATTGCTCCGGGGTGTTCCGGTGATGACTCAAGAGTGCCGTCCCGGGCGTCGGATGTCTGTCCGGTGATCGGCTGGTCCGCCGGTGGATTCGGGTGTCCGCTGATCGGGGGACACGGGGCCGTCAATTTGCGATCGGAGTTACTTTTCGCCCGTCGCCGTGCGACGCTGACGGCATGACCGACGAACGGGTTCGCGTGGTGGTGGGCGACGACCACCCGATGTTTCGCGACGGTGTCGTCCGCGCGCTGACGGCGAGTGGGGTCATCGAGGTGCTGGCCGAAGCCGACGACGGGACTTCGGCTTTGGAAGCGATCCGGACGCACTCACCCCAGGTCGCGCTGCTGGACTACCGCATGCCCGGTATGGACGGTGCCGAAGTCGCGGCGGCGGTGCAACGAGACGGCCTGCCGACGCGCGTGTTGCTGCTCTCCGCGCATGACGAGGCGGAGATCGTGTACCGCGCGCTGCAGGACGGCGCGGCCGGCTTCCTGCCGAAAGAGTCGACGCGCAGCGAGCTCGTCAACGCGATCTTGGAATGCGCGAAGGGCCGCGACGTCGTCGCGCCCAGCCTGGCCGCGGGGCTCGCCGGTGAGATCCGTCGTCGGGCCGAGCCGGACGCCCCGGCGCTGAGTCCGCGCGAGCGGGAGGTGCTGCAGATGATCGCCAAGGGCGCGACCATCCCCGCCATGGCCAAGGAGCTGTACCTGGCGCCGTCGACGGTCAAGACCCATGTGCAGCGGCTCTACGAGAAGCTCGGGGTCGGCGACCGCGCGGCGGCGGTGGCCGAGGCGATGCGTCGGAAGCTACTGGACTGACGTGAGTCCGACACTCAGCCGGATCGGGGAGTACCTGGCCGCTGAACCGGTGCGGATTTCGGCCGGGCTGCGGCTTCCGCTGATCGCGTTGATCGGCGTCCTGGTGTGGTTCTGGGAGGTCGACCATTGGCTGCCCGAGCTGTATGCGGTGATCCTGGGGCTGTACGCGGTCGCCGCGGTGATCTGGCTGGTGGCAGTGCTGCGCGGACCCGTGCCGCGCTGGGCGGACTGGGCGTCCACCGGCATCGACCTCGTGGTGATCCTGGCACTGTGCCTGGTGTCGGGCGGCGCGACCGCGGCCCTGTTGCCCGTCTTCTTCCTGCTGCCGATCTCGGTGGCGTTCCAGGACCGTCCGCTGATGACCGCGGCGATCGGCACCCTGACGGCCACGGGGTACCTGGCGGTGTGGATCTTCTACTCCAAGCACGACGACCGCATGGGCCTGCCGAACATGGTCTACACGCACTTCGGGTTCCTCGTGTGGCTGGCGGTGGCCACCACGGTGTTGTGCTTCGTGTTGGTGCGTCGGCAGGGGCGCGTGCTGGCCCTGCAGGACATGCGCCGTCAGCTGGTGTCCGAGGCCATGCTGTCCGACGAGCGGCACAACCGCGAAGTTGCCGAAGGGCTGCACGACGGCCCGCTGCAGACTCTGCTGGCGGCCCGTCTGCAGCTCGACGAGGTCCGGGAGCGGACGCCGGGGCCGGAACTCGACGCGGTCTACGCAGCCTTGGAAGACACTGCGACAGCACTGCGCTCGACGGTCACCGAGCTGCATCCGCAAGTGCTCGCCCAGCTCGGCTTGACGCCGGCCGTGCGGGAACTGTTGCGGCAGTTCGAGTCTCGAAGCCGGATCGTGGTGCGGGCCGACCTCGAAGAAGTGGGTAAGCCCGATTCACAGCAGCTGCTGTACCGGGCGGCCCGCGAGCTCCTGACCAATATCGGCAAGCATGCGCGGGCGACGGCGGTGTCGGTGCGGTTGGGCCGTATCGGTGATCGTGTCGTCCTGAGCGTGTCGGACGACGGTGTCGGGTTCGACCCGGCGGTCGTGGCACAGTACGTGGCCGACGGACACATCGGGCTCGGTTCGCTGCTCGCGCGGCTCGACGCGATGGGTGGCTCGATGCTCGTCGACTCCGCCGCCGGCGGCGGCACCCGCGTCACGGTCACTTCACCTCCCGAGCGCGCGGAAAACGGATCGCCGACAGGCAGGTCGCGGCGGTAGCGTCACGCCATGAAACTGCGCATTCTGGTGGGCCTGCTCGTCGCGGCGGTGGTGGCGTTGGCCGTGAACGCCGTGGTCGTCGCGCATACCAGCCGGGCTGCGGAGCCCTTCGCCGGCGGCCACGTTCTGAAACTCGACGGCCCCGACCTCAATGTCCGTGAGTACGGGCCAGCAGGCGAGCGGGCAATCGTTCTGCTGCACGGGTATTCGGCCTCCATCGAATGGTGGGAGAAGGTCGCCCCGGCGCTGGCTGCACATCAGCGCGTGATCGCCGTCGACCTCGTCGGCCACGGTGGTTCCGAGGCGCCGACCGACGCGGCGCCGTATCACGCCGACGGTCAGGCCGAGGCCGTCCACCGCGCGTTGGAGGCGCTGGGTGTCCGGCATGCCGAGCTGGTGGGGCATTCGATGGGAGGCAAGGTGGCTGCCGAGTTCGCCACCAAGTACCCGGAAATGGTTGAGCGCGTGGCAGTTTCCGATACGCCCGCGGGGGAGGACCTGGTCGCCATGCCGCTGCTCGGCAGGATGCTGTGCTGGCCCGTCATCGGACCCGCACTGGACCGCTTCCGGGATGTGGACGCGATCAGTGAGAGCTCGCTGCAGACCGGGTTCGCCGCCGACTATCCCGTCCCGCAGTTGGCATACCGCTCCCTGAAACAGCTCAATTACGCGGGCGTGTGCGATTCCAAGGACGCGGGCCGTCCCGTCGCCGAGACGCTGAAGGGGTTGGGGAAGCCGGTGCTGGTGCTGTGGGGTGACAAGGATGTCCTCACCCCGACGGCGTCGAACGTCGCGCGCTACACCGCCGCCGGTCTACCGCCGCACCTCATCGAGGGCTCCGGGCACAGCCCGATGGTCGAGAAGCCGGATCAATTCCTCGCGGCGATAGGCGATTTCGTCCGCTGACGGGGCTGCCGGCCATCACTTGAATTCGCCCCACTATTTGCGTGGCGGCGTTCTCAGACCGACATTGTGTTGGGCACCGCAACGTAAAAGCCTCCAATCCGAATGGATTGGAGGCTTTTACGTGTACCGGGTTGCTACAGCGCGGCGAGGATGTCGTTGACGCGGTCGCGGGCGTCGCCGAACAGCATCTGGCTGTTGTCGCGGAAGAACAGTGGGTTCTGCACGCCCGCGTAGCCGGAGGCCATGGAGCGCTTGAACACGATGACGTTGTTGGCGTTCCACACCGTGAGCACCGGCATGCCGGCGATCGGGCTGCCCGGGTCCTCGGAGGCGGCGGGGTTGACGGTGTCGTTGGCGCCGATGACGAGCACGACGTCGGTGTCGTCGAAGTCGTCGTTGATCTCGTCCATTTCCAGCACGATGTCGTAGGGCACCTTGGCTTCGGCGAGCAGCACGTTCATGTGGCCGGGCAGGCGGCCGGCGACGGGGTGGATACCGAAGCGGACGGTGACGCCCTTGTCGCGCAGCTTGCGGGTCAGGTCGGCGACGCCGTACTGGGCCTGGGCGACGGCCATGCCGTAGCCGGGGGTGATGATGACCGAGCTGGCCGAGGCGAGCATTTCGGCGGCGCCTTCGGCGGTGATCTCGCGGTGCTCGCCGTAGTCCTTGTCCTCGGCGGGGCCGGCCTCGATGCCGAAGCCGCCGGCGATGACGGAGATGAACGACCGGTTCATCGCCTTGCACATGATGTAGGACAGGTAGGCACCGGAGGAGCCGACGAGCGCGCCGGTGATGATCAGCAGGTCGTTGGACAGCAGGAAGCCCGAGGCGGCCGCGGCCCAACCGGAGTAGCTGTTGAGCATCGACACCACGACGGGCATGTCGCCGCCGCCGATGGAGGCGACCAGGTGCCAGCCCAGCAGCAGGGCCAGGACGGTGACGCCGACCAGCAGCCACAGGTTCGGCGAGATGCAGAACCACACGGTCAGCGCGACGAACAGCACCAGCGAGCCGACGTTCAGGAAGTTCTTGCCCGGCAGCATGAGCGGTGCGGACTTGATCTTGGCCGACAGCTTCAGGTTGGCGACGATCGAACCGGTGAAGGTCACGGCACCGATGAAGACGCCGATGAAGACCTCGGCGGAGTGGATGCCGAGCATGCCTTCCTTGGCGAGCTCGAGTGCGCCCTGGCTGTTCGGGTCGTACTCGGCGTGCAGGTAGCCGCTCCAGCCGACCAGCACGGCGGCCAGACCGACGAACGAATGCAGCAGCGCGATGAGCTCGGGCATGCCGGTCATCTCGACGACCTTGGCGCGCCACAGGCCGATCGCGGCGCCGACGGCCATGGCGCCGATCAGCAGCGCCAGGCCCAGGGGCTCGATCTTGTGGTTGATGGCCAGGACGATGGTGGCGATGAGCGCCACCCCCATGCCTGCCATGCCGAAGGCGTTACCGGCCTTGGAGGTCTCGTGCTTGGAGAGCCCGGCCAGAGCGAGGATGAACAACAGCGCCGCCACCACATAAGCGGCGTTGGCGATATTGGTGATGGTTTCTGCGTTGAACATGAATCCGTTCCAAAGTTTTCTGGGTCAGCAGGCTCTAGCTGCGGGAGAACATGGCCAGCATGCGGCGGGTCACCGCGAAGCCACCGAAGACGTTGATGCTGGCGAGCAGGATCGCGACGCCGGCCAGGACGGTGATCGGCGTGTTGTCGTGGCCGATCTGCAGCAGGGCGCCGACCACGATGATTCCGGAGATCGCATTGGTCACCGACATCAGCGGGGTGTGCAGGGCGTGGTGCACGTGCCCGATCACGTAGTAGCCGATGACGATCGCGAGCGCGAACACCGTCAGGTGGACCTGCAGGGCGGCCGGCGATGCGGCGATCAGCAAGAAGAGCACGGCCGCGGCACCGAAGGTGATGCCCAGGCGACGCGCCGTGGTCATGGGCTCTTTTGTCTTGGACACCGCCGGGGCGGCGGCGGGCTGGGCGGCCGGGGCGGCGGAGACCTGGACCGGCGGTGGGGGCCAGGTGATCTCGCCGTCGCGCACGACGGTCACGCCGCGCTGCACCACGTCGTCGAAGTTCAGGACGACCTGGCCGTCCTTCTCCGGGGTCAGCAGCTTGAGCAGGTTGACCAGGTTGGTGCCGTACAGCTGGGAGGCCTGGGCGGGCAGGCGGCCGGCCAGGTCGGTGTAGCCGATGATCGTCACACCGTTGTCGGTGACGATGGCCTGGTCCTTGACGGTGCCTTCGACGTTGCCGCCGTTGGCTGCGGCCATGTCGACGATCACCGAGCCGGCCTTCATCGCGGCGACCATGTCCGCGGTGATGATCCGCGGCGCCGGGCGGCCCGGGATCAGCGCGGTGGTGATGATGATGTCGACGTCTTGGGCCAGTTCGGCGTAGAGCGCGGCTTCGCGGGCCTTGTAGTCGTCGCCCATTTCCTTGGCGTAGCCGGTGGCCGAGACCTCGCCGGCGTTGGGGTCGACGGACACGTACTCGCCGCCGAGGGAGGCGACCTGGTCGGCGACCTCGGGGCGCGGGTCGGTGGCCCGCACGACGGCACCGAGCGAGCCGGCGGCACCGATCGCGGCCAGACCGGCCACACCGGCACCGACGACGAGGACCTTGGCGGGGGGGACCTTGCCGGCGGCGGTGACCTGGCCGGTGAAGAACCGGCCGAACGCGTGCGCGGCTTCGACGACGGCGCGGTAGCCGGCGATGTTGGCCATCGAGGACAGCACGTCCAGGGACTGGGCGCGCGAGATGCGCGGCACCGCGTCCATGGCCAGCACGGTGATCGGGCGGGTCGCGAGCTTGTCGACCAGTTCGGGCTTGAGCCCGGGGGAGATCAGCGAGACCAGGGTGGCGCCGTCCTTGAGGGCGGCGATCTCGCCGTCGTCAGGGGCGTTGACCTTCAAAACGATGTCGGCGGACAGTGCCTGCGCGGCGGAGCCGATGTCGGCCCCGGCCTCTACATAGGCGGCGTCGGAGAAACTGGACAAGTCGCCGGCGCCGGACTCAACCACTACCGAATAGCCCAGCTTGAGCAGCTGCCCGACAGTTGCAGGAGTGGCGGCAACCCGTGTCTCACCAGCCAGAGACTCGCGGGGAATCCCGATGATCATCGAATCCGATCCGATCTGTGTTGGTTTGCTTGCAAGAGTCTCCCCCATCCACGTCCGGATGGTGCTCTTGCCCCCTATACCAGTTAGCAATCGCTTATAAATTAGCAGTCGCTCATAACGCGACCAAAAGTCCGCTGCCGGGATTGCCCGGATATGTCTACGTCATCGGCAGGGATTTGGGTACACAGATTCCGACCGGTGGGATCCTGGGTGGCGAACGTCGGCTCCGACGGGGTCGATCCCCGATCAGGGCCGGGCGGTCAGGTGAGAGGCGTCAACCCGCCGAAGAATCTGACACCCGAGGCGTAGCGATCTCGGGGCAGGCGGCCTGCAATTTATCGGTCACCGCGGCTACTTTTTTAGAATTGTCGATGAATCGCTGAAATCGGACGTCCTCGGGTCCTTTCCCGGTAGCGCGCGCGATATTGGCGAATTCGGCGAATCCAGCGGCCCATGACGTCAAATCGGATTTCAGGTCAGGTGCGGAAACTGAATTCGCAGCATGGCGGCTTTTATCCGCAAGCGCAGCCCAAGGTTCGGGGTCCTCGACGGCGCCCGGCTGCATGGCCGCGGCATTGCTGGCTTCGCCTACGGCTCGCCATTCCTGCGCCACGTCGGCCACGACCCCGCAATCAGATGCCGACGGAGTGCCGGTCTCGCCGCGGCGCGAAATCCACAGTGCTGCAGCGATCACCGATCCAACTACCGCGATAGCGACGAGTAGGGTGGCCAGACGGCGTCCAGGCGTGCGTAAAAGGGATCTCATGGGGCCGACACTCCTGGGCGTTTGGGGTCGAGCACTACCTGTCCGCCGCTCGGTGTGGGTACGTACATCGTGAGCCGTGGGTTATCGGCCTGCGCACGGTAGATATCCTTGATGTCGATCGGATGCCATTCGCCCAAGCCGAAATTCGGAGTGAAAAACCCGGTTGAGCTTACGCCGCGACGCACGTGTTCGGCCTCGAAATTATAGTCGACCCATTTTGCTTGATACCACTTCCCGTCGCGCTGCACCCATCGAGTGTGGTCGGGGGCTCCATTGAACGTTTCGCCCGTCAATCGGAATTTGTAATTCTCTTGCATCCGCCACGATGGATCGACACCCCATCCGTTCGGTGTTTTGCCGACGACGTCCTGGTAGCCGGTCGGTCCGCCTTCGATCGGAGGTTTGATATCGCGATGCCACGGCTTGGGTGGGGTAAATGGTCCGACCGGCGGTCCGCCGCCGGGCCCGCTCGGGTAGGGCTGCGGGTCGATGTCCCAGCGACCGCCTCCGGGAGCGGAATCGCTCGGTGGTGGTGGATCCCACGGATACTGCCACCCCTTGTCGTCTACCAGCAGGTTCGGCTTGTCGCTGGGAGAATCGTCGGGCTTGTCGGTTGGCTCCTTAGAGCGGGGCCCCGCTTGTTTCTGCAGCGCATCTGCAAGGAGTGCGTCGGCGTGATCAGCTGATTGCCGAATCTTGTCGAGTGACTGCTGGGCTGTGCGTGTCATGTCCTGCATCAGCTTGCGCGTGGCAGTGGGCAGCGACGACAAATTCGTCGGCGGCACCGCGCGACTAGTCTGTGCGTCCACCGTGATTCCGTACTGCCCCAGCGTCGACCTCAACTCGTTGAGCTGGTTCTTTGTCTGCCGAACTTCGTTGGCGGCAGTTTTGGTGGCCGATGCGACTGCCGCCGCATCGCGGCTGTGCTGCCCCAAGCCGTCCGCTTCCACTTTGGTCCGCTGCTGCGCAGCGCCGGCACTTGAGCCTTGCCAACTCTCAAACGCTGACAGGCTCCCCAAACGCGAGCTGGCCTGCGACGCTGCATCTGCCCGAGCGGTGCTCGCTGCGCCGACCGCATCTAGCGAGTCCGGGTTCCACCTATCGATGTCGGCTATCGACAGACCCACAGGACATCCCCCAACGCTGTGAACTCCGCGGATGCGGCCCCCGTTTACCTACGGTAACTCTCTTCGAGGGGCTCGACGTGCGCTAGTTGTGCGTCCGGCAGACACGATTCCGGCCGGTGGGACGCTGCGCGCCAACACACCGGTCGGTGGGGTGAAATTCTCGGGTGGTTACACCGGGGGGTACGCCGGGGGCGGGTACACGCCGCGCAGGCCCCACGGGACCCAGTTGAAGAAGTACTCGACCTCGTCGCTCGCGTCGTAGTCCGGACTCGGATCCATCAGTACCTCCAACCGACAAGCTTGTTACTCGCGAGTTTAGCTGGTGGATCCCGGTTGCGAGTGGCGGATCGGCCGCTGAGATGCCACGGCATAGACTGGCCAACCAGTTGATTGGGTCCCGGGCCCCGCGCCCGGCTGCATAGAGTGAGCTGACATGTCCACAGAGTCGTCGCCAAAAGGTTCTGCCACGGGAGCGCCCGCGGGGGCATCAGCTGCGTCGAACGGGTCCAACGGCTCGTCGCGGCGCGAGGAGTTGCTGGCGGTCGCCGCCAAGTTGTTCGCGGCCCGCGGGTACCACGGGACCCGCATGGACGACGTCGCCGACGCCGTCGGGCTCAACAAGGCGACCGTCTACCACTACTACGCCAGCAAGTCGCTGATCCTCTGGGACATCTACAAGTCGACCGCCGACTTCACCGTCGACGCCCTGCACGACGACCCGACGGCCTCGGCGCGCGAGACCATCTTCAACTTCACCCGGCGCCTGCTCACCGGCATCGCCACCGACCTGGAATCCGCGGCGGTGTACTTCCAGGAGGGGCCGTACATCACCGAATGGTTCACCGAGGAGCAGGTCGCCTATATCCGCAAGGCGGAAACGACGGTCTACGAGCATGTCCGCGACGTCATCGACCGGGGCATCGCCAGCGGCGAGTTCAACGACTGCGACTCGCATGTGCTCGCTCTCGGCTACATCGGGATGACGCTGGGCGCCTACCGGTGGCTGCGGCCGCACGGCCGGCGTACGGCCTCCGAAATCGCCGTCGAATTCAGCACCGCACTGCTGCGCGGACTGATCCGCGACGAAACGATCCGCACCGAGGATCCGCTCGGCGGCGGAGCATGAACGCATAGATCCGATCAGCGCTACCGAGAGGTGACCGAGGCCCGATGAAATCTCTGCTGCTGTCCCGACGGGACCTCGACTTCCTGCTGTACGAGTGGCTGAAGGTCGACGAGCTGACCGGCCGCAAGCGGTTTGCCGACCATTCGCGCGAGACCTTCGACGGCGTCCTGGACCTCAGCGAGCAACTGGCCGAACGCTACTTCGCGCCGCACAACAAGAAGAGCGACGCCAACGAGCCGACCTTCGACGGGGAAACCGTCACGATGGTCCCCGAGGTCAAAGAGGCCTGGGACGCGTTCGTCGCGGCCGACCTCATCGGCATGTCGATGGAGGAGTCGGTCGGCGGGGCGCAGCTGCCCGCCGTCGTGGCGCAGGCGTCGTTCGCGTGGATCGCCGCGGCCAACGTGTCGACGTCGGGCTACCTGATGCTGACCATCGCCAACGCGAATCTCCTCACCAAGTTCGGCACGCCCGAACAGATCGAGACCTACGTCAAACCCATGCTGGCAGGCCGCTTTTCGGGCACCATGGCGCTCTCGGAAACGCAGGCCGGGTCGTCGCTCGCCGACGTGGCCACCCGCGCGGAACCGCGCGACGACGGCACCTACCGGCTGTTCGGGTCGAAAATGTGGATTTCGGGCGCCGAGCACGAGATCACCGACAACATCATCAACCTGGTGCTCGCCAAGATCCCCGGCGGGCCTCCCGGCACCAAGGGCATCTCGCTGTTCATCGTGCCCAAGTACCTGGTCAACGCAGACGGGTCGATCGGCGAGCGCAACGACGTCGCCATCGCGGGACTCAATCACAAGATGGGACAGCGCGGAGTCACCAACACCGTGCTGAATTTCGGTGATACGCAATTCAATCCGGGCGGCGAGAACGGCGCGGTCGGCTATCTGGTGGGCGAGCCGCACCGCGGCATCGTCTACATGTTCCAGATGATGAACGAGGCTCGTCTGGCCGTCGGCATGGGTGCGGTGTCGTTGGGTTACACGGGGTACCTCAAGTCTGTGCAGTACGCGCGGGAGCGGCCACAGGGCCGTCCGCTGGACGTCAAGGACCCGACGACGCCTCAGGTGCCCATCGTCGAGCATCCCGACGTCCGGCGAATGCTGTTGGCGCAGAAGGCTTATGTCGAAGGCGGACTGGCCCTGGGTCTGTACTGCTCCCGCTTGGTGGATGTGCAGCACAGCGCGGAGACGGACGCCGAGGCAGATGCTGCGGGCCTGTTGATCGACATCCTGACCCCGGTCGCCAAGAGTTGGCCGTCGCAATGGTGTCTCGAAGCCAACAATCTGGCGATTCAGGTGCACGGCGGATACGGCTACACCCGCGAATACGACGTCGAGCAGCATTACCGGGACAACCGGCTGAACCCGATCCACGAGGGTACCAACGGTATCCAGAGCCTGGACTTGTTGGGCCGCAAGGTGACTCAACGCGGCGGTGCCAGCCTGGCGGCGTTGGGCGAGGTCATCGGCAAGACTGTGGCGGCCGCCGGCGAGCTGGGTGGCGAGGGCGCGGAGTTGGCGACGGCGTTGGACGCGTCCTGGCAGCGGTTGGTGGCTGTGACGGCCGGCATGTTCGGCTCAGGCGACGTCCCCGCGGTGATGGCCAACAGCCATGTCTATCTGGAAGCGTTCGGGCACATCGTGGTGGCGTGGCTGTGGCTGGAGCAGTTCGTCGCGGCCGCCGGCAAGGACGGCGACTTCTACGACGGCAAGCGGCAGGCCGCCCGGTACTTCTTCCGGTTCGAATTGCCCAAGACCGCACCGCAATTGGACCTGCTCGAGTCGCTGGACCGCACGACGTTGGAGATGCGGGACAGGTGGTTCTAGGCGCCGCTGTGAGGGCTGTGTTGTTGGGCCGGACGAACTCGGGGTTCAAGAGCGCGAAAGCTCGCCGGCAGTATCTCGCCGCATACGAGCAG
>Ga0265327_10001491_pt1 | contig 29110 bp, 18 predicted proteins | sample 41621metaG_FD_202089 | JGI IMG/M metagenome (GOLD analysis project Ga0265327, IMG submission 202089) | Rhizosphere microbial communities from Carex aquatilis grown in University of Washington, Seatle, WA, United States - 4-16-21 metaG | ecosystem: Host-associated > Plants > Roots > Rhizosphere...
TCTGTATCCGGAAGCGGGAAAAACCGACGAGGCGCTGCAGACCCTGGCCGGGTTTGCGGTCGGCAAGCCGGTCGTGATTGAAGAGACGTTTCCGCTCAAATGCAGCACTGCGGAACTGGTGAAGTTCCTTGAGAAATCCCGGGGGCAATCGTCGGGGTGGATCAGCTTCTATTGGGGTAAACCGCTGGAAGAGATGCGCCGGTCCCGGGAGCTTGTGGATGCGATTCAACTGGAGTGGCTGGAACAGTTCCGGGACCTGTCGGAATCGTTCATGGTCCCTTAATGTCGATCTTGAGAGAGTGACGGGTTGTCGATGAAATCCGGGCGACACCGGATCGCCAGAGATTCATAACCAGTTTGGTATCGAACAGTAACTCCATCAAAACTTTCAAACATGCGTGGCAGTGGTTGGCGAACGCCTGTGAAGAGTCTCTGGATCGTTCGTCGAACGACGTTCCCGGGGGGCCGTGCCGCATTCACGATGCTGGAACTGTTGCTGGTGCTGGGTGTTCTTTCGGTGATATTCGCCGTCGCCATGCCCAACGTCCTGAGGCTGACAGGTGAACAGGCCTTGGTGGACTCGGCCGAGAAAGTGCGAGCCCTGGCGGCGAGTGCCCGGGTGCATGCCATCGACAGTGGACTGGTTTACCAGTTTCGATTCGAACCGGGGGGGAGGCATTTTGTCGCGGTCCCGTTTGAACGCGAATTTGAAAGTGTGAATCCGAACGCCAAGGGGACGGGAACAAAGCTGGGGCGATTCAGCAAGGCCTCGGGGTTGCTTCCCGAGGGGGTCACGTTTGCGGCCCCATCGCTGCTGAATCCCTCGGCGAATGGAGCGACCGGCGGAGGGTTGGGGCAGAAGCTCAATAGTACGGTGCTGGCGGGGTTACCCGATGCCAACAAACTGGAAAACGTTTCGTGGTCGGGGCCTGTGCTGTTTCAGCCGGATGGGTCGGCGGTGGATGCCACGGTCGAATTGGTGAACCGCCGGAATCAGCGCGTCACACTGAGGATTCGCGGTGTCACCGGTGCGATCGGAGTCAGCCGGCCACAACAGTTGGAGCGTCCATGATCCCCTTACGCCGATATGCTCGAAAGGCTGTTCTGTTCGGCTTGCGCCGACGGCAGGTCTGTGCGCGAACGTCGTCCCGGCGTTCAGGGCTGACGCTGTTGGAGATCCTGCTGTCACTCGCCATTTTCTTCGGTTCGCTGGCGGTGTTGTCTCAACTGGCGTGGAATGGAGTGCGGGCTGCGGTTCAGGCACGTTTGATGACGCAGGCGATCATCCGGTGTGAAGCGAAGCTCGCCGAGGTCCTGGCCGGTTATGAACCGTTGCAGGCGAAGACGCGCGTGCCGTTTTCGGACAACAGGGCCTGGACATGGACGCTGGTTGTCGCCGATACGAATTATCCTGATCTGATGCAACTGGAAGTGACGGCGTCTCATCGCGGGAATTCGAACATGGCCAGCGTCGATTACACGTTGCGGCGCTGGATGCGGGATCCGGGAATCTTCCAGGACGCCGCATTGAAGAAGAAGGAAGAGAGCCAGAAACAATGAACCTGCGCCGTCCTCTTCAGTACGCAGTTTTTCGCGGGAACCGCCGATCGGCGTTCACGCTGTTGGAAGTGTTGCTGGCGCTGACATTATCTGTGGTGCTGTTGGGGGCCATTTTCACTGCGATGGATCAGTCGTGGAAACTGACCGCCAGCGGACGTGAAGAAATGGAGCGATCACAGTTGGCCCGGGCGCTGCTTCGCAAGATCTCGCTTGACGTTCGCGCCATTGCCTATGTGCCACCAGTCGTGGTCGACGATTCCGCGACCGGTTCGACATCAGGGACATCGTCCTCATCCTCCACTGGGGGATCGTCTGGTTCTTCCGGATCGTCATCGTCCTCCGCATCCTCTTCGGCATCGAATTCCTCATCATCCTCGTCGTCTTCGTCAAGCGGCAGTTCCGATACGGACGATCCTTCGCCTCGCAGCATCGGGATTCGCGGGAACGCGCAGCGGATTGAAATGCATCTGTCGCGGGCTCGTCGCGATCTGGAGTTTTCCGCTGCGGTGGATGGCAACAAGCTGAAGTCGCACACCAGCGACATGCGCGTCGTCACCTACAGCCTCGCCTTGTCCGGGACGGGGTCGACGATGTCCGGGTTGATTCGAACGGATGGAGACCGGCTGGCGACTCAGATGGTCGAAGAGAAGGGGGGGGCGGCAACCGCCTTGTCGGGACAGCAGTCTCTGGCCCCCGAAGTGAATTACCTGCAATTTCGCTTCTTCGATGGACGAGCCTGGTACGCGTCGTGGGATAGTGAAGATGCCGGGCGCCTGCCGCGTGCCGTGGAGGTGACCATTGGATTTGCCCCGCCGCAGACTCGCGTTGGCCCCGCGCTGCGGGTGGGGGTCAGCAACTCGGCCAACCAGTTCCGTTCCGTGATCCTGATTCCAATTGCCGATCCGCTGCCCGAGGAGTTTGTGCAATGAGAAGAAACCCTGCTCATGGCTCCCCTGTTCCACGCGGTCGTCGCGGCAGCGTGCTGTTGCTGGTGCTCGTGATTGTCTCGGTGCTGACGCTCGCCGCATACAACTATACACAGACGATGACGACCGAACTGGAAGCGACAACGATGTACGGCGCCGATGTCCAGGCCCGTGAGGCGGCGGATTCCGGCATTGAATACATCGCCACCATGCTGGGCAACAGGACGGATCCGTCTCAGGAAAATCTTCAGCACAATCCGGCGCTGTTCATGGGCCGGACGGTTGTCCAATCGAACCGACCTCGCGGCACCGCCCGGTTCACGGTCATTGCGCCGGTCGAGAACTCGACGCATGGAAGTGCGATCCGATACGGGTTGATGGATGAATCTGCCAAGTTGAACCTGAATCTGCTGCTGACCATGGGCTTGGACGATGATGAAATTCACACCATGCTGCTGAACATCCCCGGCATGACGGTGGAGACCGCAGACGCGATCCTGGACTGGATCGATACCGACGACACCAAGCGGCAATACGGAGCCGAATCCGAAACCTATGCTGGAATGAATCCTCCATACAAGGCCAAGAACGGACCGCTGGAATCACTGGATGAATTGCTGATGGTGCAGGGGGTCACTCCCGCGCTGCTTTATGGCGAGGATGCCAATCGCAATGGATTGCTGGATCCAAACGAAGATGATGGAGAGGCAAGTCCCCCTCTGGACAATCGCAATGGAGTCCTGGACCACGGCTGGGTTTCGTACCTGACCGCCTATGGCCGGGAATCCAATCTTCGTGCCGACGGCCGCCAGAAAATCCATCTGAACAACGGTCTGCTGACAGACCTGTACGATGCCTTGGAGGACGAATATGGTCAGGATACCGCGAAGTTCGTGATTGCAATCCGGATGAATGGTCCCAAGACCACGCCGTCGTCTTCGACCAGCGGTTCTGGCAGCAAGAGCACCGGGAACAGTAGCAGTAGCAGCAGTAAGAGTAGTGGAAGTTCCGGAAGCAAGTCGACCGGATCGTCAGGGAGTTCGGGAAGCAAGAGTAGTGGCAGCAGCGGATCCAAGTCGGGGGTCTCGTCCAGTTCGTCGAAGAGCAATCAGACAAAACAGCAGCAGCAGGCGATGCAGGGACTGACAAAGGCGATCGCCGGCGCGGCACTCAGTCCCGGCGGCAAGGTGACCCGTGGCGAGATCGACATCACCGCGGGGGGCTCGTACAAGATTGATTCGATCTGGGTTCTGTTTGGCTCGACCGCGACAGTGGCTGTGAATGGGGCGACCCAGACATTGAAAAGCCCGTGGCCATCGGATCCAAGCCAGTTGAAGGCGGCATTGCCCGCGCTGCTCGATGCACTCTCGACAACCAATGACGAATACCTCGACGGGCGAATCAACATCAATCAGGCGCGGCGTGAGATCCTGATGGGGGTGCCCGGTCTGACCGAAGAACTGGTCGAGCAGATTATTCTCGCGCAAAAGCTCGATGCGAATGGGCAGCCTTCTCCTGAAGTGATCCAGCAGCACACCACAACGGGATGGCTTTACTTCGAAGGGCTTGTCGACTTTGACACCATGCAATCGCTGGATCCCTATTTCACGGCGCGGGGCGACGTTTACCGCGCTCAGGTCTTCGGATTCTTCGATGGAGGGGGGCCGGTCACACGTCTGGAAGCGATGGTTGATGGAACTCAAAAGCCACCCAGGATAATCTTTCAACGCGACCTGAATGATCTCGGTCACGGCTACTCGCGGGTGCAGTTGCTGCCAATCGCTCGCTGATTGGGGCGTGATTCTCGGGAAGTCAGATGGGACAGTCGCCAGTCCATGGGACCGCAGGCATCATATTCCCGGTACCGATTCAGATATCGGGGTTCAGGATGTGACGAGCCCAGATGTAGGCGGTAACGTTGAGCACAATCGACGCGCACAGAAACAACTGGCCCAGCACCGTGGTGAACAGTTTCTCGGTATTGACCGGGTCAACGACGAAGTAATACAGGGCCAGGATGACAATCGGGACCAAGGCCATGTATAGGGCGCTGGTCCGTGCCTGGGATGTGTCCGCCATGACTTTTCGTTCCAGCCGCTGCATTTCACGGACTGACACCGCGATTCGCTCGACGGTTTCATTCAGCTTCCCGCCGCTGTCGCGACTGGCCTGCATCGCTGCGGCGAACAGGGCAAAGTTCTCGCTGCGAAGCCGGACTCGAGCCTCATCGAGGCAACGCTCCATGGTCTTTCCCATCTGGTATTCGGCGATGATCTGTCCGAATTCCTGGCTGATCGGCTTGGGGCTTTGCTTGGCGAGGATCTCCAGGGACTGGGCGAGAGAAAGACCTGCCTTAATGGCACTGGAAAGTGACACCATCGAATCAGCAAGCTGGTCTTCGATCAATTCGCGTCGGCGTTCCGCCCACCGTTTGACCAGGTACCAGGGAAACCCCAGCAGCAGCATCGACAGCAGCAGCCCGATGATGGGGATGTCGAAGACCAGGGCCATCAACAGAAAATGGCCTGTGACGAAGATGCACCAGACAACGATCGAGGCACGCAGGTGTCGCGGGTAAACCCTTAGCCGCTTCAATTTCTCGCGAAAGGCGGCCTCGGTCCGATCCAGGAACTGGGTGTAATACGGCTCGCCCCCCCAGGCCAGCATGGCCACGGACAGACCGAACAACACCGAACTGATCAGGGATTCTGGCGACATGGAATAAGTCAGGATCCGAGGCTGGGTTTGACGGGACGGAAAGGGATTCGAATACAGATCATGATCGCCCTTCGTCACCGTACAGGAATTCCAGCTTCAAAAGATTCTTGGCAATCAGGGAATCGATGAACGTGGGAAGGTAGCCAGTCGGGTGCAGGACCTGGCCGTCTCGGAAATTGTAAATGTCCCGGACGATCAGGGCGCCGCGATCGGCATCATACCCGGCAATTTCGCTGATTTGCGAGACCTTGCGTCGACCGCCGGGAAGCCGGGTGATCTGCACGACGACATCGATCGCGCTGGCGATCTGCCGGTGAATGGAGACCACGGGCAGATCGACAGCCATCAGCACCAGGACTTCCAGACGCTTGATGACGTCGTCCGTGCTGTTGGCGTGCACGGTGGTCATGGAGCCATCGTGACCGGTGTTCATCGCCTGGAGCATGTCCAGGGCTTCGGCCCCGCGGCACTCGCCGACGATGATGCGATCCGGCCGCATCCGCAGGGCGTTCTTGACAAGATCGCGAATTGAATAGCCACCCGCCCCTTCCACGTTGGCGGGCTTGCTTTCCAGTGTGACGACGTGATCCTGATGCAACTGCAATTCGGTCGTGTCTTCAATTGTGACGATTCGTTCCTTGACCGGAATGAAACTCGACAGGATGTTCAGCATGGTCGTTTTGCCGGTCCCGGTTCCGCCGCTCACTAGGATATTCCGGTGATCGATCACACAGGCTCGAAGGAACATGGCGGCGGACGATGTCAGGGACTCGCGTTCGATCAGGTCGTCCACAGTGAAGCGATGCGCGGGGAATTTACGGATGGTCAGGCAGGGGCCACGGACTGCCAGCGGGGGGATGATGGCATTCACACGCGAGCCATCGGCCAGTCGGGCATCGACCAGCGGCTGGCTTTTGTCGATACGGCGACCGACCTGAGCGACAATTCGTTCGACGATGCTTTCCGTGACCTTGTCCGAGATGAACCGCCGACCGGACAGTTCTAGCATCCCTTCCTTTTCCACGAAGATCTGATCGCTTTTGACAACCATGATTTCGCTGATCGTCGGAGCGCGAAGCAGGTCCTGCAGCGGGCCGTAGCCGAAGACGGTGTCCTTCAGATCCTTTTTCAGAGTCCGCAGGATCACGTACTTGCGCATTTCACGGTGCAGGTGCGGGCGAACCAGCGGAAAGATCTCGGCAAAGGTCGCTTCGACCCGGCTGATTTTGGCGCTCAGGTCCGGTTCGTTCTCGATCTTCATTCGCTCGCGGGCGAAGATCAGCAGGTTCTGCAGTTCGGTTTCTCGTTCCGGGACGAGCGTGGCGGGAAGGTCAAATTCGTTGTAGGTCAGTCGCGTCAGGAGGTCGAGACCTGAACTGCCCCCTTCAAGGATCAACTGATTGATCAGCAGATCGCGCAGAGTCAGTCCGACGATCTCTTCCAACAGGGGTTCGTTCTCGGGGCCGAACAGATTCAGCTCCCGGCAGACATCTTCGATGTTTCGTTCGAGGAGAACGATGGTATCGGCGTCTCCGGTCCGCTCATTCTCGATCTCGTACAGGTCGAGTCGTTCCAGCAGCTTTCGGTGGACGCGTTGGTTCAAGTCACCCATGATCGAACGAAGGTGTGCTTCCAGTTCAGACCGGCTGATTGCCGAGACTTCTTCGGATTCGAACGTCAGGGAAAAGGGCCAGATTCGAACGGTCTCGCCCGCTTTGAACAGGATCGAGTTTCCGCCCAGGACTTCCTGGTCGCCAACAAGGCAGCCGTTGACGCCCACGTTCTCCAGCTTCAACTTGCCATTCTCACGCGAGACGACGGCGTGCTTTTTTGAGACGAGCGGGCTGTTCAGGACGACCGTGTTACCGGGATCGCGGCCAATGCGAATCTCGGTGGCATCCGATTCGATCAGGACGCGCTTGGCTTCATGAACCTTGTTGAACCAGATTTTCATGGGGATGGTCAACAGACATGGATAATGAATGGGTTGGTGCGAACGACCCGGTACGGCGGGCTACCACGATACACTCCCCGGGGCCGACTTCCCACTCCGTTGTTCAAGCCACTTCGTTCATGTGGATCAATCGCACGCCGGCGGTGTTCAATTCGGCCAGAGCCCGATCGATGTTCCCCGTCGGCAAGTCGACTCCGCGGCAGCCTTCGAGGACGACATTGGTCTTGTAACCCAAACGGGCCGCATCGAGCGCAGTTGCCTTGACGCAATAGTCAGTAGCCAATCCCAGCACGTAAACGTCGGTGACGCCGCGTTGGCGAAGGAGTTCGTCGAGACCCGTGGCCGTACGGTGATCATTGTCGAAGAAGCCGCTGTAGCTGTCGACAAGCGGATCGACGCCCTTATGAATGATGTGGTGTATCGCCTGCGGATTCAGGCCTGCCGCCAGTTCCGCTCCAGGAGTTTGCTGAACGCAGTGCATAGGCCACGGACCGGGGGCTTCTCCCGGGGTGACGACGGTGGAATTGAAACTGCAATGATTAGCCGGATGCCAGTCTTGCGTGGCGACGACCAGTTCAAAACGGGGCGCCAGTTCATTTGCGACCGGAATGACTTCGTCCCCCGCCGTCACCGCCAGCGCGCCTCCGGGCAGGAAATCGTTTTGAATGTCGACAAGGATCAGGGCTCGCATCGGTTGGTCCGTCACCAGTCAATGTTGACGCCGGGGATTTCATGGGGTTGCGGCTGGCTTGCGCCGCCAGGCCGCAGAGAGAGCGTAGGCGCGGCGGCGGACACGATTGATTCCACCCAGGGGGCGATGTTCCGTGAGGGCATGCCAGACACTAAATGACGTGTTCTGGAATTCGGTCTGTTGTCGCAGGGGGGTGATGTCCTGGCGCGGCAGCAGGAGGTGACCCACGGTGCGATAAGGCGACTCGCGCTCGGGCCACTCGATGGTTGCATCTTCGACTGGCATCGTTCGATCGGATGTGCGCAACTGAACCTGAAACTCGAACAGGATTTCCTGTGCCTGGAGGGTGTTTTCCAGGATCAGGCGCAGGGCATCGGTCTCAGTTCCCAATTGCTTGACCAGATTCAGATAGGCATCGGGTCGATCCCCGACTGGCTTGATGCGATACTTGACCACATGCCGACCATAGCGGATGGGAGCCATGCTGAAATAGGTGTTGCTGGTCAGTTGCCTGGGGAGCTTTCCGGCAATCTGGGCCACGGATGCCACTTCCCGCCAATGCCAGTGCAACGGATTCCAGTCACCCCCCGTGAGGGCGGCGGTCACCGTCGCAAGTGCGCTGTCATCCGCCTGGACGAGTACTTGTTCCAGCCGCAGGAAGTCTTTCACGTTGCGGGCAAAAAACACGGGATGGTTGATCATGATGAAATCCTGCGTGGGACCTCGCTCGGCATCCATCATGACCATGTCACCATCAACCCCCAGCACTTTGATTGCCATTCCTCGACCATCGGGGACGGCATCGGCCTGGATCTGGCTGGCCGCATTCGAGAATCGAATGATTGCCGGATAGGTTGCGTCGCGGCGGAACAACCCCTGGCCCAGTTCCTCGGGAAGATTGGGCAACACGCGAAATTCGGCGTTCGCGTAGCCGTGAGTTTTGACATGAACATCCGCCCGAAACTGACCGGACCTGGCATGGGTTCTGGCGAGCAGAGTTTCCAGCGCTACGATCACCCGTTCAATATCGTCCGCTTCGTCGGCAGGGATTGTTTCGACGTTGTCCGCATAGGGCAGGGGGAGATTGACGCTGGTCATTGGAAGTCCCTTGGAAGTTCATCGAACCACCCGCGCGGTGACAGAAGCAACGTCATGTCCGCGAGGCCAGTTCCTGCTTGACCCATTGATCGAGTTCGTCGAGTTCCCGGACATAGCCGCCCGAGAGGATGGGGAATCGGCACCAGGTCTTGGGGTCCAGATTTTCGTCGTCCAGGTGGAATGACGGGGCGAATCGCTCACGCTTCCACTGGTTGCGGCACCAGAGAGTAAAGAATCGTCGCACCCAGGCGGCCAGCAATTGCAGTGGATGTTGCGGAAACGTCTCTTTCAGATGCCACAGGCATTCCAGGGGAGTTCGTTTGTCACGAATGGACGAGCGTTCGATGGCGTCCAGGACGTCATACGGCATCAAGTCGTCTTCATCGGTCTGATACGAAGCGTGTGGCCGCAATTCGGCGGTGGGGGGCTGGACATTAACCGTGGCGAGTTCAGGATGAGGTCGTGTTCCCGCGGGTCCGGTGGATTCCATCCACTTCAGCCAGTGTCGCAGGAAGGCCTTGTCGATACCGGTGACCGGAGAAAGACCTCCGGAAGTGTCGCCGTCCATTGTGGCATAGCCGACCGCGGCTTCGCTGCGGTTGCTGGTCGCCAGCAATAGCGCCTGTTTCGTATTGGCCAGCATCCAGACTCCCGGTGAACGGACTCGAGCCTGGATGTTCTGCAGGGCGATGTCATCCTGTTCCCAGGTCAGTTCGCGTCCCAGCGCGCGCGAGACCATGGCGATGTAATCTCGGACCAGGCTGTCGACATCAAACTCGTGGAACTGAGCGCCGATTCCATCTGCCACCGCCTGGGCGGCACTGCGTGTGGTTTCGGTGCTGTTGACTGTGGACTGGTAAACACATGTCAGCAAACGCCTGACGAGATCCCGATTGGAGCCGGCATTTGACAAATCCGGCAAATAGGCAAGCTTGTTGAGGAACCGATCGCGCCCCAATTCGGCAACCCCAAATTCCACCAGCAGGGCACACAACAGAGAGACCGCGGCAGAATCCGCGCCGCCACTGATCGACACGACGAAGCCACGAGAACGACTTTTTCGCAGGTAATCAAACAGACCCAGTGAGACCGCGCGAGCGAACTCCTCCTCCTTGAGATCCGGGCTCAGTTCCCAGTTCTCAGGATGGGGGCGATCGACGACGTACTCCGCTTTTGGCAGCTGAAAACGGGAGCGAACGGCATTGTCGTTCGGGTCGCCAATCAGGGGCCGGAAGCTTCCCGTGCGGGCTCGCCCCATGCGGATTTCGTCGATGTCCAGTGTGGCCGATGTGACGACGGAATCGGCGTAGCAGAATCGAGGGCCGGCGGCGAGCAGTCGTCCCGAATGGGCGATCAAGGCGCCGCCATCGTAGATGGCGCGACCGGATTCATTGCCGACCAGGTTCGAATAAACATAGCCGACACTGAAGGCACGTGATCCCTCCAGGACAAATCGCCGCCGGACATCGTGCTTTCCGAAGGCAAAATGACTGGCGCTCGGGTTGAGGATGATATCAACGCCGCGTTCGGCAAGTTCCCCTCCCGGGCGATTGGCAACCCAGGCGTCCTCGCAGATTTCAAATCCGATCCTGACATCGCCGACTTCGAACAGCAGGTCACCGAACGGAAATGACTCACCGCCGATTTCGACGTGCTCGCGCGCGTTGTTGGGCCAGCGCTTGAACCAGCGGGGCTCGTAATGAATCCCCTCGCCGGCAAGATGTTGCTTGGCGACCAGGCCCAGCAGTTTGCCATCGACTGCCAGCGCGGCGGTATTAAACAGGGCTCCGCGATGCAACAGTGGCAGGCCGAATGAGACAGCCATTCCCGTCGTTTCCGGGACCAGTTCCAGCAGGATCTGCTGGGCCATGGCCTGCGTACCGTTGGACAGGAATGCGTCCTCACAGCCGTAACCTGTGATGCACAATTCCGGCAGGCAAAGGATGCTGACGCGCTGCTGTCGTGCTTCGCGGATGGCTTCCCGAATCGCAGCCTGATTCGCACTCCACGCCAGCGGCGTGGTATTCAGCACAGCCGCCGCCACCTTGATCAAACGCATGAAACTTCACCTGAGAATGACTGGAATCGTCGCGACAGACAGAGCCCCGTGTCGAACGAAGAACGTCTGCGGGACTCGGCTGGATCACGGGATTCTATTCGAATTGGCAATCGGCAGACACCGCGGCGTCAGTTTGTTCGTCGCGATTCGGCGGCCAGTTCCTGTTTTCGTTGAAGCAGCCTTGGTTCCAGCAGCACAGGGATCGCCGTGGGATTGGTCAGGCGGCGCGACGCCGCAGGGAGGGAACTCAATTCCCGTCGTGCGTGATCGCGGATTTCCGCGATGGAGGACGTGCGGTAGACGCACTGGCCGTTTCGAAAAACCGGCACCAGCAAATCGCGTTCTTCCGAGTCCCGGATGGTCAGCGACTGCGCCAGAGTTCCCGATTCAATCCCCTGCAGCTCGTCAAAAATCATGTCGCCAACCAGTTCACCGTTGCGAGTGCACCGTCGAACCTGTTGAATTCCGGGGTTGGACATTTTCGCAGGCTGTTCCGACAGCTTGATGCGATGCTCCCAGCCGGTTCCATCGGCGGACTGAATCGCCGACAGCTTGTAAACACCTCCCAGGGCGGGTTGATCGAAGGCGGTGACCAGCTTGGTGCCGATTCCCCAGGAGTTGACGACGGCCCCCTGGTGCTTCAGATCCCGAACGAGATATTCATCAAGGTCGTTGCTGGCGACGATGACCGCTTTGGGGAATCCGCCTTCATCCAGGATCTTGCGGGCGGCGAGACTGAGTTCGGTGAGGTCGCCGGAATCGAGTCGGATGCCGAGCATTTCGTAACCACGCTCACGCAACACTTTCCCTGCAGCAACGGCGTGCCGGACCCCCGTCAGCGTGTCATAAGTATCGACCAGGAAGACGCAGTTGTTGGGCATGGCTTCCGCATACGCCATGAAGGCGGCCTGTTCGTCGCCAAAGGCCATGACCCAGCTATGGGCATGTGTGCCACGGACAGGAATGCCATACAGCTTTCCCGCCAGGACATTTGAAGTGGAGGAGCAACCGCCGATGAAGGCCGCGCGACTGGCTGAGAGCGAGCCATCGATTCCTTGTGCGCGTCGCAAGCCGAATTCGAGCACCGGTTCGCCACGCGCCTCATTGCATATCCGTGCCGACTTGGTTGCGATCAGAGTCTGGAAATTCACGAGATTCAGCAGTGCGGTTTCCAGGATTTGAGCCTGCCAGAGCGGACCGCGAAGGCGGATCAGTGGTTCATGCGGAAAGACAACGGTCCCTTCCGGGATGGCATCGACATCGCATGAGAATTCGATCTGCGAGAGTGCCTTCAGGAAAGGGGTGTCGAAGAGCGGGCGTCCATCGGCGCCGCATAGCGTTCCAAGGTAATCCGTGTCCGAAGAGGTGAATTTCCAGTTTTGCAGCAGGTCAATGACGCTCCCCAGTCCGCACGCCACGGCATAGGCGCCGTCAAACGGGCATTTGCGAAACGTCAGGTGAAAAACGGCCTGACGGTTGGCCAGACCATGTTTCCAATACCCGTAAGCCATCGTCAACTGATACAGGTCGGTCAGCAGTGAAAGTGACCCGCGATAGAGATCCGACAGTCCGGCCATGGGGACAGTAGTCCACGTCGAGAGGAATGGATGTGAGTGAGAACTATTCAAATCTCAGCTTGAGAACTTCGGCTTCCCAGCGTTTCTGAAAATCGAGCATGTCGTCCTCGCCGAGGACTTCTTTCAGGGTTTCGAATCCCGAAGGATCCTGTTCGGCATTTGACCGGAAGCGACGATAGTACTTCTGCAGCAGACCCCGTTCCTGCAGGTAATGACACAGATAGCGTGCCTGAGAATAGTTGGTTCCCTTGTCACGATCGTAAAACTCGCGCGATGTCGTCCGGCAAAGCGTCTCAAACGGGGGAACGTCACCCTTGCGAATGGCAGACTGCAACCCGCGCAGACGCCAGTTTGTCAGGCCGATGATGCGGCCGTTTCGCTCGGAGGACTGTTCATACAACGATGCGAGTCCTTCATTGAACCATGAGGGACACCCGGGAAAATTGGCTGACATGAAGGGGTGCACGATTTCATGAACCAGCGTTCCGCCACCCGTGGCAATATTCATGAACAGGGCCTTGTCCGCGGAGGAGTAGAATCCGTAGGGAGTCGTTGGTTTTCGCCCAGTCAGTTGTTCCGTGTGTTCCATGTAACTGTTGGCGTCCTGGAACAGCCAGATATCCAGGACTTCGCGCGGATCGTCCGGAAAGTATTCTCGTTTCAAGTGGTCGACAGCCCATTTGACCGTCTGTTCGGCGCGGGACTGGACCGTTTCCAGGGGTTCGTCTCCGATCACAACAAACGGCTTCTGGATAACAACCGAAAAGCCCTTGTGCGGGATCCGCTTCTGGAGTTTCTCGATGTGCCGATCGAAGTCGGCCTGAGTCAACGTTCGGCGTCTTGAGGTCGCGGGAGCATCTGCCGCAGTCACTTCGATCCCGGATAATCCCGCCAGGAAAAGAGTCACCGCAATAAGCCGCGGAAGTGACATGGATTGGAAAAATCGCCTCATTACCACCTCCTGATAAAGAGCTTTCCCGCGTCACAGCATATGCCAATGGAACCTGCATTCGCCGGACGTGATGGCCAATCGCATTGACCGGCATTCAGGGCGAGATCATTCCCGGAGAAATGTCACGGACGGGTTCCACGTCATAGCGAACAAACCCGCGTGAATGCAATAACAATGTCGATTTCTATGGATTATGCTCACTCCATCCGGTCTTTCCACTTTGCGGAATCGATACCAATGATCTTGATTCACCGCGAACACTCGATCCTCCTGGCCGTACTACTGATGGCCTGCTGCGAACTGCGGGCCGACGAACCGCTGCGATCGAAGGGTATGCAGGCCATGGAGCGTGCCGTCAGATTCTATTCGGGACAAGTCTCTTCACATGGGGGATATGTCTACCGCTACAGCGCGGATTTGAAGAAGCGCGAGGCGGAGGGGCGAGTCGATGTCGAAACAATCTGGGTTCAGCCTCCAGGAACTCCGGCAGTCGGACTTGCCTACCTGGACGCATTTGCGCGGACGGGGCAGCCGTTGTTGCTGGAGGCTGCCACCTCGGCGGGGGAATGTCTGATTCAGGGACAATTGCGCAGCGGCGGGTGGCAGGATCGAATCGAGTTTTCGGCCGAAGCCCGGGCTAAGCTCGCTTATCGCGTCGATCCTCCGCGACGCAAGGGACGAAACCTGTCGACCTTCGACGACGACAAGACACAATCGGCTATTCGATTTCTGATGCGGCTTGATCAGGCTCTCCAATTCCAAAATGAACGAATTCACGAGGCCGTGACATTTGCACTGGATGCGGTGGTCCGTGCGCAATTCCCGAATGGGGGCTGGTCGCAGGTGTTTGACGGGGAACAACGGGACCCGGCGCGGTATCCCGTCCAGCGCGCAGATTATCCTGCAGAGTGGCCACGAAAGTATCCGGCAGGGGACTACTGGTGGCACTACACGCTGAACGACAACGCGATGGCAGATACCATCGACGTACTGTTGCTGGCGGCACGGATTTACCATGCTCCGAAATATCGAGAGGCCGCTCTCAAAGCGGGCGATTTCCTGCTCCTGGCGCAATTGCCGGAACCTCAGCCCGCCTGGGCTCAACAATACAATGCCGAGATGCAGCCGGTCTGGGCTCGGAAGTTTGAACCCCCCGCTGTTTCAGGAGGCGAATCTCAGGGAGTCATTCAGATCCTGTTGAACCTGTACCTGGAAACGGCCGAGGAACGCTTCCTGAAAGGGGTTCCGCCGGCGCTGAAGTATCTTCAGGCGTCGGCACTTCCCGATGGACAACTCGCTCGGTTCTACGAGCTTCGCACGAACCGGCCGCTCTATTTTACGCGGGGGTACGAGCTGACGTATGACGACGGTGATCTGCCGACGCATTACGGATTCAAGGTCTCAAGCTCAATCGACTCTCTGGTTCGAGAACATGCAACGTTGTCCAGCCTGACGTTGAAAGAACTGACCCGCCGCCGTGACCGTCGATTCATGGTCTCCGGAGGCAGGCCGGACGAGAAGACCGTGGAAGCGGTGATTCAGGGACTGGATGATCGTGGGGCGTGGGTCGAAGAAGGCCGACTGCGATATCACGGACGCGGAGATGATACGCGGCAGGTGATCGACAGTGGAACGTTCATTCGTCGTCTTAATGTGCTGAGCAAGTATCTGGATTCCCGGCCATGAACGATGTGACGCAAATTCTGAAAGCGATCAGGCAGGGGAATTCGCAGGCGGCGGATAACCTGCTTCCTCTAGTTTACGACGAGTTGCGACGGTTGGCCGCACAGAAGCTGGCCCATGAACCAGCGGGACAGACCTTGCAGCCGACGGCACTGGTTCATGAAGCCTATCTCCGGCTGGTTGGCGGCGATGCAGAGCAGGTCTGGGATGGTCGTGGCCATTTCTTTGCCGCGGCGGCAGAGTCCATGCGTCGGATCCTGATCGAGAATGCGCGACGCAAGTTGCGAATCCGACATGGCGGTGAATTCGAACGGGTGGAACTTGCTGAAGAGCTTGTTCAGGCAAGTGATCAGCCCGAGCGATTGTTGGAACTGGATGCGGCTTTGACGCGGCTTGCCGAGGAGGACGCCACGGCTGCCGAAATTGTGAAACTGCACTTTTTCGCCGGCCTGTCATTGGAAGAGGCAGGTGCGCTGATGGGGATGTCGCGTGCAACCGCCTATCGACAATGGTCGTACGCCCGTTCGTGGCTCAAGTGCGCGATTGAAGGGGATTGAGTTTCTCCGTTTGTACATTTTTTTCGAGAATTCGTGAGACGATTCGAAACCGGCGTCGCATGGTAGGGTAGACCCTTCCAGGAGACCTCCATGTCGTTCAAGCCCATTGACGCAAAATCGGTGTTTCTTCAGGCGCTCGAATTCACTTCCACAGCCGAGCGAGTGACTTTTGTCGATCGCGCCTGTGCCGGAAATTCGCAATTGCGGGCCCGGGTGATGCTGTTACTTCAAAACGTCGAAGTGCCCGACAGCCTGCTGGATCAAACCGGTTCCCAGCCAGATCCGACGCATGTGGTTGCGGAGGGAATGCCGGCTGTTTCGCTCGAGTTCCTCAAGCCATGCGAGACCCCGGGAAGCCTTGGCCGACTGGGAAGCTACACCATCCTCGAGGTGATCGGCCGAGGTGGAATGGGGATCGTTCTGCGAGCGATGGATTCGAAGCTGAATCGAGTTGTGGCGATCAAGGTGCTGGCGACCGAGTATGCGGGGAATCCGCAGGCGCGCAAGCGATTTCTGCGCGAGGCCCAGGCCGCGGCCGCCGTCAGTCATGACCACGTGGTGACAATTCACGCGGTGGATGACGATGAAAATGTCCCATTCATCGTGATGGAATGTATTGTCGGTCAGTCGCTTCAACAGAAGATCGACGCCACGGGGGCACTGCGACTGAAGGAAATCCTGAGGATTGGAATGCAGATCGCCGCCGGACTGGCGGCCGCTCACCAGCAGGGACTGGTTCACCGTGACATCAAGCCTGCGAATATTCTGCTGGAGAATGGAATTGAGCGGGTGAAAATCACCGATTTTGGACTGGCCCGTGCAACAGATGATGTCGGCATGACTCAATCCGGTCAGATCGCGGGAACTCCGCAGTACATGTCGCCCGAGCAGGCGATGGGGCAACCGGTCGATCCGCGAAGCGATCTGTTCAGCCTGGGGAGTGTCTTGTACACGCTCTGCACTGGCCGGCCAGCGTTTCGGGCGGATTCGACGATTGCCGTACTGCGACGCGTTTGCGACGACACGCCGCGACCGATTGCCGAGATCAATCCTGAGGTCCCTGACTGGTTGATCGCGATGATCAATCGGCTGCTGTCGAAACAGTCTCAGGACCGATACCAGACCGCTCAGGAAGTTTTTGAACTGTTCAGCCAGTCGCTCGCGCATCTGGCTCAGCCGAATCTGGTTCCTCTGCCCGGTTCAATGAACGTGACGCCCAGTTCGAGTCCAGGTCGGAAGTCGGCATCCCCCCGCGAGACGAACGCGGGAAGGTCGCATTGGACGTTGGTCGGAGTCGGATTCTTCTGCGCAGTGATTGTCGTGGGAATCGCAGTCGTGCAATGGCTTCGTCCGCAGGCGCGGGCAACGTCCGACGAGACCCGGGTCAACGGCGCCGCCAGGTTGACGTCAGAGGAGCAGGGCGAAAAGCGATTGGTTACGGAAGCGGCAGCGCCGTTGCCGACTCGCGCTCCGTTCGATGCGGTGCAGGCCAGGAACCATCAGGAGGCATGGGCGAAACATCTGGGGGTGCCTGTCGAATGGACCAACAATATCGGCATGCGGTTTCGTCTGATTCCTCCCGGCCAGTTTCAAATGGGAAGCAGCGCTGCAGAACTGGCAGCACTCAAGGAGGAATTGCAGAAGGCGGGAACCGCGGAATTTGATCTGTTTGTTTCGCAGTCAAGCGGGCCTCGACATCGTGTCGCCTTGTCGCAGCCGTTCTATATCGGTCAGTACGAAGTGACTGTGACGCAGTACCGGCAATTCCTGGAAGAGACTGGATATCAATCCTCGGCATCCAGGGCTGGAGCTGAGCGATTTCGCTGGCAGCAGTTTGTCACCGAGGGAGACCAGCAGAAGCAGCCCATTTGTGGCGTCAGTTGGGAAGACGCCGAAAGCTATTGCCAGTGGTTGAACACCAGGGCCTCAAAGGAGCCATCTCGGGGTCTCTACAGCCTGCCGACCGAGGCGCAGTGGGAATATGCCTGTCGCGCGGGGACCGAGACGTTGTGGGTTTCTGGCGATGATGTCGAAGCGTTGTCGGAATTCGCCATTTTTGGCCAGACCAACACCTTCGGACCTGCTCAGGTCGGCTTAAGACGCGAGAATTCGTTTGGCCTGTTTGACATGCATGGCAACGTCGAAGAATGGTGTCTCGACTGGCATAACCATGGTTACTACGCTCGATCGCCACTAACCGACCCTCTGTTCAATGATCCCCCATCAGAAAAAGGGTCTGGCAAGGTGGCTCGGGGAGGCGCCTGGAACTGCAAGCCCTGGAGCCTGCGGTCCACGACGCGCAACTACGACTTCCCGGACAAGCCGACGCACGCTCGAGGTTTTCGTGTCGTCTGCCAGGTGGCGCAGGCTCGTCGCTGAGTGGGCTTGTGGAATCCATTCATATCGTGGAGCCATGGCTGAGTTTCGGCGAACGAAACTGCAAGAAAAGAAGCCTCGCACGGAACTGGGGTTCCGCGGAGGCTTGAATTGAAAGTGGTTTGCCGTCGCCGTCGTTATGGATAGTTCGTGCCGTTGATCAGCAGGTGACCCGTGGCAGAGTTGACGGGAATCGAAAAGATCGTCGATGCGTTGTTGACGATATTGGTGTAGTTGCTGCTGAACTGAATCGTCGGAGTGACCGTGGTGAAGATGATGCCCCGGTGCACGGTCAGGTCGGTCGACAGCAGGTTGACGGTGTTGGCCTCGATCTGCAGTCGCGAATTCGCAGCCACGGCGTCAAACAGCATCCCGGTTGCTCCACCCGCTTCATCGGTAATCACGTTCGAATAGATCCAGTCGCTGCTGACACCACCCAGGTTGAATCGCAGGCCCGTGCCATTGACCCCCTTGAGATCCACCAGGTTGGTGTCAACCTGGAATGTGGAACTTGCGGCTGCGGATGCCAGGACGCCGGTTCCACCGTTGCCCGTGATGGTGATGGCATTGTTGTTGATGCGGGCGATCACCGAGTCTGTTGCGGAGAGGTCCTGCAGGATGACCCCGGTCATGTTGTCGGCGCCGGCATTGAGCGTGTTGGAGGCGATGGCCGCCGAGAGCGGGCCGTTCCAGTTGACGTTGACCAGTGTGGCGCCGGAACGGTCGGCGGTAATCACGTTCTTGTCGACGGTCGTTGCCAGCGATGCGCCGTTGCCCGAGGCCTGGGTCTGCATCAGGATGGGAGTGCCGTTGTGATCGACGATGACGTTCCCTTCCACCAGCCACTGGTAGGTGGATACGGCACTGACCTGGGCGCGAATCGTGCCGCCGCCGATGGTTCCGTTGTTGGTCAGGGTCGAATTGCGGAACATCAGGACCGCATCGTTCAGCGAGTCGAGCGCGTAACCCGTCGAACCCGAGATTCGCAGTGTGTTGAACGTCAGCTGGTTGTTGCCAGACGTTTGCAACGCCACGCCATTCGTAGTCAGGTCCAGCCAGCTCATCGTGGCGGTTCCGGTCGACGAGAGGATCACCCCGGTGACGGTGTTCTTGATCGTCCCGCCGGAAGCATAGGCGCTGTTGCCGACCAGGTTGAACACACCGGTATTGTTCATCAGGCGGATCCCGAACGGACCCCCATCAACCGAGACCTGAGCCAGGTTCATGTTGATTGTCGAGTTTTGAACATCGATGGCGCCGGCATTGACGGTCGTCAGCGATCCATTGGAGACCAGCAGCGACGTCAGGTTGCGCCCGTAAAGTCCAATCGCATTGGTGGTGTTGGCGGTCAGGTTCGAGAGCGTAATCGGCCCGGTGGAATTCGTCAGCGAGACGGCCGGCGACCCTGCGGTGGAGTTGACAACGAGGTTGTCGAAGATCAGTGCGGCACTGGTATTGTTCGAGTTGACACCCGTGCTGTTCGGCTGGTTGATCGTGGTGGTGTGCGTGAAGTGATAGGTGTTTGCCGCGGTACCGCCCGAGATCGCAACCGCAGCGCCGGTGGTTTGAGATGTTGACAGTGAATCGATCGTGACATCGGCCGACACACCATTCAAACGCAGGCCTGCGCCACCCGTCGACTGGATCGACGCACCGTTGATTTTGATGGGCCCGCCGGTCAGGTTCGACAGCAGGATGCCGTCGTTCCCGGTCCCCGAGACGCTGCCAGAGAACGTCAGGTCGGGTGATCCACCGATGAAGCTGATGCCGTTGCCTGACGCGGTGTTGACGGTGACGTTGTCCAGCAGGAATTTCCCGCTGGAATTCGTGAATCGAATGGCGTCGCCGGTGATGTTCTGAAAGCTGACGTCACGAATCGTGGCATTCGAGACACCGGTTCCGACCACGGCATTTCCCGTATTGTTGGAGACGATGAATCCACCGAAATCGGTGTTATTCGCCATCGTCACGGCCGGTCCGTTGATCCCGTCGAACTTCGGTGTGGCGCCGCCGGAGACCTGGGTTGGCAGGTGGACTGTTCCTCCGCCGTCCAGGGCCAGGGACTGGAAGCTGCCGTCACCCAGGAGATGCTGCCCCTGGGTCAGGGTGACTCCGGTTGTCAGGATCGAATTCCCCTGGACCAGGATCACATCGGCGCCGGCCGCCTGGGCGGCGGCAACGGTCGAGAATGGATTGGCGGCCGTGCCATCCCCCGTGAGGGGGGCGCCCGATGAGACCTGCTGGATGTTATAGGCCGCATGCGTGAGCGGGTTGTACGCGACCAGGTTGGCATCCACGGACTGTGATCGATCCACGATCACGTTGTAATTGCGTTCCACAAACCGGAACGGAGACGGAGTGTTCTGATTCCATTTGCTTGTCGGATGCTTGGCGCCCCATGGGAATTGAATGGAAGCCCCCACCATGACGTTACTGCCGAACAGCGGGTCATTCGTATACAGGACCTGTGCGGTCACGCTGTTGTTAATGACTCCTTCCACGCGGGTCTTGAATCCGTTGATCCCACCGCTTGGACCACCATTGAAATGGTAGTATCCAACGAACCCGCGGACTCGGTTTTCGCCGATTGGCAGGTTGTAACCGGCTTCGATGTCCACACCTTGAAGGGCTTTACCCTGATCGACGAAGCGGGAGTAGAGTAACTGGTGTCCGACAATTCGCTCATTTCCAAGAGTGTTGGCGTACGTCTGCGACGAAGTGACCGGCAGATAGACGTTCGAACGGAGTTCCCACCGATCAATCAGTCCTTCGAAGCTCAGTCCCACCTGCTGGTAAGTCTGGCCCGTCGTCCCATCCGCGTCGTACCAGACGCTTCCACCGAACCAGGCGTTCAGGTCATCTCGCAGGTGACGATAACCGAGGCCGGCATTGCCACCGAAGAGGGCGCTGTTGGAAACGAAGCCGCGCAGGTCCCCGAAAAAGAAGTGTTCGTCTGTCAGAACATACGGCATGACTTCAATTGGCGTGATCGATTGATTGCGACCAAATGTCTTGAACGCCAGATGTCCCGCCTGACCGATGACACCGGGTCCGTCGGCAGAGGTGGATCGTCTCGTGGGAGCGGTCTCGGTCGTTGTACTGCGTCGCGACGTGCGACGGAATCGATCCGGTTCTTCAGCGACTTCACCATCGTCCTCAACGGGATCCTCTTCGGATTGAGCTCGTTGAGTGGCCGGTTTGTCCTGACCTGCAGAAGGTTGAGATGTGCCATTCAGAAACAGCAGCATTCCTGCCGATAGGAGGATAGCTCCCGACCAGGGAATGGAGAGCCAGCACTGCAAATTCAATCGTCGCTGCATGGGGTGGAATCCCTTCCGTACGCAACATTTCCGCTGACCGGCATGTGATGTCGGCCCGGAATCAACGAACGAGGTGATTCGCAGGGAACGCGATCATGCAGAATCCTGGGATTCCGTCTGCTCGCGAATCTGCGGCTCGACCCGGGTTCGATCTGGGTTTTGGATGTGATCTGGAGACAGGCGCGCGGAGTCTAGAACATGATTCCAAAAGCGTCGATACCGAATCCCCGCACATCACCTCGAATTCAGGTGGCATTCATCGACCAGGCTGAATTGAGAAAACTCTGGTCACCGAGGTGCGCGGACCTCTGGAATCAACCGACTCCATTTTCATACGCGGGTTTGGTCTTCCGTTGACGCCATCGATGCCAATTCCTGGTCAGCACGGGTGTCGGGGATTTCCGCACAGGTCGGCGTTGCGACATGCGAGCGTTTCTGACAAAAGGCCGTGGGATTCGCCATGTTCTTGTGGTTTCCCGCCATTCCATCGCATGAAAACTTAGCTCGGAGTGGGGCATCACCAGGAGAAAGATAACTGTCTTGTAATGTTCTTGGATTGGCGGTCTCTGAGGTGAGGACGTAGAAACAGTGCAGCACATCCTTCAATTGATGCGATCCAGCGGCCACTGAGGTGAAAATTCATCAGCAGGTCTGCTGACGCGGGATCGCGAAAGCGTGGGTTCGGAAGTGGCGCCAGGTGGAAAACATCGATTGATCCGCGTCAGGGATTTCACGACGGCAGGGTTTCCAGCGATGCCAGCAATTTGCGTCGTTCTGCAATCCGGATCGTGACGGCGGTTCAGCGGTGGCAGCGAAAGCAGGCATTGTGGATCATCATTCCGAAGACTCCCCGCGTCCCCACGGTCGCGAAGCGCAGCTGGACCATTTGAAGCATGTCATCGAGCATGCGGCTCATTTGCTGCCAGCGCAGGGGCCGATCAATGTCTTCGTGCATCACAATACGTTGCACGCGTTTGAGGAACTGCATTTTGACGAAGCGGTTCAGAAGGGAGGGAAGGTCTTTGGGTGCCAACCCTATCTCTCCGAAGAGCGGTATCGCGCCGAATTTGCCCGCGGGCGTATCCTTCCTGCCGATCTGCAGCATGTGCTGCGCGAAGAATTGAGCGACCGGGGTGACGAAAACATCCTGGGTCTGGTGACGCGGTTCCAGTTGCGCCTGGCGATGCTGCAGCACTCGATGCTGCTGGTGCCGGATGCCGAGCTGCGCTGGTTCGTGGCGGTGACGGACGCGTTGACACATGTCAGGCCTGATGCCGCCGGCGCGGCCGACCTGTTCATATCCAAGACGAGGCGCTGGGTGATGCGTGACGTGCACGGAATCGGCACCGCTGTCGAATCACGAACGGCGCCGCGCGACCGGCATTTGCATCTGATGCTGCGCAATCTGTTTCAGTACTTTGGCGAATCCTCGATTGAAACGTGGGATGCGAAGACCTGGGAAGCCTTCAGCCTGCATGCGCTCTGGCGGATCTGTCGCAATGGGGTTCATGGAGTGCAGAAGGCGCCGCGCGTGTCGTCCGGTGCGGTTCGGCACCGTGATCTGCTGCTGGAAGCGTGCGGGCAGGACTCGGATCCCCTGGTGCATGATGTGCTGATTCGGTTTTGTGCGACGTTTCTCGATCAGGGCTTCGGGCACTGGCACCTGCCGAAGCGCGCGGTCGGATTCTTCAAATCGTTTTGTTCGCTTTACAAGTCGGCGTTCGGACCGCCCAGCCTATGGCAGCGCGGCCTGACCCGGGAACTGGGACAACTGGACAAGGATGGGATCAGCCCCCTGGAATCGGTCCTGGATTCACTGGAAAAGCTGGGTGTGCACGAGGGGGAATGGGATCATTTCCTGTCCGATACACTCCTGGCGTTGCGTGGCTGGGCGGGGATGATACGGCAGGTGGAAGGCCGCGGCGATCGCGTGGCGCATCCGATCCCACAGGGAAGCCTTGTCGAGTTCCTGGCGATTCGGCTGATTCTCGAGCGATTGGCGCTCAAATCGATTGCCGCCCAGGGGATGTCATACCGTGGGGATCTTCGCGAACTGCGACATGCCGCCCGACAGCATATTGCCCGGCACCCAGGTTCCACAGTGGATCATCGCGCGTTCCTGATTTTCCAGGTCGCGCAGATCTTCGGGTGGTCGCCCGATGAAATGTACAAGCTGACACCCGAACAATGGGCACGCCTGGTTCACGAGACCGAATCGTTCTCTTCAATTGAACGTCGCCGCCTGTTCCATCATGCCTACGAACGAAGCTTCCGCAATCAGACGCTGGATGCGATTTCCATTCATGCGCCGCGACGATCCGATCGGAAACCGGCGCCACGGTTTCAGGTCGTCTGCTGTATTGATGATCGTGAAGAATCGTTTCGTCGCCACCTTGAGGAACTGGCTCCGGATGCCGAGACTTTTGGCGCGGCAGGATTTTATGGAGTGGCGATGTACTACCGCGGGACGGAAGACGCCAACTTTGTCCCGCTGTGTCCCATTGTGATTCGCCCCCAGCACTGGGTGGCAGAAACGGTTGTGGAAAGCGAAGAAGAGGTCCATCGTCAACGTGCCAAGGCCCGGCGGGCGCTGGGGACGGCATCTCATCAGATGCATGTCGGCAGCAGATCCTTCACGGGTGGCGCCCTGCTTGCGGCCGGGTTTGGCGTGCTGGCCTCGATTCCGCTTGTGGGCCGAATCATGTTTCCCCGATTGACGGCCCGGATTCGCACGAAGGTCAACGACTTTGTCAAATCGCCCGACACGACTCAGTTGAATCTGGAACGGAATGAACCAACCCCGGGACCCGCTCCGGGGCAAATTGGCTTCACGATCGACGAGATGGCGAATATCACGGAACGCCTGATGCGAGACATCGGGCTGACTTCCGGCTTCTCGCGAATCGTGGTGGTCCTGGGCCACGGATCAAAGAGCCTGAACAATCCTCACAATTCCGCGTATGACTGCGGCGCCTGTGGCGGCGGCGCCGGCGGACCGAATGCTCGCGCTCTGGCGCAAATGGCAAATGACCCTCGCGTCCGGGCGAAAATCGCCGAACGTGGGATTGAGATCCCGGCGGAAACGGTCTTCGTGGGTGGCTTTCACAATACCTGCAATGACTCGGTCACGCTGTTTGATACGGCACGCATTCCCGTGACCCACCAGGCCGAATTCGAGGCGGTCCGGAATACGATCGATGAGACTTGTGATCGGAACGCCCACGAACGATGCCGACGATTTCAGTCGGCGCCGCTGACGATGAGTTTTGCCGAGGCGCGGCGTCATGTCGAAGATCGTTCCGAGGACCTCGCGCAAACGCGACCGGAATGCGGACACGCGACCAACGCGATCAGTGTCGTCGGTCGCCGGAGTCGAACCCGCGGCCTGTTCCTGGACCGGCGAGCCTTTCTGACATCCTACGATCCGACTCAGGACGATGCCGAATCGACAATCCTGTCCCGCATCCTGGGGGCAGTCTTCCCCGTCTGCGCCGGGATCAATCTGGAATATTATTTCTCGTATGTCGACAACACCGGATTCGGATGCGGGGTGAAGCTGCCGCATAATGTCACCGCGCTGCTGGGTGTGATGGATGGCGCCGCGAGTGACCTGCGAACGGGATTGCCGTGGCAGATGGTTGAGATCCACGAACCCGTACGATTGACGTTTGTCATCGAAACGACTCCCGCCCGCATGCGCCGGATCATGGAACGGGACGACGGAATCAACCGACTTTGCCGCAATGGCTGGGTGCAATTGGCGGTGCTCGATCCCGACTCATCGGAAATCCATGAATTCCGGCAGGGGGATTTTCATGTGTATCGCCCACATGCGTCCCAGTTGCCTGCGGTTGCCTCGTCCGTGGACTGGTATCGCGGCTGGCGCGACCATCTTGAGTTCGCGGAAATTGACGGCTGACCGGAAACTTTATCGGTGCCATGTCGGCAGGCCGCCGCTTGTCCCGTCAAATTGACGGAGATCGATCTGTCGACATACCATCGGGGGTGTCGACAGGCTTCGAAACTGACGCGTGGGGCGGATCAGACCCCTGCTGGCGGCACTTGACCGGTGGTGGTAACCCATGATGCGTTTTCTTGAATTTGCAATTGCGGCATTCCTGTCGGCGCAGCCGCAGGGTGAGTCTGCCGTGGCCCCATTGCCACTGATCGGTTACACGCAATTGCAGACCAGTCTGGAGGGGGGACGGCACGCCAATGTTCGGACGATGCGAGCCGCGGTCGTCCGCATCGACGGGACGGGCGGGCGACTATTGGCTGCCGAGATTGCCGACGATCCCGACAGCTGGACGCAATTTGCCGGATGGTCACCCGATGGAGGTACCGCAATCGTCGGTCGGGGTTGGCAAAGTCTCGAGAATGCAAAGTGGGAAGAAGAACACAAATCGTTTCGCCACGTCCAGGGGGGATGGCTTCTCGATTCGTACCTGGTAAACATGGAAACGGGAAAGTGGACCAACGTCACGGCCGTGGGACGGGTCAGTTTCTATAACAGCATCAACTTCTGGCCGGGAGACACCACCAAGCTCGGGCTGACGGCGCTGGTCGGGGGAGCCTCCAAGCCGTTTCGAATGGACCTGGATGGCCGAAACAAGCAGGATCTCAACAAGGATTCAAGCGGGTTCGTCTACGGCCTGAATGCGTCGCGCGACGGGACGCGAATCGCCTATCATGAGAACTATCAGGTCTACCTGGCGGAAGCGGACGGGTCGCGACGGATTCATGTCAACACGCGGAACCCGTTCAATTTCGGACCGACATGGTCGCCCGATGGAGAGTGGGTGCTGTTCGTCTCCGGTGAGCACTACAACTGTCATCCGCATCTTGTTCGCGCTGACGGGACCGGACTGAAAAAGGTGGCCGATCGAGGCGGATATCGCGGGGTGACGGAATTCCTGGATGTTCCTGACTTTCACGGTGGAAGCAGTGACACGCCGACCTGGTCTGTGGATGGCAAATCCTTCTTTTACACCGCCAAGGTTGGTCCAAATGTGGAACTTTTTCAGTCCACGCTGGATGGCCGGTCGAATCAATTGACCACTTCTCCCGCGGGAACGACACACTACCATCCGAAGCCGTCACCCGATGGGCAATTCCTGCTGTACGGCTCACGACGAGATGGCGTCCGGCAGATCCTGATCATGAATCTTGCCAATCGCCGCGAGCGGCAGTTGACGGATCTGCGGAAAGGCCACGGCGCAATGTGGCCGCATTGGCAACCATTGCTGGCTGCGAACAATGAACTCGGCCGCTGAATCACGCGTACTGCCCGATGGTTCGACAGCTCATCGGGGGCTTGTGATAAACAGACCCCCACTGCGCCTCAGTCGCGTTCAATCAGGGAAAAGGGAAGATGGTCGCGCCAACCGCGATACCATTCCAGCGAGGATGAGGCCCTGGGCAATTCCGTGATCGACGGCTGGTAGGGGTGGAATTCCCCATTTTGATAGACCTGGATCTTGTCGGAACCCGGATCCAGCACCGCCAATTGAGCCCAGCCATTTCCCAGGATCCTGCCGATAACAGGATTCCGCTGCATGATTTTCAGAATTCCTTCCGGCGTGGTTTCGATGACGAACAGCAGTCGTAAGGGTTCATGGATTTCGGTGCTCTGCATGGGCAGCCCACAACGCAGGTCGCTCGCGGCGCCGTCCATCACCCCCAGCAGCGATGTGACGTTGTGGGGAAGCTTGGTTCCGCTGCCCCATCCGGGCGAGTCGACCGCGGACAGGTAATACTGCATGTTGATTCCGGAACAGACCGGAATGACGGCCCCCAGGATCCGCGCCAGCAACGTGAATTCGTCGTCGTCGGTCGTGGGGTCATAAGATTGCATGAAGGAACGTCGGTCCAGGTACAGTCCCTGGGACCGCGAGCGCCGGCCGACGATGCAGATTGCGTTCGACGCATTGCCGAACTCGGGTCGAGTCTGAGCCAGGTCTTCTGACCGATCCTTGACATGCTGGTGAGCTTCTTCGGGGCTGATGTCCAGTGGCGCGGAATAGAAGCGGCGACAGCGTTCCTGAGCATTTCGCCGGCAGGCGATGTCGAACGAACGTCGGGCCGCGGCAAAGTCTTCAAAGTGTGATTTGGGCAGCTGATCCAGATCGAAGAACGTGACCGTGTCGTCGCAGGTGTTATGCAGGCCACCCACAAACATGGTTTCTTCGGGGATGGGAAGACCCCGGGTGGCCAGCAGGGCGCGGACCTTCGGATGATTCAGCATCGCGGCCAACGCGCGGCCGTTGGGGCCGCCCGGGTTCCCCGTGCAGGCGCCGCAGTCGTAGGTCGATTTGTGAGGGTTGTTCTGGCACGCAGATCCATGTCCGATGAAGAAGACCAGCCGGGCCAGGTTCGATGTGAGGCCGATATCCCGCAGCATTCGTTCGCCGAGGTTGGCCATTTCTTCGATCGAGAAGCCGATTTCACCCGGGTTGGGCCCGGGATTTGGCAACTTCCGCTCCAGGCGCAACCGGGTCATGATAGGGGGGGCAATGATGCTGCCAAACGTTCTGCGGATCCGGGCCGTGAACTTGGGAAACAGCACCCGCATCACCAGTGGAATCGAGGCCAGTGTCCCCAGCCCCGCCGAGAGAACGGCTCCGGGGGCGAAGCTGCGGCTGTCGAGATGGATCTGGTGGGCGGCAATTCCGAGCGCCCGTCGCGAACGGGCGCGAAACTGATGTGCCTGCTCGAATGGATAGACCATGTCTTCGACGACCCAGTGCTGGGGCCGAACGACGATCGGACATTGTGCGGAAAAATGGGCGTCCGCAATTCCGCGAAAGTACATCGCCACGCCGAAGAAGCCCGCCGCGCCAAACGTTTCAATTCCCGGCGACTGCTCTTCCAGATGACGACGGAACGATTCTTCCCGTGCGTCGAGGCAGTAGACGGATTGGAAACGAACCGGCGCGGCCTGGGCTGGGGGAAGACGATTTCGGATGGTGATCGCATCGAGCGTCTTGACCAGCAGCCGATGTTCAAAGGCGAGTTGAAAGATGCGTCGGCGGGCCAGGGGGGGGAATGCCTCGATCTCGCCAATCAGGGCCGCCCACTCGTGAGACGAAAGCCGGTACAATTCGGGTGGGTTCCAGCCCATCACCTGAGCCAGCTGAAAGACATAGAATGTTCGCTGCTCGATCGAGGAGGACGATCGATGCGCGATCCGCTGATGCAACTGATCGCGCACTCCCGCCAGCGATTCGCCTGTCGGGATGGATGCTTTCGTGCTCAGTTGTCGGAGGGCGGCTCGTTCCAGCAGCAGTCGAACCGCCACGAATTCGATCAGGCTCCCCTTGGGAGCCGGTTTGGGGACGCGATCCTCGCGCACTTCCATTTGCCAGATCATGCCCGCCCAGCCGCGCAACGCCAGCACCGACGCTTCGATGAAATCCGGCCACTGGTCTTCCGGGACTCCCAGATCTGCCAGGGACTCACGAATTGAGGCCAACGGAGTGGTGCCGTTGGCAAGAATCCGCGTCAATTCGCTGGAAAGCGGTCGCATCCACCGCTCAGACATCCCGGATTGAGACTGGTACAGCGAACAGAACGATTGAAAGAATCCCCGGTCACGATCGGGCAAACCCCAGTTCGAGACCCCTTGATCGGTGAACGCAGC
>Ga0265327_10001492_pt1 | contig 29107 bp, 35 predicted proteins | sample 41621metaG_FD_202089 | JGI IMG/M metagenome (GOLD analysis project Ga0265327, IMG submission 202089) | Rhizosphere microbial communities from Carex aquatilis grown in University of Washington, Seatle, WA, United States - 4-16-21 metaG | ecosystem: Host-associated > Plants > Roots > Rhizosphere...
GATGGACGATTTCATCAGCAAACCGATAGACCCCAGCAGCTTGTATCTCACCATCGCCAATTGGCTGCCGGAAGAGGGCGAAGCTCCGCGTGCGCGACAGTTGCCGATACCGACGCGTGCTGTCACGAAGGGCATCAATGGCCGTAATGGTCATGCACTGCCAGCGCAGAAAGAGAAGGTGGGCAGCGCAGAGGTGTCCACCATCGACCTGGCGGTACTGGGCAAGATGGTGAGTGACGACCCAGCCAAGATCCGCAAGTTCGCAACCATGTTCGTGACCACCGCACGCGATACCCTGGGTGAGATGAATGCAGCATTTGCGCGGCGAGATCTGGCAGTTCTTGGAAGTCTGGGGCATAAGCTGAAATCATCTGCCAGAACCGTGGGCGCGTTGGGTTTCGCCAACCTTTGTCAGGCACTGGAAAGCAGCGGAAAAACCGGTGACTGGCCGCAGGCGGAAGAGCTGTTGCCGAAATTACCTTTGCTGCTGGAACGTATCGCCCAGCAGATAGAAAGTGAGATTCAAGAGTAAAAAAACAAGCAAGAATAAAAAACAAGGAGTAGATATGAATTGCCCTAACGATTTGCCGGAGTCAGTCAAAGCATTACGCATCATGATGGTAGACGATGACGAGTTCATGCTTTCTTTCGTCGAAGAGATATTGCAAGACCTGGGTGTTACCCACCTGACACGCGCAGTTGATGGTCATACTGCGCTGGCATCCATTGATGGCGCAGTTGAACTGCAGCAGCTACTGATCTGCGACCTCAATATGCCCGGTATGGACGGTATCGAATTCTTCCGTCATCTGGCGGGGCGCAGATACGAAGGCGGTGTGATCCTTTCTTCGAGTTCTGACAGGAATCTGCTGAAAAGTGTGGAGCTGTTGCTGGAAGCACACGGCCTGATGTTTCTCGGCACGCTGCAAAAGCCTGCCACCAAAGAATACCTGGTATCGCTGCTGCTCAGATTCATCGAGATCGCACCCAAGCATGATGCTCCGCAGTTGATCAAAACGATGTCTCCGAAAGAGATACGCGAATGTCTCGATGCCGGGCAGATGGAAGTTTTTTTTCAACCCAAAGTGAGGTTATATGACAAGCGCGTGATGGGTGCTGAAAGTCTGGTGCGATGTCACCACCCGACACGGGGGCTGTTATTGCCTGCGGCTTTCATCAGCGTCGCCGAGGACAGTGGTCTGATCGACAGCCTGACCATGCTCGTGTTCCGCGAGTCCATGCGTCAGGCGGCACTGTGGAAACGCGCAGGGCATGTTCTGAAAATATCGGTGAATGTTTCCATGGATAACCTGGACCGGTTGACTTTGCCGGAGGAGTTTGCAGAGATCGCAGAGCAGGCCGGGGTAGATGTCGGGCAAGTGACGCTGGAGATGACGGAAAGCCATCTGGTCAAGAACATGGCTACCAGTCTGGAAATCATCACCCGCTTGCGCCTGAAAGGCTTCAGCTTGTCCATAGATGATTTCGGCACCGGTTATTCCAGTATGGAAAAACTGAACCAGTTGCCTTTCACCGAACTGAAAGTGGACCGTGCCTTCGTCTTCGGTGCAGCCAGGGATGCTTCGGCGCGCGCCATTCTCGAGTTAAGCGTGAAGACCGGAAAGACGCTGGGCATGCTACTGGTCGCCGAAGGTGTGGAAACGGAAGAAGACTGGTATCTGGTAGATGCGGTAGGCTGCGATGAGGTACAGGGTTTCTTTGTAGCCAAGGCGATGCCGGCACAGGAATTCCTGCGATGGAAAGAACGCTGGGATGAACAATACCGTCGAATTTGAGGCGGCATGATTAATTTAGCCGGGTTAACTAGCCCGAGAAGGAGAGCCTGAGATGCCTTCCAAGACGCAAGAAGATCTGCGTAACTCGAAATATCAGCAACATTTACAAGCAATCGAAGAACATAAACAACTGGTGGATCAGATCAACCAGACTGAAGGCGGCGTAAACCTGGACCGGATAAAGTTTTCACTGGAGAAACTCACCATCACGCTGGAGGAGTATTTCAGGGTAATTGGTATTCTGTAACTCTGTATTCTGTAATACTCTCGGGCTTTTATACTATGGTAGCGCGACAGCCTGCTTTGCCCACTATGACCGATGTTGCAATCAGCGCGCCTGCCTATGCCGCGCTTTCCGCAAGAGTACGCGCCGCCTGTTTCGACATGGCTATTCTGGCACTTCTGTTCTTTCCGACATGGATCGTGATCGACGTCAGCGCCGCCACCAATACTGCGCTAAAAGTAGTGCTCTACCTGATTCCCAGCATTCCCATGCTGGTGATAGACCTGGGTTTTGTGGCGGTGACCGGCGGCACGATCGGCCACCATTTATTCAAGGTACGGGTGGTCAGGAAAGATGGCGGCGGCAATATCGGGTTTTTTGCCGCCAGCGTGCGCTTCGTGGTGAAGATGCTGCTGGGATGGAGTTCATTCCTGTTCATTCTGAACACGCGCAGTCATCAGGCATTACACGATATGGCAGCTAGCTCTATCGTAGTAGTTAAATCACAAAGCTAAACCGCACAAATAAACTTGTGCCTACTTTCTGATGCGGTAACCGGTTTTGAAGATGCGGGCGATGGTGGCCAACGCCACCACGGTGAATACTGCGATCATCACCAGGCTGGTGGTCACGCTGACATCGCTGTGTTCGTAGAAACTCCAGCGGAAGCCGCTGACTAGGTAGACCACCGGATTGAACAGGGAAACTTTGTACCAGAACGGCGGCAGCATATTGATCGAGTAGAAACTGCCGCCGAGGAAGGTGAGCGGTGTGATGACCAGTAGCGGGATCAATTGCAGTTTCTCGAAGCCGTCCGCCCAGATGCCGATGATGAAACCCAATAGACTGAAGGTGATGCTGGTCATCACCAGAAAAAACATCACCCACAGCGGGTGCGCGATATGCAGCGGCACGAAGAATCCGGCGGTGGCGAGCACGATGACGCCGATGAGCACAGCCTTGGTCGCCGCAGCGCCTACATAGCCGATGACGATCTCGACGAACGATAGCGGTGCCGACAATATCTCGTAGATAGTGCCGGTAAAGCGCGGGAAATAGATGCCGAACGAGGCATTGGCGACGCTTTGCCCCAATACCGTCAGCATGATCAGGCCAGGCACGATGAATGCACCATAGGGCACGCCGTTGATGGCCTGGATACGCCCGCCGATGGCCGAGCCGAATACCACGAAGTAGAGCATGGTCGACAGTACCGGCGAGGCGATGCTTTGCCCGATGGTGCGCAATGTGCGCGACATTTCAAATTTGTAGATTGCAGCGATGCCCAGGTAATTCATTTTTTCTAATTTCATTTTTCCTATTTAGCCTCCACCAATTGCATGAAAATTTCCTCCAGGCTGCTCTGGCGGCTCTGGATGTCCTTGGGGCGGATGCCGTTGATCTGCAGTTTTTCCAGAAAGTCCGAGACGTCGTTCTGCTCGTAGGTATTGTAAGTGAGCACCAGCGTCTTGCCATCGTTCGTCAGCGTCAGGGGGTAGGAAGCAAGGTTGGGCGGAATGGAAGCGATGGGGTCACGCAGCGTAAAACTCATCTCATGCTTGCCCATTTTGTGCATCAGCACATCCTTGCTTTCGGTGAGGATCAGTTGTCCGTTATTGATGACACTGATGCGGTCGGCCATTTCCTGCGCTTCTTCGATGTAATGCGTGGTGAGGATGATGGTGACTCCGGTCTCGCGCAGTGCGCGCACCTGTGCCCACATGGATTTGCGCAGTTCTACGTCCACGCCTGCCGACGGCTCATCCAGGAACAGTATCTCAGGCTCGTGCGCCAATGCTTTGGCGATCATCACGCGCCGCTTCATGCCGCCGGAGAGACGGCGGATCTGCTCGCTCTTTTTATCCCATAAGGACAGCTGTTTCAGCACCGATTCGATATAGGCCGGGTTGCGCGGTTTGCCGAACAGGCCGCGGCTGAAACTGACGGTATTCCACACCGATTCGAAGGCGTCGGTGGTCAATTCCTGCGGCACCAGCCCGATGAATGAGCGTGCCTGGCGGTAATGGGTGGCGTGATCGAAACCGGACACGGTGATGCTGCCGCTACTGGGCCTGACGATACCGCAGATGGCATTGATCAGCGTGGTCTTGCCTGCGCCGTTCGGCCCCAGCAACGCGAATATCTCTCCGCGCTTGATGGTCAGATTGATGCCGTCCAGCGCGCAGAAGCCGTTGTCGTAGGTTTTGTTTAGATCTGTGATGCGGATGGCGTCGTCTTGCTGCATGTGATTTTTTCTCGAAAAGCGGAAAGATATAAAGACAGAAATATATAAAAGACTCAATCCGTCCAAGAATAGCACAGCACACTAGAAAAATCGGTCATGTGTTAGGCAGCGTACATACATCAGGTTGCCAGCGCTGCATGATGTATCTGAGTCAGGCTGGGTGCATGGCTGGATTTGCGTACCGCAATATGTACGCATCTACGACCAGCCTGACCTTGAATATAGCAATTCATCCATTTCAAGGGGCATGTAGCATGAAAAGATTAATCAGATTCGCGATCAGCATGTTGATCAATTTTCTGTTGATGCCGTTGGCGTATGCTGCCGGTAATCCGCCCACGGCAATCGTGGCGCAACCCGCGACAACACAGATATTGCGTGCGTTCAAGGATTGTGAAGATTGCCCGGAAATGGCACAGATCCCTGCGGGCAGCATCATTCTGGGCACCGACAACAGCCATGACAGCCGCGTGATCAGCAATGAAGAGCCTGCACGCGAGGTCACCATACGGCGCTATGCGCTGAGCAAGACCGAGATCACCAACGCCCAATTCGCCGCTTTTGTCGAAGCCACCCATTATCAGACCGGCAATACCTGCTGGACGTTCGAGAACGGCTCGTTCGATCTGCGTGCCGACCGCAACTGGCAATATCCCGGATTCCCGGCTGAGGATGACCGTCCGGCAACCTGCCTCAACGTGTCTGATATCAACGCCTATGCACAATGGTTATCGCGCAAGACCGGCAGGCAATACCGTCTGCCCACGGAAGGCGAGTGGCAATTTGCAGCAGAGGTTGGCGGTAGCGCAGTAGGTCCCGACAAGAAGCATGAACAGCCTTGTGTCTACGGTAATGTGGTCGATGCCACGGGTCACCCACAACGGCCTGATAACACCTGGGTACTGCATAGTTGTACCGATGGCTATTCTTATGCCGCCCCCGTACGCAGTTACCAAGCCAATGCGCTGGGGCTCTACGACATGACCGGCAATGCCTGGGAGTGGACGCAGGATTGTCACGAAAGCGGCAGTAGCAGCGCAAATGTCGCCACCAGTAACGACATGCCCGCCAGTAGTGCTAAGTGGGCTCACCGCGAATGCCGCAAGAATGTGCTGCGAGGCGGTTCCTGGTATCTTGATACACAACTGACCTACAACGCCTACCGCATCTGGTTCGACCCTTCGGTACGCAACTTCAGTTACGGGTTCCGTCTGGCCAGTTCGATGCTGTAAGGCCGATTCGCTAACATCATCTGCCAGTGTCTTTCCCCCACCACATCCCTGCAAGGTGCAACCGTTGCGGGGATTTTTTGTTGGGTGAGGCTACCGGTTAATAAAGCATATGGCCACAAATAATTAACATTTTTCATGCTTGGGAGCGATAATCTTTCATGTCGCGACAGCATGCGCGAGCACAAACATTGGAGCAGGGGCACATGGAATTCAAGGATTACTACAAGACTCTGGGCGTGGAAAAGACTGCCACTCCGGATGAGATCAAGCAGGCTTACCGCAAGCTGGCGCGTAAATACCATCCAGACGTAAGCAAAGAGCCGAACGCCGAAGAGCGCATGAAGCAGGTCAACGAGGCCAACGAAGTGCTTTCCGACCCTGAAAAGCGCGCGACCTACGACCAGTTGGGCAACCGCTACCAGGGTGGACAGGAATTCCAGCCGCCGCCGGATTGGGGTGGCGGCTTCGAGTTTTCAGGCAATGGTGCGGCGGGAGCGGGAGCGGACGATTTCAGCGACTTTTTCGCCAACCTGTTCGGGCAGTCTGGTCGCGGCGGCGCGCGCAGCTATAAGATGCGGGGCGAAGATCACCACGCCAAGTTAATGGTAGAGCTGCGCGATGCCTACGAGGAAACCATCCGTTCGCTTACGTTGAGCATTCCCGAAACGGATGAGCATGGGCGTACGGCGATGAAACAGCATACGCTCAAGGTGCGCATCCCCAAAGGGGTGAAACCAGGCCAGCACATACGCCTGAGCGGAAAAGGCAGCCCCGGCTCCGGCGGTGGCGCGGCGGGAGACTTGTATCTGGAAGTGCATTTCAAGCCTGACCCGCAATACCGGGTGGATGGCCGCGATGTATACGAGATCGTCGCGGTGACACCATGGGAATGCGCTTTGGGTGCCACCATCGAAGTACCTACGCCCACAGGAAAAGTACAGTTGAAAGTACCGGCCGGATCGCAAACCGGCCACAAATTGCGCCTCAAGGAACGCGGGATTCCGGGGAATACATCCGGCACCCCCGCTGGCGATCTGTATATCGTGCTGAAGGTGGAACTGCCGCCTGCCGATAGCGACAAGGCGCGCAAGTTATATGAAACCATGGCGCAGGAACTCGCTTTCGATCCGCGCCAGAAAATGGCGCCAGAAAATGGCCAGAAAATGGGAGGTTGAGTCATGAGACAAGACGAGATTTTGAGCGGACAGCTACTCGACGAAGTAGCACTGAGCCTGGATGAACTGGCACGTGCCTGCGCGGTAGACCCGCAGTGGATCGTGCAGCGTGTTGAAGCCGGTGTGCTCAGCGGCACAACGCAACACCCGACATGGTATTTCGCCAGCGCCTCACTGGTACGTGCGCGGCGGCTGATCAACATAGAACGTAACTTCGATGCCAATCTGGAACTCGCTGCACTGGTGGTGGATTTAATGGAAGAGGTGGAGCGGCTGAAGAATACTGGAAATTCCATTTGGTAATATAGATATGATTTTATATACTTTTTAATTTTATAAATTCCCGAGCAGAATGCCGGCACCACATGACGTGAGGTTTAAAAAGCGTCGTTGTTGGCAATATTCATTTAACTTAATGTAAAGGGAAAACCATGAACAAGATTCTGACCGCTTTAATCGCTGGCCTGTTTGCAGCGTCTATCAATGTCTACGCTGCCGATGCTGCAGCACCTGCAGATGCTGCAGCCAAGACGGATGCTGCAGCACCGGCAGCCGACACGAGCAAGGAGAAAAAAGCTGAGCATAAAAAACACGGCAAAAAAGCTGAAGATAAAGCTGAAGATAAAAAAGCAGATGCAGCGGATGCGAAGAAGTAATCTCGCAGCTTCGATTGCTTTGATCTAGCATTTGAGCTAACAGCAGGGCGGGGCTTTTGCCCCGCCCTGTTGCTTTTCACAACAGGCAAGCGCGATAGCCCAGGCTAAGCTGCCACTGCCAGAAAACCGCTATCCGAAAACAAGTTTTCTTAATGCGGTTCGTTGTACTTTGCACATGCCGGACTCAGCGCGAGGAAATTCTTTCAACGCTGCCACTCGCACACTTTCGAAACGCATGAAGTTGGGGTGCAGTGCTTGCAGTTCGGTTGCGGCGGGTGCGCGATCCGATTGTATTACAATCACCAGTTCGTCTTCGCCGCGTTCGTTCATGCCCGAGAACAGGCATACTTCGTCTATGCCCAGATATTGTTGAATGATGGTTTCCATGGGCGCTACCGCCAATTTATCGCCCTGCACGATCAATACGTCTGCGCTGCGTCCCAGGATACGGATGCATCCATCGGCACGCGCAACCGCGATATCGCCGGGATAGAAATAACCGTCGCGGAATACGCGGGCGCTGGCTTCCTCGTCATCGAGATAGGCCGCGGCATCAATATCGCTGAGCAGCACCCGCAGTTCGCCTTCTTCACCTACGACACACTCTCTGCCGTTGCGGTCCACGATCTGCAGTGTGCGGTCGGCAGCAGGGGGCATCCAGTAAAGGTCGTCCCGGGTTCGATAGCGCCCATGCAACACACAGGTCGCCAGCTCGGTGCAACCGTAGTGTATGCTGATGTTGGCGCTGAGATGCACCCTGATGGCTTCAGCCAGCCCCAGCGACAAAGAGCTGGCACCGAATACCAGTTCGAAGTCATTGCTTGCATCACGGTCGGGGTGTGCATTCAGTAACTTTCTCAGCATACTTTCCACCAGCGTCGCATGAGTGAGCTTATAGGCGAAGAAACGTTCGAATTGCTCCTTAGCCTGATCGAAGACGACGCATCCGCCTGCATACCACACTGCCAACGGCTGTTTAAAGCCTGCACCGGTCCATAACGGAAAATCCAGCCCATGCAGGACCGAGTTCCGGTCCAGGCCCCAGGAGCCTGCACGTGCCGCGTTGCGCTTATTTTCCTGTGCACCACCCAGCATCACTTGCTTGTAAACACCGGTGGTGCCTGAGGTATACAGGATGTGGCCGCCGGACGGACGGGCATAGCGCTGATCGAATACCAGATCACCCTGATCGCATCCGGCAAATATGTCGGCAGGGACGATAATGACTTTGACGCTGACGTGACCGATCAATTGATGTTGATCCTGCACCCATTGGGAGGTGACCAGACACGCCAGATCCTTGATCAGCAAATCCTTCGCTTGCGCCCAATGCTGAACTGCTACGGTATTGATACCCAGGCTGCGCAGCGCCAGGGTAAGCACCCACGAATCCAGCAACTTGTGCAACAGTACGATAGCGGTATGGCCTTCGGGCAATTGCTGCTGGGCAAAGAAATGACGCGCAGTCTCGATCAAACGCCAGAAATGAGCGTAATTGACGATGTAGCCGTTGGAGACGACCGCAGGCCTTTGCGGCTGCTCACGCGCCCACTGATAGATCTGGCTGGTGATCATAATGACCACAAGTATAGAACCAGCCATTGTTTAGTGGGGAAAATGCTCAGTGCGGAAAAGCCTTGCCAGGGCAGTGAACGTTTTATTATTCGACACCTCCAATGGCAACGTGATAGATGTAGAATCCAGCTTTTAATCTAAATCATGGGTAGTGCAGTATTTTTACCAATTTTTAACACAATCATTTCTTGAGGAGTAGCAAACGATGGTCACAAAATTCAATAAAGTATCCGCATCACTCGCCGCATTCATGTTGTTGCTGGGGATCTCAGCCAGTGTATTCGCCGGTGAATATGATGGCGTGTGGACACTGGATGACAGCAACGGTAAACCCTTCACCGCTACCCTGAGCACAGACGGAACGGCCTCCGGCACTCACAACACCTCATTGAAGCACGGCACCTGGAAAGAACAGGATGGCAAGGCTGTGATCAGTTGGACTACGGGCTGGACTACTATCATCGCCAAGGATGGCGACAAATACACCAAGCAGGCTTTCAAGCCGGGCGCAAAGTTGACGGATAAGCCGACCAATACCTCAAGCGCAGTCAAGAAGTCACAGTAAAGAAGTAGCTGGCGGGGCTTTAAATTTAAAGTCACGCGCATTAAAGCAATCTGCTGCTCAACGGGATACGCCCTGGCGTATCCCGTTTTCATATCGGGTGTCGTATTTCAACGCGGATGTCAAATGGCGCGAAATTATGTTCGATGGCGCACTGACGATATTCATCTGCTACAAGTAGACTTTGGCTTGGCCAATCTGATTCGAAAAGGTAACTGTGATGTCTAGGTTAAGTCAGCAGGGATACATGCAAACTCAGCGCGAGCAGATTAATAATCTGGTCGTCTGTGATAACGATGACGATAGTATGGAGCGGGTGCTGGATATGAAAGCCGAGATCAAGCGTCTGGAAGATAAAGTGGAGTCATTGACTAAACAATTACACGATGCCAACAACGATATTTTATGGCGCGATACACTCGCCGCACGTCATGCAGAAGCCTTTGCGCACGCCGAGCAGCAAGTTCTGCAAAACCTTCCACGATGTAAAAAAGCCAGGCTGTGAATAACCTGGCTACGTTTAACGTACACCGGTTTCTATTGAGTTCTACTCAAAATACTTCTATTTCGCAGGTGTTACTCTCCAGATGGTATTGCCTACATCGTCGGCGACCAGCAACGCGCCACGGTTATCCATCGCCACCCCGACTGGCCTGCCCGATGCATTACCATCCTTGTCGAGGAAGCCGGTGAGTACCTCCATAGGCTCACCTACCGGTTGCCCATTGGCGAATTCCAAGAATACGACTTCATAGCCGCTGCTGGGGCGGCGGTTCCATGAACCGTGTTCGCCGATGAATGCACCGTTGGCATATTTGGCAGGCAGCAGCTTATTATTGGAAAACGCAAGCCCCAGCGCAGCAACGTGCGGGCCCAGCGCGTAATCCGGCGGGATCGCCTTGGCCACCAGATCGGGACGTTGCGGTTGCACCCGTGTGTCTATGTGTTGCCCATAATAGCTATAAGGCCAGCCGTAGAATGCACCTGGTTTCACCGAGGTCAGATAATCGGGTACCAGGTCGCTGCCCAACTCGTCGCGCTCGTTCACCACCACCCATAGTTTTCCGGTTTGAGGCTGCCATGCCATGCCGTTAGGGTTGCGCAAGCCCGATGCGAATATGCTTGATGCTCCGCTCGCGACATCTATTTGCAGGATATCTGCGCGGTCGGTTTCCTTATCCATGCCATTCTCGGCAACGTTACTGTTCGACCCTATGCTGGCGTACAGTTGCGAACCATCATGGCTGGCGACTATATTCTTGACCCAATGGTGGTTGATGGTGCCCGCAGGCAGGTCGGCGAGCTTGCTGCCGCCTGCATTCAGCTGGGTTGTGCCTTCGTTATAGACAAAGCGCATCACTGCATCGGTATTCGCCACATAGAGATCGTTTCCAACCAGCGCCATGCCCATGGGTGAGTTCAGGTCTTTAAGAAATACCGTTCGCATTTCGGCAATGCCATCGCCGTCGGCATCGCGCAACAGGGTGATGCGGTTGGCACTCGGCACGTTAGCACCTGCACGGCGCATGAATAGTTTCATGAACCAGCCCTTGATGCCTTTGCCGTCATCGGGCTTGGGCGGTGCATTGGATTCAGCCACCAGTACATCTCCGTTGGGCAGCACATACAGCCATCGCGGATGGTTGAGGCCGGTAGCAAAAGCCTGCACCGCGAGTCCGGTGGCAGGTGTAGGCATCGTATTCTCAGCCCAGCCTTTGGCCGGTGCCACATGCACGGTGGGAATCAATGTCATATGAGGCGGCGGCAGGTCAGGCTGCTGCCCGGTTCCGGACTGTAACGGCAGCGTGGCAGACTCGCACCCAGCCAGAGTCAGGCAGGCCAGCAAGCAGGATGCGACCGGCCTGAGTTTAAATATGGGGTGAATAGGATTCATAACTGATCCTTCCAGGTAATTCGGCTGCCATGGCGTTGGCCTAGCTGCTTGCTAAGCCGGTTATTTTCGAACACATTCAGACCCCTGCGTTCGGCTTGGGCAGGACGTGGTGGGAATGCAGGCCATTTTTGAACCATGGGCAGATCCTGATCCAGCGTATAGGCATAAGCCAGAATCGCGTCCAGTGCCTCGGATATCTGCTGTGCGATCTCGGTTTCGCGGTCGCTGGATACTGCTGGGGCTGCATCATCGTTATTCAATGCTGCAGGGGCTTGCGCATCAGTAGATTGCTTCATGATGTTCTCCTTAATGCTTCTCTAGCCAGTCTTTAATTGCCGTGACAGATGTACCAGATTCTCTACCAGCTGACTGATCAGCTTGGCGCTGTTGGCATCGATCAGCTTGCCTTTCGCATCAAATGCCTGGTCGGCATGGCCTATCATCACTTCAGGCTGAATGACCTGTGGCATGTCGAGAGTGATAAACACTTGCCGCAGATGGTATTGCGCACGGGCACTACCGAAGGCCCCTGGTGACGCTCCCATCAACGCCACCGGCTTGCCTCCCCATGCGCTGTCGCCGTAGGGGCGGGAGGCGGCATCGATGGCGTTCTTGAGTACGCCGGGGATGGAGTAGTTGTATTCCGGAGTGGCGATCAATATCGCGTCCGACGCGCGTATCCTTTCCTTGAATTCGGTGACTCTGGCCACTGGTTGTTTCTCGTCGTCCTGATTGAACAGCGGGATGCCTTGCAGATCGAAAATATCGAGCACCACATCCAGCGGTAACAGGTCGCGGGTGGCAATGAGCAGAGCGCGGTTGTAGGACGCATGACGCAAACTGCCGGAAATGCCAAGTATGGTGAAGGGTTCATCCATCGCTATCTCCTTTCGAAATTCATGTTTTAAAATCTAGAGAACCGCGTATTCACGGGTATATAGAACCATCATGCGCGTGCGGGGCTTTGAATTCTGTACGTTGTCGCACAGATGTGTCAGTTTTTAATGTAAGCAGCAATAAAAAAACCCGGCAACGGGGGGTGCCATTGCCGGGCAGTCAGGTGTTCCATGGACAGGGAATCCATATAGTGGGATGAACACCGAGACTGCATTATGTAGCTGACCGTTTCGGGCTTCTGTGCGTTGGCGCACATAAGGCGAAAAGTCGGGTCACTGTGTTTGACTCAGGGGTTGATCGAAACGCTGCGCTCGCTATACAGATGCCGGCGTGTCAGCGGAGTCACGCTTTTGCCGTTATTGCGCTTGCCGGAAAGTATCTGATACACGCCGATCTCGCCGCTCTCGAATTCGAGTGCACATGCGGCCATATATAAACGCCATACCCGATAGGTAGCCTCGCTGACGTATTGCAGTGCCTGTGTATGATGCTGTTCCAGTCTTGCCACCCAATTCCTCAGCGTCATCGCATAGTGCGACCTGAGCGCTTCCACATCCAGTATCTCGAAGCGGCTGCGTTCCATCACGCGCTGGATATTGCTTACGGTATCCAGTTGACCGTCGGGAAACACATAGCGGTTGATGAACTTGGTGGATAAAGTCTTTTCCCAGCCTTCTACATCATGGGTGATGCCGTGGTTAAGGAATAAACCGCCCGGTTTCAGCTGGCGATTCACAATGTCGAAATATGCCGGCAGATTGGCCAGGCCGATATGTTCGAACATGCCAACGCTGGAGATTTTGTCATATACGGCTTCGCCGGGAATATCTCGGTAATCGAGCAACTCTACTGTTACCCGGTCCTGCAGGCCGGCTTCCTGAATACGTTTGTTTGCCAATTCCAGTTGCCGCTGGCTGAGCGTGATGCCGTGCGCATGGACGCCATAATGCTTGGCGGCGTGCATCACCAATGCGCCCCAGCCGCAGCCTACATCAAGGAATCTCTCCCCGGGCTTGAGCAGCAGTTTGCGGCAGATATGGTCGAGTTTTGCTTGTTGTGCCTGCTCCAGAGTAGCCTCCGCAGATTCGAAATAGGCACAGGAATACACCATGGCAGCGTCCAGCCATAATGCATAGAAATCGTTGGATACGTCGTAATGAAAGGCGATCGCCTCGCGGTTCTCTGCTTTGGAATGGGCCCTGACGGTATTGGCGCATAATGATGCCTCACTGCCGGAATCGTCCGCTTTGAGCCGTAACACGGAGAACAACGCACTTACCTTTTGCAGCAGCGATATCTGCGGTGCGTACAGGCAATCCTTGAGACTCACTGCATCGAAGATATTGCCTTCGATATCAAGATCATCGCGGAAGTAAGCTTCCACGAAACGCAACGGGTCGTGCCCTAACAGAATGGCACGGATCACGCGTTGATTGCGACATACCAGGGTAAAGTCCGGTTGCTGTTTGTTGGAGATGAAATTACCCAGCTTAACCGTGGTGCCGTTCCAGAAACGAAACGCCAGCCTGCCTTTGAATCCCTGGAACAGATGCTTTAATACCGCCGACGCTTGCTGTATCTCACTGGGGATATGCCCAGAAGGCGAGAGTTCCATGGATTGAGAGTTCATCATAATCTCCGGTTTGGGGTCAGGTTACGTAAGCAGTTAACTAAGCAATTTCATCTTTCATCAGGAATGTCAAAAATGTATAACGCTGTGGATCGTGGTTGCGATTACTTATTCTTTGCCGCGAGCTTCTGTATCAGTCCATCCATGCCGTTCTGTTGCACTTCGGCAGCGTATTCACCGCGATGGGAAGCCGTCAGGCTCAGGCCGTCAATCACCACGTCGAATACTTTCCATTGGTCACTCTCTTTTTCCAGCAGATATTCCACCGGAATAGACTGCCCGCCGGGCTGCAGAATAAGTGTTTTGACCTTGGCCTCAGTGGCATTGGGCTGGGCAGTGTAAGGAATATATTGGATAGTCTGGTTCTTGTACTTGGATAGCGCCGAAGAGTAAGTGCGTGTCGTCAACTGCTGGAACTCCTGTACAAAAGCCTGCTGCTGTTCCGGTGTCGCGGTCGCCCAGGGCTTGCCCAGTGCATTACGCGACATGCGCTGGAAATCGAAGTGCGGCACAACTTTTTCCTGAGCCATGGCAGTCATCTTGCGGCTATCACCATTCTGCATATCCTTATCGTTCTTGACGATCTCCAGTACCTCGTTGGCCACACTCTTGACCATCTGATCCGGGGGTACCATTTCGTCGCTGGTCATGCCGGTGAGGGCACCGATGGTGACGAATGCCAATAACACCAATAGCACTTTAAATATATTCATTTTCACTACTCCTTAGATTGAACTGCCGGATTGATTTTTCAAAATGAATGTCAAGATGCCGGCAGCTCAATACTGCTGAACCCATACTTCTGAGACCTGTGCTAATTCAATGCCACGCTTTAATGACCTGGTGTGCCCTGGCGGGTAGACTCGAACAGGAACCAGGTACGGCGTTCGGTTTCATCTATCCATACTTCGATCAGGCTGGCAGTGGCGATATCACGATGTTCGTCGCACACGTCGTGCGCCTCACGCAGGCGGCCGGCCAGCATCTTGCTGTCGTCGCGCAACTCGGCCAGCATATCCAGCGGTTCTACATACTGGGCATCATTGTCCAGTATGCGTTGCACACGAGAGATATGTCCGATGGAGCGCAGCGTGGAACCACCCACCTTGCGGATGCGTTCAGCGATGGGGTCGGTCATGGCGTATAACTGGTCGGCTTGCTCATCCAGCATCAAATGGTAGTCGCGGAAATGCGGACCGCTCATATGCCAGTGGAAGTTTTTGGTTTTCAGGTAAAGCGCGAATACATCCGCCAGTATCCCGTTCAAAGTTCCGGCGATATCCTGGGTCGCTTTTGCTTTCAGGTCAGTCGGCGTGGCAAGTGGCGCGTTGCGTCTTGCCAGCAGCTCCTTTTTTTTCTCGGCTACAATTTTGGCAGATTGCTTTTCAGGTTTTGTTTTTTGCATGATTTTTGTCCTTATTCAAGTAATATGAGATCGATGGAGATTGGCTTTATTTCGCTGTGACTTCAGTTCACGGTGTTTGATGACGTGTGCTCTTCAAATATGTCTTCGGTTGTTCCCGAAGATTTGAGCATTCCTACGATACCACCAACGATCAACATTACAATAACACCGACCATTATCCCAAGCAGTACGCGGGAAATATCCAAACTGGTCGAGTTGAGGGCCCCCATGCCGAAGACGATGCGAAGCACGCCGCCGGTGAACAGGCCCAATGCGATGGCTTTCATCACATGCACTCCGTAATTCCCGCCAGAGAAATAATGCCTGGCCTCATAACACCGGGCCTCCGCCTATCACGCGCAACAGAACTACAACGATGGCGATTACCAGCAGAATATGGATAAATCCACCCATAGTGTAAGAAGTAAGAAGTCCTAATAGCCATAAAATGACCAAGACGACAGCAATGGTATATAACATGATTAGTTCCCTTTTATGTATGGTGAGTTGAATAACCACCTCACTCACACCCATCATGTTCTATATCGGAAATCTCGTCTGTGCGTTATCACACATATTTGCAACCGTACTTTTCGCTTATTCCGCAGATATTTTCACAACGGTTTTCTGCTGATGGAGAGGCTGGCATTTCACGCCTTAAAGGTTGGTCTGCGTTTGATGTCATCAGCGGCGGAAGAGCATTCCTGCGCTTCCCTGCATAATCTTATCCATTTGCCGGGACCGGCCTGGTTGTCCAATTGACTATTCGGCTGGATATTAAAGTGTGGCTTTTTTACATTGGTCAGCTGAGTGGCACTGGCGAAGATATGAGTACCGGAGAAAACAGCAGCGTTGTCGCTGCGTACTGATGCGTTAACTACTGGTATTGCTGCGGCGAACGCCGTCAGGCTGGTAACGCCTAGTAAGGTCAAGGCGATACCAGCGAAGTGTGTACGCAAAGCAGCGGAGGGAAGGGCGCGCATCGCATGCGCTTTACGCCATGAGCGCCAGTTCATCCTGTTCTTCCTGTTCCAGGTCAACACCTTCACCTGAATGTTCAAAGCGGCGGGCAGCTTCCTGCCAGTTGGTGACCGACCACCAACCATCCATGAATTCAGGACGGCGGTTCTGAAATTTAAGGTAGTAAGCATGCTCCCAAACGTCATTGAGCAGGATCGGAAACAACCCTTGCATCAGCGGATTGTCGTGGCCGTTGGTGGTCACGATCATCAACTTCCCGCCATCGCTCTGCTCGCGTGCCAGCCACACCCAGCCTGAGCCGAACAGCTTGGCACCGGTCTCTGCGAACTGTTTCTTGAAATCCTCAAAGCTGCCGAAATCATGATTGATGGCATCGGCCAGCGCGCCTTTGGGCTTGTCCAGACCGGTAGGCGACATGGCTTTCCAGTACAGACTATGGTTGACATGGCCGCCGGCGTTATTGCGCACCGTGGTACGTATGGTTTCCGGCACCTGATCGAGGTTGAGCAGCAGCCAGGTTGCGGAACGCTCCTGCAACTGCGGGAACTTCTCCAGTGCTTTGTTCAGATTGGCGACATACGATGCATGGTGCTTGTCGTGATGCAGCTCCATGGTACGTGCGTCTATGTGAGGTTCCAGGGCTTCATAGCCATAGGGGAGCGGGGCAAGTATGTGTTTCATGATGTCCTCCTTAAATAATGAAAAAATTAGAGCGGTCGGCGGCAAAATTGCGAAGCCCTGCCGCCGTGCCGGTGTTATATACGGCCAAGTAACAGCAGTACCAGCAAGATGATCAATAACACACCCAGCCCGCCGCTAGGACCATAACCCCAGTTACGGCTATGCGGCCATGTGGGTATCGCTCCTACCAGCATCAGTAAGATGATGATTAATAATATGGTTCCCAGTGACATGATGCTTCTCCCAAATATTGTTGTTGATGTCGGTTAATTAGTTTCTTCTGATCTATAGTCTTATCCGGTTTTATTATCCGGCTCGATATCAGTCAGCTTCAAAATGGAGCGGCTCGCTATCCGATGCCTTACGCACGGAATCTGCGAAGTCCTTGATCTGCTGGTCGGCTTCGTCCTTGCCTATGCCGTACAGTTCCTGGATCCTGCCTGCCAACTGCGTGCGTCTGCCTTCGATGACATCCATGTGGTCATTGGTCAGTTCGCCCCATGCCTCACGTGCCTTGCCGGTGAATTGCTTGTAGTTTCCTTGAATGCGATCCCAGTTCATTTCGTTCTCCTAGAAAAATCAGTTCAGAATAATGATTTCAAACAATGCGTTTACTATTCAGCCAGCATTTCAGGATGGAGAAACGACCAGTTGATTCTCGACGAACTTCACGCCTGAGAATCTTTCTGCAACCTGTTGTGCCTTATCTCTGTTGGCCTGGGTATCGACCGTGCCTGTGAGGTCAACGACGCCATCTACAGTGGTCACCGTGATCTGAAAGCTCTTGAGGCCTGTTTCGGTCAGCAGCGCAGCTTTGATCCTGGCCGTGGTGGCAGCATCCTTGACCGCAGGACTGCTGTTTTCTGCAACGTCCTGGCTGCTATTCTCTGCCGACTGCGATGGGCTGCAAGCAGCTAGCCCTAAACCCAGACTGCAACTGATGACGAATGCCACTAATTTCATTTTGTTGACGTACGTTTTATTGGTGAGCATGCGGATAACCTCCTATTCAATATGGTTGAACATGACCTTGATGCAAGATCGTTTAGCGTGATTATGTTTTTGATAACGGTCAGGGTCTGTGCGTTTACGCACATAAAGCAAAATTTTTTTGATATATCCTGCGTTATGGTTAATCTTCTGATAAATCAAACCACTTGCTAGTACACTAATGTCACACAACCCCGCCATACCATAGAGGACTGCCATGACCAGTAAATCCGAATCTGCGCCAGATAAAGCAGGTAAGCCAGAGAAGAAGGACTTGCAGCAAAAACATGAGCTGTTGCAAAAGTCGCCGGCGTCATTCACCAACGTGGTGTTGTTGGCAGATGCTGATGCGACCAAGATACGTAGTACCGGCATCATGATCATCGCCATCCTCGGCATCATGTTTGCACTGAATTGGGCGCAAAGTTTCGTCATCACCATATTGCTCGGCATCCTGTTCGCTTATACCCTGAATCCGCTGGTGGATCGGTTGCAGCGCATCATGATCCCGCGTGCGATCGGTTCTACCATCGCGGTGACGGCGGTGTTCTGCGCCATTGCCTTTGCCGGTTATTCATTGAGCGGACAGGTGCAGTCCATCATCACCAAACTGCCTGAAGCCTCCAGCAAGCTGCGCGCGCAGCTGAATAGCAGTCTGGAAGGCGACTCGCTGACCAATATTGAGAAAATGCAACTCGCAGCCAATGAAGTGGAAAAAGTGACCAGCGCCGTGAGCAATGCGAGTAGCAATAACACAGATCCCACCAAAAGACGTGCCATGCACGTGGTGGTGGATGAACCCAAACTCAAGCTCAACGACATTCTATGGCGGGGCTCTTTGGGGTTATTCGGCCTGGTCGGTGAAACCGTGATGATGCTGTTTCTTGCCTACTTCCTGCTATTGTCGGGCGATACCTTCAAACGCAAGCTGGTGCGACTGGCCGGTCCTTCACTCTCGCGCAAGAAGATCACCCTGCATATCATCGAGGACATCAATCATTCCATCCAGCGCTATATGCTGATGTTGCTGATCACCAATACCATGGTGGGCCTGCTGAGCTGGGCCGTGTTTCGCCTGATAGGCCTGGATAATGCCGGTGCCTGGGCGTTGGTGGCAGGCTGTTTGCATCTGATACCGTATTTCGGCCCGGTCGCTATCGCGGTTTCCACTGGTCTGGCGGCCTATATGCAATTCGGCACCTTATCGACCGTACTACTGGTGGCAGGCGCGTCGATGATGATCTCCACCCTGATCGGCATTTTCGTCACCACCTGGATGACGGGGCGCATCGCCAAAATGAACGCGGCGGCAGTATTCATCTCATTGCTTTTCTGGGCATGGCTGTGGGGCGTATGGGGCATGTTGCTGGGGATTCCCATTACCGTCATCTTCAAAGTAGTGTCGGAGCGTATTGAAAATCTGCATTCGGTGGCCGAGTTGCTGGGCGAATAACGCAGCTACGCCGGAAGCTTAAGTATCAAGCTTATGCGCTAGGCGAGACTTTGGCCATCGGGTTAGCTAATATCATATCCAGTGCCAGTTGCCGCCCTTTTTGCTGTTGCAGGCTACCGTAGCGCAACGCGTATTGCCGCGTGAATTCAGCACCGAGAAAGAATATCTGCGCAGAATAATAAACCCACAGCAGCAAAGCGGTGACCGAACCGGCAGCGCCGAAACCGGAGGCGATCGCGTTATTGCCGAGATACACGCCGATCACGTATTTGCCCAGCGTGAATAAACCCGCAGTGAATGCAGCGCCTATCCACACGTCGCGCCAGGAGAGTGGCGCATCGGGCAACATCTTGTAGATCACCGCGAACAGGCAGGCGATGACGCCGAACGAGATCAGCTCCGACAGCACGAAGAATAATATATAAGAACCGTTCCATGTGGCGCCGATATAATGGCTGAACACGGTCAAGGCCGTGCTGATGACCAACGAGATCAGCAGCAGAAAAGTCAGTACCAGTACCAGGCCGAATGCCAGCAAACGTGTTTTCAATAACACGCCGACCGGCGACAATTCGGATTTCTTCACGCCCCACAATTCATCCAGGCTACCTTTCAGTTCGGCGAATACACTGGTCGCGCCCACCAGCAAAAGTATGCTGGCGATCAATGTGGCCCACAGGCCGCGCACATGGTCGTTCGCCGCAGCAAGCAGCGACTGTATGGCAATGGCACCGTTGGGACCGACCAGATAGCGGATCTGGCTGATGACCTGCCCCTGGGCCGCTTGCTCGCCGAAAAAATAGCCCGCGACTGCGATGGAAAGTATCAGGATGGGAGTGAGCGAGATCAGGGTATAAAAAGCGAGTGCAGCGCCTTTGCTGGCGGCACGATGATCGATCCAAGACACAAGTGATTCCGCCAGTATCCTGCTCACTGACTTGAGCCACTCCGGCAGTAGCGCGGTCACGTGCCTGACGAGCGGATGCAACAGGAAATATTTGCCGATGCTGATCTGTTTCATATTCTGGCAGATGCAGGCAGATTAATAATGCAATGCTTTTACATCAATGCATGAATGCCGATAGGATGACGGCGCCAAGCAGCACGCACGTGATGGTGCCTGTGAACCAGATGATGACATTATGAAATTTATTCTGCGCAGGTTTTTTGGCTTGTATTTGCATGACGTGCTCCTTTACTGATTTCTTATGACAATGGCTTTAATGGAAAGTGCCCGGGTGAAAGTCGGACAAGGATGCTCAGCCTGTTCCGGGCTGGCGCATCCTTGCTGCCGGCAGCATTACTTGCCCTTGCCGACTTCGTTGCCGATCACTGCGCCTACGCCTGCACCTACGGCTGTTCCGAGCACACCACCACCGAGTACGGCACCGGCAACGCCACCGCCAACTGCACCTACAGTGGTGTCTTTTTGACGGGTGGTCATATCACCGCAACCGCTCAAACCAACGATGAGTACCGCAGCCAGCGTACCGGCTGTAAATCTGTTTAATGTGTTCATGATCAAGCTCCTTATGTAAGAATTTAGAAACATTACGAATCTGCAGATTACGCACTGGTATAGGTAGCGTCTGTGCGGCAACACACTTAGAGATTGAAATTCTTTTTGCAGGAAATAAAGCGTGCCTAAGCCGTGCCATGGTCATGGCCGCATACCGGCATAGAGAGAGGAAATCTTACAAAATATATATGTGCGCTAGCAGACCATACGTGCTATCTTAGTTGCGATGCTTTTCGTCTGGCATTTTTCTCCGGCTGTTTTATTCCCGTCAGTCAACCGCTCCAATTAACCCGTGCAATTAGCGACTGCAGCAGGAGTTCAGATATGCCCCAAGTGCATGATCCGAACCACAATCATATTCTGGCAGCCTTGCTGGATGCTGAGTTCGATCGCTTGTCTCCGCATCTGGAACTGGTGCCGATGTTGCTCGGCGATGTGCTGTATGAATCCGGCGGCAAGTTGCAATATGTCTATTTCCCCACCACCGCCATCGTGTCGTTGCAGTATGTACTGGAAAACGGTGGCTCTTGCGAGATGGCAGGTGTCGGTAATGAAGGCGTGGTTGGAGTTTCTCTGTTCATGGGTGGCGAAACCACGCCCAGCGATGCCGTGGTGCAGACAGGCGGGTATGGCTTCCGGCTGAAAGCGGCTATATTGATGGAAGAGTTCAATCGTGCCGGGCCGGTGATGCGTCTGTTATTGCGTTACACCCAGGCACTGATCACACAAATGTCGCAGACAGCCGTCTGCAACCGTCACCACTCGGTAGAACAGCAGTTGTGCCGCTGGTTGTTGCTCACCCTGGATAGGCTGTACTCGAGCGAATTCACTATCACCCAGGAATTGATCGCCAGCATGCTGGGCGTGCGCCGCGAGGGGGTGACCGAAGCGGCAGGAAAGTTGCAAAGTTACGGCTACATCAGTTATCGGCGCGGCCATATCAAGGTGCTGGATAGAATCGGCCTGGAACATGATGTGTGCGAATGTTATGCAGTAGTCAAAAAAGAATTCGCGCGTTTGCTGTCGGATGTAAGGCAACGGCAAAACCTGCCTGCGCCAGGCAATACATCATCCGGCAAAGCATCATCCGGCCAGCATCCAGCACAGGACAGACCACCCTCTTCAAGTCCTTATTAATGGCCATGCCATCCACCTCAGGAATCATCAGCAATATGAAAAGATTAGTGGTCGAGCAACCTGCCTCGATGGGTATAGGCATCGGGCTGGTGATCTTGCTGTTATTCGCGGGTATCGCCAGAGACTCCTTCCCGCTTAACGGTTACGACACGGTCGAACACACGCATCAGGTCATCAGCGATTTTGACGCTTTGCGCACCAATTTCGATCAAGCCGAGAATCAGCAATGGGGTTATCTGTTAACCGGGGAGCAGGATTTCCTGAAGCAGCGCGACGCTGCCCTGACCAGTGTAGCCATCATGTATACCGCATTAAAAACGCTGACCCGCGATAACAGTAGCCAGCAGCAACGTCTGCATCAGATACAGGCAGGAATAACCGACACTACCAGACTGTTTACCGATAGTCAGATGATGTATGCCGCGCATGGTTTCAAGGCGGCACAACCGCTTTTTGCGCAGGCCAGGGCAGCGGCCACTAACGCCTCCACACTGGTGGCAGAAGCCACACAAGCAGAAAACGTACTGCTTAAGCAACGCAAGGATTCTGAGACATTGAGTCTTAAGGTCGTGCTCGTCGGTGTCCTGCTGTTACTTGTATTGCTGGGATTGCAGGCGATACGCACACGCCGCGCTGTTGGTGCACGTGAAGCTGCGGATCAGGCAGGACAGGCATTGCTGCAAACCGGCGCATTGCAGGATGCCATTTTCAATAGCCCCAATTTCTCCAGTATCGCCACCGACGCCAAAGGCGTGATCCAGATATTTAACGTCGGTGCCGAGCGCATGCTGGGCTACACTGCCGCAGAGGTGGTGGACAAGATCACTCCCGCCGGTATTTCCGATGCACAGGAGATCATCGCGCGGGCAGCGGCTTTGACTGAGGAGTTTAGCACGCAGATCGCGCCCGGATTTGATGCTTTGGTATTCAAGGCCATGCGCGGTATCGAAGACATCTATGAGCTGACCTATATCCGCAAGGATGGCAGCCGTTTTCCGGCGATCGTATCGGTCACTGCATTACACGATGCAGCAGACCGGGTGATCGGCTATCTGTTGATAGGCACCGATAACACCGCGCGTAAACAGGTAGAGGCAGAACAGGAACTACTGAATCAACGCTTGATAGAAAACAATGTGGAACTTGCTGCTGCCAAGAACGCCGCCGAGAAGGCCAATCTTGCGAAGTCGGAATTCCTGTCCAGCATGAGTCATGAATTACGCACGCCACTGAATGCGGTACTCGGCTTCGCGCAATTGCTGGCCTCGGCCACGCCACCGCCGACAGAGGCGCAGAAACTATCCATAGACCAGATTTTGCATGCTGGCTGGTATCTGCTGAAACTGATCAATGAGATACTGGATCTGGCATTGATCGAGTCACGTCAAATCAGCATCTCATTGGAACCGATGTCGCTGGGTGAAGTGCTGCAGGATTGTCAGGCCATGATAGGTCCGCAGGCAGAGCACCGCGGCCTGGAAATGACCTTCCCCAGTTTTGACAGCGTGGTTTATGTGCATGCCGATATGACCCGGCTTAAACAGGTGATGATCAACCTGCTGTCGAATGCGATCAAATACAATCGCGAGGGCGGTCGCGTGGAAGTGGAATATACGCTACTAAAAAGGCAGGTGAATGGTGAAGACCGGGTACGCATACGCGTGAAAGACACCGGCATAGGCCTCAGCCACGAACAATTGGGGCAACTATTCCAGCCGTTCAACCGCCTGGGGCAGGAAATAGGCAGCGAAGAAGGCACAGGCATAGGCCTGGTGGTCACCAAGCAATTGGTTGAATTGATGGGCGGCAGCATAGACGTGGAAAGTCATGCAGGCGTCGGTAGTATATTCTCGGTCGAATTAACGCTGGCAAAGGCACCGGCGTTGCTGGCAGACCATGAAACATATATTCAGGCAGGCGGTTCCACGGTATCCAAGGAGGCATCATCGAAACGCACCGTGCTGTATGTCGAGGACAATCCTGCGAATATGACTCTGGTAGAACAATTGATTAATCGCCGCGACGATCTGACATTGATCACCGCCATTGATGCGCATCTGGGGATAAAGCTGGCGCAAGCGCAGCTGCCGGATGTTATCCTGATGGATATCAATCTGCCCGGCCTGAGTGGTTACGGCGCGTTGAAGATACTGAACGAGGATGAATCGACTGCGCATATACCGGTGATGGCGCTATCGTCTAATGCGATGCCCAACGACATCGAGATGGGGTTGCAGGCGGGTTTTTTTCGTTATCTGACCAAGCCTATCCATGTGGTTAAATTCATGGAAGCGCTGGATGTCGCATTGGTTCATGCAGCGGAAATCGCTGCGAAAAGAAAACAACTATCCTGATGACACAAATGACTTTTATGGAGCAACAGCATATGGAACAACAGCATGATTGAAGCAGCAGAGATCCTGAATGCCAGTATCCTGATCGTGGACGACCAGCAAGTGAATATCATTCTGCTGGAACAGATGCTGCGTGCAAAAGGTTATACCCATATCACCTCCACCATGGATGCTCGCAAGGTATGTGAGTTACATCAACAACATCGTTATGATCTGATCCTGCTTGATCTGCAAATGCCGAAGATGGACGGCTTTCAGGTGATGGAAGGGTTGCAGGCGATCGAAGTGGATAGTTATTTGCCGGTACTGGTAGTGACTGCCCAGCCTGCGCATAAACTGCGTGCGCTGAAGGCAGGCGCCAAGGATTTTGTCAGCAAGCCGTTCGATCTGTTCGAAGTGCAGACGCGCATCCATAACATGCTGGAAGTGCGTTTGCTGCATCGTAAGCTGGATAACTACAACAAGGTGCTGGAGCAAACCGTGCTGGAGCGCACTGCAGAATTGCGCCAGAGCGAAGCACGTTTCAAGAGCTTTACCAAACTGTCATCGGACTGGTATTGGGAGCAGGATGCAATCGGCAGATTCACCAAAGTCTCAGGCCCGGTATTCGAGATGCTGGGAGTGGAAACTGACGATGTCAGCGGCGGTGCAAGTGAGCTGGGAGGCGGCTGGAATGCCACCGAGCGCAAGCAGCTGGATGCCAATATCGCCGCACGCAAACCGTTCCTGGATTTCGTTTACAGCCGCAGCAATGCCAATGGCACCACGCAATACCTGCAAGTCAGCGGCGAGCCTATCTTTGACGCCCACAGCCGCTACGTCGGATACCGTGGTATCGGCATGGACATCACCGAGCGCATGCAACAGGAACAGCAGCAGGGTTAGCAGTACAAGCGGATCTACAGCAGGTGTCCGATCAGCCGGCTTTCCAGCTCACGGAATCTTTCCAGCAGCGAGCGATGCTGCCAGGCTTGCAGCGTGATCTCTTCGGAAGCGCCGATATCCTTGCTGTATGCCTGCTCCATCTGATCCGAGAATTCACGTCCCAGGATCACTGCATTGATCTCATCGTTATCCAGCGCGCTACGCCAATCCAGGTTGCTGGAACCCACGCATATCCAAACGCCGTCGATCACCGCAGTCTTTACATGCAGGGTGGCCCCGTGTCGCTCGTAGATCTTCACGCCGCTTTGCAATAACTCATCGTAGTGCGAGCGGCCTGCATAAAAGGCTGAGGATGAATCAGAAAGGGCGGGCAGGATCAATCTTACATCCACCCCGCGTTTGGCGGCATCCACCAGCGCTTTGATCAATTGCGGATCAGGGACGAAATAGGCATTGGTGATATGCACCTGTTTTTCCGAATTGGTGATCGCCGAGATCAAGGTCAGGTAGATCAGGCTGTAAGCGTCATCCGGCGTACTGCCGATGGCGCGCACGATCTCCTTGCCTTGCGCCGGGGTTACCGGAAAGTAGTTCTTGTCTGCCAGCGGCTTGCCCTGCTGTGAAGTCCAGGTGGCGATGAACAGTTTCTGGAAATCACCGACCACCGGGCCTTCGATCTGAATATCGGTATCGCGCCATCCGTTTTTCGGGTCAACCTTATCATCATCGTCTTTGCCTCCGCCGAAAGATGACCCGCTGGAATACACGTTACTGATATTGATGCCGCCAAGGAAAGCGATTTTTCCATCCACTACCAATAATTTCCTGTGGTCTCTATGGTTGGGTTCCCAGGATTTTTTGGTTTCCAGCGGATTGACCGGATTGAATTCGAGTACGGCAACGCCGGCCTGGGTGAGCTTGTCGAAGTATGCCTTGCTGGTACCGAATGCGCCGACACTGTCATAGATCATATTGACCTGCACGCCATGCGCCTGCCGCTCCAGCAGCAGGTCCGCGAACTGTTGTCCTATCTCGGTATCTTCAATGATGTAGGACTCGACATTGATGTTGTCTTTGGCATTGCGGATGGCATCGAACATCGCCTGATAGGTGGCCGGACCATCCTGCAGCAAGGTGACCTTGTTGCCAACCACTAAAGGACTACCGACCAGCTGTTGTTCCAGCGCGATCTGTTTATCCAGGATATCCAGATCGCCGGATTTACGCTTGAGATCTGCAATGATGGCAGCGCTCTTTTTTGCTGAAATCTGACCGCGCGCGTTCTCGAACTGCGCTGCCTGCCTGGTGTAACGTTCGCTCAGGAACTGGGTATCGGGCAGCGTGGCGCAACCGGCTGCGATCAACAGCAGGCAAGACACAGCCGCAATTTTCAACACGCGAATCTTCATTACCCCTCCCCCGGAAATTAGTTATTTAGAAGCGATTTATCGAGCGGTATCGCCCTGCCATTGCTATTGAACGGCTATGAACGATACCCCCGAGAGTGCCTGTTCCCTCTAACTTGCTATGCCTAGCGTATATGGATAGGCAGAACGATGCTGATGCCCGAGCGCTCAGGTGGTGGCTCATAGTAGACAGGTGGCGGGACATACACCGGGGTCGCATAATAGTCATCGCGATAACCACGATCCCAATGACGGTCATGATGCCAATCACGATGGTCACGACGGTCATCATGCCGGTCGTGGTCATAACGCGGGTCGGCAAACGCCGGGGCAACACTGCCTAGTGCAGAGCCGATCACGAGTGCCATTATCAGCTTGCTGATGATAGAGCTCGATTTCTGCAATGGTTTTGTAGAGGTTTTCATTTTGTAACCTTTCATTGATTAAAGTGGGTGATGGCTAAGCCATTACGCTTTATGGTCGTGATGCATGGCTCTGCGGGCGAAGATGGCATCCGCATTCTTTTTCTGAGCGTCCGACATTTCGTCATAAAGCGCAGAGAACACCGGCGTGAAACGCTTGATCCCGTCGGCGTGTTCATCGGTGATCTCGCCATAGGATTCAAGGTTTTCAACAGCCGTCATATTGGATTTCTCGGCGCGGGCCTTTGCCAGAGCCTCCATTTGCTTCTCGTTGTCGCGCATCACATCGGCGACCAGAGCCCATTGCGCTTCCTGATCCGGAGTGATGGCCAGTTTTTCATGCATCATCTTGATGCGTATTTCCACATGGTCATCGCCGGTCACTTCAGCAGCGGCTGCTTTAGCGTGGGTTTTGGCGAGATGAATGTCATTCTCGACAAAAGTCACACCTTCCACGCCTTTAGCGATGCTCCCGGCCTTGTCGATCTCATCCTGGGTTTTGGCAGAGCCTTTCAGCTGTACGAATCCGTTGCTGTCAGTGGCCACCCTGATATGCACCAGGCTGGGCAGTTTTTCCGCTGCCAGTTGGGTTTTGATCTTGGTGGTGATCACCGAGTCCTTGACCCAAACTTTTGCCGGAGAAGGATTCATAGAGCTGTCTGCATAAACTGCGACAGGTGCCATTAAGGCAGCTACGAGTAGATAGATTACTGTATGTCTGGTTTTCATGATGTTCCCTTTCTTGATTAACGATAAGTGTTTTGTGCAACTGGATTTTGTATAACTATCCGGGCCGCATCAAACGCATATTGGATTTTTTCAAACGGATGGTCTGTGCGGTACATCACATAGAAAATTCTTATTTTTCTAATGCTTATTTTTTTCAACAGTTCAATTCTGTTTCATGTGTGATACCGCACAGACAGGGGGGGGCAGCACGCGCAAACTTGGCCTCGAAAACATACCGGTCACCCGGACGAAATCTGCGACCAAGCAACGCCTGCAGTGTGACCGGTATGTTTCAGTGGCAAGCTGGCTTTGACCGGTCTATTTAATAGGCTCAATTTAATAATTATCACAGTGAACGACTGGAGAAGAAAATGAAAATAAAACCTAGCACTCATGCAGGGGGACACAAGGTGCGCTACATGCTGGTGGCATTAACGCTGGTGTGTTGCCAGATGGCCCCGGCCCAAGCTCAAGCCGGTGTTGACGTCAGTATCGGCTTCAATATACCGGTATATCCAAACCTGGTACCGATACCCGGTTACCCTGTTTATTACGACCCGGCAGCGAATTCGAATTACTTCTTTTATGACGGCCTGTACTGGGTGTATCAAGACGACAACTGGTATACCAGTAGCTGGTACAACGGACCGTGGGAATTGACCGATCCGGATGATGTGCCGCTATTCGTGCTGCGCGTTCCGGTACGTTACTATCGTCAGCCACCGATCTATTTCCGTGGCTGGGTTGCTGATCGTCCGCCGCATTGGGGCGAACATTGGGGCAACGACTGGCGTGAACGCCACAACGGATGGAGCCATTGGGATCATAACAATGCGCCGCATACTGCACCTTTACCTTCGTATCAGCGGCAATATTCCGGTGAACGCTATCCGCACGTAGAGGATCAGCAACGTGCGATCCGTACCCAGAATTACCACTATCAGCCGCGTGAGCAAGCGACGCAGCAGCATTTTCAACAACCTGCGCCGCAATCGCAATTCAAACCTATCGGCCAGCAGGTACAAATAGTGCCGCCGCAGCCACAACAACGGCAACAGCAACGGCCACAGCAAGAGCAACGGCCACAAGCGCAGCCACAGCAACAGCAAGAGCAGCGGCCGCAGCAAGAGCATCGGCCACAGGCGCAGCCACAGCAACAGCAACGGCCGCAGGCGCAGCCACAGCAACGGCCGCAGCAACAGCCGCAGCTACAGGCACAGCCGGTAAGGCCGATGCAGGCCGCCCCGCAACGTCCTCAGG
>Ga0265327_10001493_pt1 | contig 29074 bp, 14 predicted proteins | sample 41621metaG_FD_202089 | JGI IMG/M metagenome (GOLD analysis project Ga0265327, IMG submission 202089) | Rhizosphere microbial communities from Carex aquatilis grown in University of Washington, Seatle, WA, United States - 4-16-21 metaG | ecosystem: Host-associated > Plants > Roots > Rhizosphere...
TCGGCCGCAAAGTTCACGACGGCGTCGATCTGGTGATCGGCCAGCAGGCGGCCGACGAGCGCGGCGTCCCCGATGTCGCCGTGCGCGAAAACATAGCGCGGGTCACCGGCGAGATCGGCGAGATTGGCCGGGTTGCCGGCGTAGGTGAGCGCGTCGAGGTTGACCAGCTTGCCGAGCGGGCTGTTTTTTTCCGTGAGGCGCTGGCGGATGAAATTTGAGCCGATGAATCCGCAGCCGCCGGTGACGAGTAGGTTCATGAGAGAATCAATAGCGAAGAGTGCGAGGCCGGAACAATTCAACGGCTCACCGATCGGCGCAAACCAACGCCGACGGGCTGGTGATTTCGGGGGCTCGAGTCACTTCACCGCATGGCGGCAGCGAATTCGGGTTTTCGGTGAGTCGCTCCCTTGTCCAGGTCTTGGTGTCCATTTTTGCGATCGGTGGTTGCGACGGCCGGTGTTCGACTTTGCTGGTGTCTTTGGCGATGCGATTTCGCGTCGATTCGCGTTTTTCGCGGGCCCTAACTTTTCACCCAACGACGGAGGTCGCGCTCGACCGCCTCGTGCACCTCGGTCAGGGCCAGGCCGACCGACGCGAGCTTGGACGAGTCCATCACGCAGTTCGAGCGCGGGGTCTTGGCGGCCGCCGACATGAAATCCGACTCGTCCTTGAAGAATTTGAAATCCTTTGCGGAAACGCCGGTTTTCCGGATCAATTCAACCACCTCGTGCGTCGTGACGCGGCCGGGATTGGTGACGTTGTAGGTGCCGAAGGGAACGCGCTTCTCCCAGCAGCCGAACGTTGCGGCACAAAACTCGTCGAGCTGTGAAATCGAGTTCGTCGCCTCGAGCAGAGTGGGGTAGCGCAGCAGCTTGGTCAGGTAATTACGCGGGTTGTCGATTTGATTGAACGGAATGCGCAGGCGCCAGAGATAGGTGTTGGGTGCACCCGCCAGGACCTCCTCGCCCAACGCCTTTGTGCCTGAATAAAAGCTGCACGGCGGCGAGCGGAAGCTGAAATTGGGCGGGTCGTCTTCCCGGAAGTCGGCGCCGTCCGGTCGGGCCCCGGAATAGATGCAGCCCGACGAGACATGGCCCCAGGGTACCCCGGCGGCGGCGCAGGCCTCCGCGATGATCCCGGGCAGCACCGCGTTGCCCATCAGGCAGTCGGCCTTGTGCAATTCGCAGGCATCGACGTTGGGCTTGCCGGTGTAGCCGGCTGCATTGATGAGGAAATCGGGCCTTTCGCGGCGGAGCAGGTCGGTCAGGGCAGCCCGGTCGGTGTAATTGAAATCAGCTCTGCGTAAATTGCTAAAGGATAATCCTTTGCGTTGTAACAACGCTTGGTAGGCCGAGCCGACATATCCGGAGCCGCCGAGGAGGAAAATCATGCAATTGGGATTACGAACATGAAATTCGTATCCGTCAACACACGGTTGTCGCCGGGCGGCTACTTGTTCTTGTGGTAGTCGCCGCGGCTGAAAAATTTCTCGAGCCAGATGTAGGCGCAGATGAAGAAGTAGCGGCTGCCCATCTCCTTGATCTTGAGCTTGGCCTCACCGAATTTGCGGTTGCGCCAGGAGATCGGCATCACGGTCCAGGTATAGCCGCGGACAATAGCCTTGAGGGGAATCTCGACGGTGAGGTTGAAGTGCGGAGCCAGGAAAGGCCGGCAGCCGTCGATCACTTCGCGCCGGTACGCCTTGAACGCGTTGGTGGTGTCGTTGAGCGGGATGTTGAAGCCGATTCGGACGAGCAGGTTCGCGAGGCGGTTGACGAGGAGTTTGACCCGCGGATAGTCCTCGACGCGCCCGCCCTTGACGAAGCGGCTGCCGAAAACGCATTCCCAGCCCTCGTTGAGGAGGCGCCAGTAGTACACGGCGTCCATGGGCAGGTCGGAGGCGTCGGCCATCATGATGGCGCAGGCGTCGCCCCGCATGTGATTGAGTCCGCAGACCACGGCCCGGCCGAAGCCGTGGGGGCCCGGGTTTTGGATCGGCGCGAGGGTCGGGATCTTCAGCTTGAGCTCCTGCAACACCTCCCAGGTCCGGTCGCGGCTGCCGTCGTCCACCACTACGATTTCGTGGGGCACCCCTTCCTGGACGAAAGTCTCATGGATCGCCGCGAGGGTGGACGGCAGCGAGTCCTGCTCGTCGCGCGCGGGAATGACGATCGAGTAGAGCTTGAGCGGGGCGAGGGAGTGAGCCGGCATCGGTTTATCCAACACCAATCAAACCGGATCCGGCAAGCGTGCCGACAGCGGGGCGGAGAGATCGAGCCAGCCCGGGTTGGCCTCGGCGTGCCGGGCGATCTCGTCGAGGATCGCATCCGTGCCGGTGGCCGGTTGCCAGCCCCATTGCCGGGTGGCCCGCGTGTGATCCAGCACGATCCACGGCAAGTCGAATGGCCGGGGCGCCCCGTCGGCGCGGACTGCGCGGGGTCCGAAGCGCGTGGTGCACCACGCGCTCAGTTGCCGGAGCGACCGGGCGGAGGCGGCGCCGCCGGAGAGGTTGATGATCCGGTCGCCGCCAGCGGCCGTCGCCGTCATCTGCTTTTCGAGCAGGGATACGAGGTCGCGCGGATGCAGGCAGTCGCGGACCTGGTGGCCGTGGCCACCAAAGCCCAGGTAGCTGAGCGGCCGCTGGCGCAGCCACGAATTGATCCAGTACGCGAAGATTCCTTGGTCGGCGCGGCCGAACTGCCCGGCGCCGGCGAGCACGCCGCAGCGGTTGATGAATACCGGGAAACCGAATGAAGCACCGTATTCGAGCGCCAGCGCCTCGGAGGCGAGCTTGGTGGCGCCGTAGAGCGAAATCGGCGCGCCGGTGGAAAAGGTTTCGTCGAGGCCGGCCGCGGTCAGGCCCGGCGGCAGTCCCCTGGCGGCGTCGGGCGCGAAGGCGTCCTTTTGCGCCACAACGGGCAACGCGGCCAGCGGGGCGATCGAATAGACGCGGCTAGTCGAAAGGAGGATGAAGCCGGCCTTCCGGGCCTTGCAGTACTCGAGCAGGTTTACCGTGCCACCGAGATTGTGCTCCACCAATTGCCGGCTGCTGGTCTGTCCGTCGACGCCGGCGAGGACGCTTGGGTTGGCGGCGGCGTCGATGACGAAATCCGCGGCGGGCAGCGAGTCGAGGTCGCTGGCGGCGCGCAGATCGGCATGAAACAGCCTCACCCCGAGCGCCTGCAGCCCGGCGCGATTGGACTCGCTGCCGGGACGGATGAAATTGTCGAAGCCGGCCACCTGGTGTCCACGCCCCGAGCCCACCAGGGCCTTCGCCAGGGTGCTGCCGACAAAGCCGCAGGCGCCGGAAATCAGGATTCGCATGGGCGGTCAGCTAAGCAGTGGCCTTTCCCGGGGGAAAGCGGGAAATGGACCGGGGATTTGGCGTTTGGTCGCAAACGGCGGTGGAACGAAGAGCGAGGCGCCGATTTCGCCGCCCCGCAACTTGTCACGTATTACGTGACATGTTCGCGCGGGTGGGCGGAAGGAGACGGGCGGGCGCCCACCCCCCGATGAACTGAGGTGGGGAACTGTCGTGCCTGGGGCGCGCCGTCAAAAGGTGGCCGTGAGCGAAACGGAGTAGGTCCGGCCGCGCCAGTCGCCGTAGGGCTGGACGCCGGCGTCCGACGGGTCCAGCGCGGAGCGGGGGAAGGCGGCGCCGAGGACATTGTTAACGCGTAGTTGTCCGCGCAGGCCGTAGCGGGAATGCTTCCACGGCAGCCAGCGCCCGAGATCGCCCTGGACGTAGGTGTCGAATTGCCAATAGGGGTCGATGCGGTCGCCACCCTGCGCGGCCTGGTAAGAGACCGGCAGGATGCGCGAGTGGAAATAACGGCCGTCGACGCCGAAGCCGAACTTCCGGTTGGACCAGCCGGCCCCGAAGTTCGACCGAAGCTTCAGGATCCCGGGGAAATTTGTATCCGGCTGGCTCAACTCGTCCACGGGTTGGGACGTGGGCAGCAATTGCACCAGATAGTGGGGAAAATACACGACGCGTCCGTAGCAGTCGAGGGTTCCGCCGAGGCATTTTGTCCACGAGTAGTCGAGCGACAGGCTCCAGTCGTGGGAATGGCGCCACGCTGCGTTCACATCGCCGGTGTACACCGTGGTGATCAGCCCGACTGCCTCTCCCGGTGCCGCGGGCGCCCGGATCACGCGATCGGGAAAGGAACTCTCCAGGTTGACCGCGTCCTGCGCGTAGAGGTAGAGCAGCTCGTTGGTCTTGCGGGTGTCCACGTAGTCGAGCGAGGCGCGGAATCGATGGACGGTGCCGGCTTCGTACACCAGCCCGGCGGTCTGGGTCACCGCCGCCTCGGTGTTGAGGGAGGTATTTTGCGGAGTGATGGACTGCACGTTATACTCCTGATTGCCCCGGAGCGGGTCTTGAATCGACGCCAGGCTGGCGCCGCCGGAGGGACCGCCCCCGACCGGAATGCTCAACTCCGGCGTGGGAAAACGGTTCGCGGTGGTCACACTGCTGCGCAGGGAGAAACCGCCCTTCAAGTCCAGCTTCAGCGCAAGGGTGGGTGAGAAGTTCGATTCCTTCGAGGAGGCTGAGGCTACGTAGCGCAGGGCGAGGTCGCCCTCGATTTTGCGGAGCCATCCGGGCAGGCGGGCCGCAGGGTAAAGCGGCGCCTGCAGCTCGCCGAACACGCTGTAACGCTCAATCCGGCGGCCGGTGTACTCCTGCGGCGGAGCCGCCTCGGTGCCGTCGCCGTGGCGCAGGACCTGGGTGAAGTCGGCGAGGCGGACGACGCGGTAGTCGACGCCGAAATTGGCGACGCCACTCCCGGTCGGCAGGGTGAGAAACTGGTTCGTCACCCGCAGCGCCGTGTCGAGTGCATCGTAGTTGCCGAGGGTTACGAACCGCCCTTTGGCGCCATAGAACACCAGCACCTGGTCGTAGAATTCCGGCGGCGGCGAGTGCACCTGGGTGTCGCGGAGCGGATTATAGATTCCCCGGTCGGTCAGTTGCTGCCAACGGTCGGTGTCTGGCGGGGCGAGGCCGCGGTACTTGGTGATGTTGCTGGCGAATTGGGCATCCAGCGCCACGCGCCAGTCCGACGGGAGTTTGAGCAGCAGGCCGGCGACGGCGGAGTAGGACTCGGTCCGCGACTCGCTGTAGCTCGCGCCCAGCAGGGGCGCCGTCTCGTTGAGCGAGACCTTTACGTCCTGCCCGAAAGGATTGGACGGAGAGGCGGCCGGGAGCAACAGGTCGGCGGTCAGGACATCGAGTCCGCGGTTGGCCACCGTGCGCGAATAGAAGCCGTCGAGCCCGAGTTCGAGCCAGGGGAGCAGCTCGTAGACAGCCGACCCAAAATAGGCGGCGGTTTTCTGCCGGCGGCCATAGGGGTTGTCGGTGCTGTTGATCGATGCCGCCATCTGCCCGGGTGGGTTGAACAAGCCGAGGCTGGCGGTGCCCTGGCGCCCGTTGAAGGCTGCGAGGCCGCCGCTGCCGTCGGCGCCCGGCGCGACGGACGTGTAAGCCGGCGTCCCCGGTCCGAACAGCGGCGATCCGTCGACGCTGCGGACGTTCGGCGTCGCGGCGAAGTTTGCACTGTCCGGCGGCGCCGGGGAGCGGATGACGCCGTGGTGGTAGTCCAGTTGCGCCTCGGTGGGAGGGGTCACCTCGGTGTAGGTCGCGTTGAGCAGGACGTGGAGCTTCCCGTCGAGCAGGCTCTGCCCGTGCTGGAACGACAGCGATTTTTGGGGCGCGCTGAAGCCGTGGATGGCGTTCGAGTAGGTGGCGGTGACCTCCGTGTCGTTGACGTTCTTTCGCAGAATGATGTTGATGACCCCGCCGACCGGATTGCCGGTGTAGAGCGCCGAGGCCGAGAGCGGCAGCACCTCCACGCGCTGCACAAGCCCGAGCGGCACAAGGTTAACGTCCGGCGGTTGCACGCCGCCGCCCGAGGTCAGCACCTCGGGGAGCCGGCGCCCGTTCACGAGCACCACCGTCTCGTCGGTGCCAAACGCCCGCAGATTCAGATTCGTGCTGCCGGCCGATCCGGGGCCCAACCCTGGCGGATGCGCATCCTGCTCAGGCGGGGCCTTCGAGGCGTCGCTGTCGAGCAGCTCGCGCTGGAGAAACTCGTTCAGGTTGATGACTCCGCTGCGCTGGATCTGGTCACGCTCGTACACCTGGTAGGGCAGGGCGTCGTCGGGGCCGCGCGGCAGGTCGAGGTTGCCCGCCGCCACGCGCATCAACGGCACGGTCGAGCCGCGGTCGGAGGGATTGGAACGCGCCTCGACGACAAAAGGGTCGAGTCGCACCAGGGAGTCGGCTGGCTGCAGGACCTGAGGAGCGAGGTTCAGCACCTGGTTTCCGCGGACCTTCAGCTCCGTGACCTCGAGCAGGCGGTAACCCTCGCCGGCCGCCACCAGGCGGTAGGTGCCCGCCGGCAGCGCGGTGAAGACAAAGACGCCGCTCTCATCGGTGACGGTCTTGAGGTGGAGGGCGGGCAGGCTGACCCTGATCTCGGCGACCGGGCCGCCGAGCGGGCTGAGCAGCCGGCCGCGAATGGAACCGGCCGCCGGCGCCGCCGCCACGACGAACTTCCCGCGCCAGCTTTTGTGCGCCGAATATCCCGTGCCTTGCAGCAGGCGGGCGATCGCCTCCTCCGGCTCGAGTTTTCCGCTGATGGCCGTGGACGGCACCGCGCGCAGCTCGTCGAAGGAATAAAGAACCTCGATCCGCGCCTGCTTCGAGAAGGCCAGCAGCGCGTCCGCCGCCGGCTGGGCCGGGACGGAGAATTCCACCGTTTCAGCATGGGCCAATCCGGAGGCCAGGCTCACCAGGACGGCGAGGAAAACACGGATGATGGCGGAAACCGGTCGCGCGGCGGTAGGGGCGGGGCGGTTCGTCAAGGGCGGCGGGAAGCTGGGGCGTTTCTGCAGGCAGAAGGCGCGGTTTGGCGTTGGAATCGCCGCAAGTTTAACCCTCGGTCCGCAGGCCGACCTGCACCGTTCCGCTAAGGTCACGCGTCACCCGGACAGGCAGCACCTGTTCCAGCGCCGAGAAGAAGCCGTCGAGGTCGTCGAGGCTGAATCGCCCGCCCACGCGCAGGTCTGCTGCGCCCGGGGTGGCGGTGATGCCGCGACCGTGATAGCGGGCGAACCGGGCGAGCGCCTCGTGCAACGGGACACCCTTGAAAACCACCTGTCCCTGCCGCCACGCCAGCGCGTCCTCGAGCTCGGCCGGCGACAGCGCGTGCACCTCGACCGCGCGGGGTCCGCTGGAAAACCGCTGGCCGGCGGTCAACGAGACCGGCATGGCCGCCGCGGCGGATGTCTTCCCGGGACGAACCAGCACGGAACCCTCGACGACCGTCACCTCCAGGTCGGCCGGGGTCTGGGCGGAAACGTTGAACTGTGTGCCGGTCACGCGAACCGACCCGGCCGGCGTCTCGACGAAGAAGGGGCGGGACCGGTCCTTGCTCACGGCGAAGAAGGCCTCGCCGGAAGCCAGGCGCACGTGACGTTCCGCGCGACCGAGGTCGACCACCAGGGCGGTCTGCGCATCGAGCTGCACGCGGGTGCCATCGGCCAGGGTTACTTCCTGCCGCTGGGCCACGGCGCTGACGATGTTTTCGGACTGGGTGGCCGGTGCGGCCAGCCAGAGACCCAGCGCGACTGCCGCAGCCGCCGACAGCGCCACGCCGGCCAATACCGGCCAGCGCAACCAAGGACGCGGCTGGGCAGTCTCTAGTGATGGCTGGATTTCCGCCGACGTTTCCTTGATTCCTTCCATCAACGGCAATTGCTGTTCGAGGTCTGCGGAAAACTGACAATAGGCGGACAGCATGGTCCGGTGAACGGGATTGTCGGCCAGCCAGGCGTCGAGGGCGACGCGGTCGGCGGCGGTCAGCACCGAGCCGTCGAGCCGGGCGGCCCAGAGGGCGGCCTGTTCGTCGGCGGCGGGATCGAGGTGCCAGGTTGAGGAATTCATAGGTGGGCCTCCAGGTCGGGGGACGGGGCGCGGTGGACGGTGCGTTCGCCGGTTTCGACCGGCAGCGCCGCGCGCAGGAGCCGGAGGGCGCGCGCGTGTTGTTTCTCGACAGTGCTCACCGCGAGGCCGAGCCGGTCGGCGATCTCCTGGTGGGAAAGCAGCTCGATCTTGCGCAACAGCAGGACGGCGCGGCAGCCCGGAGGCAACTGACCGATCGCCTCCTGCAGGCGGCCCAATTCCTGGCGCGCCATCACCTGCTGGGCGACGCCGGGGGCGGACGAGGCAGCGGTCTCCAGGCCGGCCGGCCCGGGGATCACCGGAGCGATGCTACGGCGCTTCAATTGGTTGATTGCGAGGCGGCGCGCGGTGGTGTAGAGGACGGCCTCCGGGCTCCGCGCCGAATGATCCTGCACCTTCGGGAACACCCGGACGTAGGCATCGTGCGCCACGTCCTGCGCCTCGGTGGTGTTGCCCAGCAGGCGGGCCAGGTAACGCCTCAGTGGCGCGAGGGTTGCGCGATAGAACCCGGCGAAATTCCCTTCGTTTTGGCGGCCTTCAGTCATGGCAAAACCCCGGCGCGGCCCGCTGGGGGGATTCCACCGGGTGGCGCGTCCTGCCGGGGGCGGCTTAGAATGGGCCGGACTGGTTGCATGGTGCCATAAGAGACAATCGACATTTACCAACCCGCCACTCTGAACGCAACAATCGAGGTTTTCTGTTTGCCGGTAACATCCATTTTTAAACGTGCTCAGGAGTTTGCCTTGCGTCCCGACACAACGCTGCGGGCGGCGACCAGTGCAAGGAGCGCGACTGCGAACCAGCCTTCCATCGCCCCCCCGCCCCCGCCGTTGCTGCTCGCCGAGGCGGCCGCCGGGGGCGGGGCGACCGGGGCGGCCGCGACTGTGAGCGTGGCGGCGGAGCTGGTGATCGTGCCGAGATCGTTGGTGACGGTCACGGTGTAGTTGCCCGCGTCGGAGGTGCGCACGCTGGAAAGGGTCAGTGTGCCCCCCGTCGCGCCGGAGAGCAGGCTGCCGTTGAAATACCATTGATAGGTGGGAGGGGGCGCGGCGCTGGCGACCACCGTGAGCTGAACGATGTCACCCGCCGTGACTGATTGGCTCACCGGCTGGGTTGTGATCACGGGCGGGCCGGCCAGCTGGCCCTTGAGAACGGTGCTTCCGTTGGAAACCAGCAGGACGCCGTTGGCCTCCGCCGCGATCGACATCGTTGTGTCAAACCGGGCCTGGCTGCCGGTGCCCTCGGCATTGCCCGACACCTTCGCCACCCCGGCCAGCGTGGACACTGTTCCAGCGGGCGTGATTTTGCGAATCGTGGAGTTGGCGCCGTCGGCGACAAACAGGTTGCCCGCTGCATCGACGGACAGGCCGCTCGGTTGGTTGAAGCGCGCACTGGCCGCCGGGCCGTCGGCATCGCCCGATACTCCCGCCGCTCCCGCCACCGTGGTCACAAGTCCAGTCGGGCTGATCTTGCGGATGGTGTGGTTGTTGGTGTCGGCGACGAAGAGGTTGCCGGCCCCGTCCGCGGCCAGTCCGCCGGGCTGGGAAAAGCTGGCCGATCCACCGGAACCGTCCGCGTTGCCGGCCACACCGGGGCTGCCGGCAAGAATGGTGACCGCGCCGGCCGGAGTGATCTGGTGGATGGTGTTCTTGCGGTTGTCGGCGACATAAAGGGTACCTGCCGGGCCGACGGCGACACCGCCGATGCCGTCGAACGGGTCGCTGCCGTGGCCGGTGCCGGTCAGAGTCGTGACCACCTTGTCCGTCGTGATCCGGCGGATCGAGCCGTTGCCTTGGTCGCCGACAAAGATGGTGCCGTTGGCGTCGACGGCGAGCGGCCCGGGCACGGCGAACCGGGCCGCGGAACCGGTGCCGTCCGCAACGGTCCCGGAATTGTCTGTGCTGCTGCCGGCCACCGTGGTGACGGCCCCGGAGGCGGCGATTTTGCGGATGGTGTGGTTGAAGGTGTCGGCGACATAGGCGTCGCCGGCGGGACCGGCCGCGACCTGCATGGCGGTTTGGAAGCGGGCGCTCCGGCCGATTCCGTCGGTGCTGCCGACCGTGTCGTCGAGCCCGAGCCCGGCCAGCGTGGTCACCACGCCCTGCGGGGTGATCTTGCGAATCGTGTTATCGGCGCCATCGGATACATACAGGTTGCCGCTGGGATCGATGGCGAGGCCGAGCGGTGCCCGGAAGCGGGCGGCCGCGCCGGTGCCGTCGGCCGAGCCGGCTGCTCCGGCTGTGCCGGCCACGGTGCTGACGACGCCGTCCGGCGTGATCTTGCGAATGGTGCAGTTTTGGGAGTCGACGACGTAGAGATTTCCGGAGGGGTCGACGGCGATGCCCTCGGGGCCGTCGAACAGGGCGCTGCCGACCGGGCCGTCGAGGCTGCCGTACCGCATGGGGGCGCCGGCCACGGTGGTGACCGCCCCCGCCGGCGTGATCTTGCGGATGTTGTTGTTGGCTGGATCGGCGACGAAGACGTTGCCAGCCGCGTCAACGGCCAGGTGCATCGGCTGCGCGAATCGCGCGTCACTGCCGGTGCCATCGACGTTGCCGTAGGAATCAGCCAGGCCGGCGAGCGTGGTGACGACGCCGTCCGGCGTGACCTTGCGGACGGTGTGGCTTTCCCACTCGGCGACGTAGAGATTTCCCGCCGCGTCCAGGGCGGTGCCGCCGATGACGTAGAAGCAGGCGTCCTTTCCCGTGCCGTCAGTGTTGCCCCAGACGCCAGTGGTGCCGGCGAACGTGGTGACAACGCCGTCCTGGGTCACCTTGCGAATCGTGAAATCGAGCTTGTCGGAGACGTAGATCGTGCCGGCGTTGTCGACCGAGATGCCCTCGGGATTGAAAAAAAGCGCGTCACTGCCGGTCCCGTCGATGGTCTGGAAACCGGGCGCCATCCGCGCGTTCAATGCGATGTAGCCGGGCACGCCGGCGAGGGTCGACACGTTTCCGTCGGGCGTGATCTTGCGGATCGTGTCGTTCATCGAGTCGGCGACGTAGACGTTGCCGCGATTGTCGACCGCCAGGGCGCGCGGCGAGTAGAAGCGCGCGATGGTGCCGGGACCGTCCGTGCTGCCGATGCTCGCGGCACCCGCGATGGTGGTGAAGTCGTAAGGCGACGTGTAGGTCGACGCGGCCGCGAACGGGAGAACTGCGGCCAGCATGGCAAGGCCGGCGCCGGCCTGCCGGATGGAAGATTGAAAGGGAAGCACGATGACCTCGGGGTTGATAGGGCGGGTGTGGAGCCGCCGCGCATCGACGCCTCCTGTTCCTACGACAAGCGGCGGGTGCCAATCCGCCATCCGCGCCCGCATATCCGCACCGGCCCGGAGCAACACCTGGCGCGGGGTATCCCGAATCGAGGGTTGGAGGCAGGGTGCCCTGGAACATTGCTTGGAGGCGGGTTGCCCTCACCCCGCGAGGTCCGCGGGGCGAACCTGAAACCCGCGGGGTGGGCGCACCCCGCCTCCAATTTGCAGCGCAGGCACCCCGCTGCCGGCACCGGCTAAGGGTGCGGTGGGTTGGTGTTACCCCGCTTCTTCCACGACGCGACGATCTGGCGGATGGTTTCGTCGAGGTTCACGGTGATGTCCCACGACGGGTAGTGGGCGCGCATCTTCCGGAGGTCCGAATAATAGCAGATGTGGTCGCCGATGCGGTTTTGATCAACGTAGGCGTACACCTGCTTCCGGCCGGAATATTTCTCGGCAATCTGGAAGGCCTCGAGAATCGAGCAGGAATTGGCCTTGCCGCCGCCGAGGTTGTACACCTCGCCAGCGCGCGGGGCGGCGACGAACGCGCGCATGAAACGGGCGACGTCCGCCGAGTGGATGTTGTCGCGCACCTGCTTGCCCTTGTAGCCGAAGATGCGGTACTCGCGGCCCTCGAGGTTGCATTTCACGAGATAGGAAAGGAAGCCGTGCAGCTCGACGCCCGAGTGGTTGGGACCGGTCAGGCAGCCGCCGCGCAGCGCGCAGGTCGGCATTCCGAAATAGCGTCCGTACTCCTGCACCATCACGTCCGCGGCAACCTTCGAGGCGCCGAAGAGCGAGTGTTTCGACTGGTCGATGGTGAAGGTCTCGGGAATCCCGTGGGCGAAAGTCGGGTCGGCATAGTCCCAGCGGGTGGCCTGCTCGACCAGCCGGATCGAGTTCGGCGCGTCGCCATAGACCTTGTTCGTGCTCATGTGCACGAAGGGCGATTCGGGACACGCCTGTCGCGCGGCCTCGAGGAGGTTGAGCGTGCCGACGGCGTTGGTGTCGAAATCGTCAAACGGGATGGCGGCGGCGCGGTCGTGCGACGGTTGGGCGGCGGTGTGGGCAATGACCTCGGGGCGCAGTTCCCTGACGAGGGCGAGCACGCCGGCGCGGTCGCGGATGTCGAGCTCATGGTGCACGAAGCCCGGCAGCGTGCTGGCGAGCCGGCTCTGGTTCCAGCGGGTGTCGCCCTGCGGACCGAAGAAGACCGCGCGCTGGTTGTTGTCGATGCCGTGGACCGTGTAGCCCTGGGCGGCGAAGTCCACGCAGACTTCCGAGCCGATGAGACCCGAGGAACCGGTGACTAGAATCGTTTTGGCCATGGGGTGATGCGAGTCGCTAACGAAAGGTGCCGGCCCCCGGGAGGCGAGCCGATTCTGGGAAGTCCACCGGTCGCGGTCCCGCAAAAATTCTTGCCTCGCGGCAACGGGAGCCTGTTCATCCGTTCCCCCGGCATGCCCGAATCGACGTCACGCTCCAACCAGTGCACCGGTGAGCAGCGCCCGTCGCGGTGGCGCTGGCTCGTGCTCGGCGCGCTCTTGGCGGCCGGCCTGCTGACCCGCGGCTGGGAACTGGACACCCCGTTCGACCATCCGGACGAACCCATCGCCACCGGCATGACCCGCTGGCTGGATCACTCCTGGGACACGAACTGGAAGCAGGCGTCACTGCCGGACCCGTTCAATGCCGACCAGTACAATTTTTCCGGCTATTACGTGGTGCTGCATGCGTGGAGCCGGGTCGCCCGTCCGCTCGCGCCGTCCGCGTGGAGCGCGGATCGCGGGGGCGTCGTGTTGCTGCGCTCCTTTTCGGTCCTGTGCGGCGCACTGGTGGTGGTATGGGCTTTTCTGGTCGGGCAGCGGCTGGCCGACCGGGTGGCGGGCTTCGCCGGCGCGGCGCTGGTGCTCGTCAATCCGCAACTGGTGGCCGACGGGCACTATGCCCGGCCGGAGGCGATGCTGGCGTGGTTGACGCTGGTGGTCGTCTGGCTGGCGCTGTGCGAGGAGCGCTGGGACTGGCGGTGGCGGCTGGGGATCACGGCGTTTCTGGTCGGCTTCATGATCGCGACCAAGGTGACGATGGGGTTGATCCTCGTGGCGCCGGCTTGGATTGCTTGGCGCGCGTGCGCCCGGCCCCTGCTCCCTGGCCGGTTGGCCCTGGCGCTGGCGGCCGCGGGAGTCCTGACGCTGGTGGGATTTGCCGCGGGGGCGCCGGGGGCGATCATCCACCCGGATGTTTTCCTGACCGGCGTGCGGTTCCTCGCGAACCAGTACGGGGGCTTTCACGAGCCGCACAGCGAATTCGGCGGCGGCATCGTCGCCCTGGCCTTGGGAAAATTTTATCTCGTCACCGTGGGAATCGGGGCGGTCCTCCTCGCGCTGGCGGCCGCCGTGCATTGGGTGCGCCGGCGCGAATGGCGGGCGGTGTGGCTGGTCGCCGCACCGGTGGTGGCGTACATGGCCTATTTTGCCGGCAAGCACGTGTTTTTTGAGCGTAACCTCAGCCACGTGCTGCCGCTCGGTCTCATCGCGGCCGGCGCGGGCGTGGGCTGGCTGGCCGCCGCGATCGGTCGCGGCGAACGGTGGCCGGGCCGCTTGGTGGCCACGCTCGCCCTTGGCCTCGCCGCGGCACCGGGCGTGGCGGTGACCGCACCCCTGCTCACCCGGGCCCTGTCCGGGGCCGATGCGCGGGACTTCACAACCTATGCCACCGGCCTCCGCGCGCGGTACGCGGCCATCGAGTGGCGGCCGATCAGCCTGATTTTTCCCGATAACCTGGCCACGTTGCGCAAGGATTTCATCCTGAGCCATCCGCCGATCCTCGTGCAGTATCAGGATTTCAACGACAGCTACAGCCGGCACTACGGCGAGGAATTGGAAAAGGATTTCGTGACCTTCGATGCGGGCTTCTGCTCGGGCGCCCTGGCGAACGTGCCGTGCTCGGCCCTGAACGTCTATCACGGGCACCGCACCGTGTTTAAGATCATCACCGGCCGGCGCTGGCCCGCGCCTACCACACGGTAAGGTCGGACCAGCCGGTCCAATCCCAGTAATTGTTGTTGGCGGGCCCGGCCTCGGTGCGCAGCACCAGCAGGCCGTTGCCGCGCCCGGCGAGATTTACGGTGAACGTGTGCACCCCCCGGTCGGCCGGCTCGGTGTCGGGCCGCAGGCGCTGCCGGAAGAGCTCCACGTCGCCGTGGTGGTCGCGCCACAACACCACGAAATCCGCGCCGTCGGTCTGGCGGCGCGTTTTCCAGGCCTCGTCCGCAAAGCCGAACTTGCCCGCGGCCTTGGTGTGGCCCGCGGTGACGCCAAAGATGGCCTCGCCTGGGGCGTGCACCCGCAGCAACTGCTCGCCCCCGACGTCGATCAACCGGGGCTTCTGCTCGTTGGTCTTGAGCAATCCGGGCAGCGGACGCAGGCCGGCGCGGTAGGCGTCCATGGTTTCGCCGAACCGCTCCGCGTCCGGTCGCTCGTCGGCCCGCCGGATGTCGATTTCTCCGAGATAGGTCCAGCCCCACGAGACGTCGCCCGCCACCGCCGGGGTGATCGAGAAGCTCAGCACGCCGTCGGGCAGCGTGGAAAGATCCACGTCGAACGCCTGCGGCCCGCGGTCGGCGGCCTCGGTGCGGGGCCGCAGGGTGCGGCTGAAGATCTGGGTGGCGCCGTCGTTGCCGGAGAACCACATGATGTTGAAGACGGCGCCCGCGGTGCCGCCATCGGGTTTTTCATAGGCGCCGGGAAGAAACCCGAACGTGCCGGTGAGCCGCACCGCCTCGCGCGGCTTGGCGAACGCCATCGCGGCCGGCATGTGGACCAGGAGGGCCGGATGATCGGCCGCGGCGCGGCCGGGGGATGCCTCGGTCGCGGAAAAAATCGTCGCGGGCATGGCGTTGTAGCCGGCGCCGTTGTGCAGCACCTCGGGAGTCAGGGTGGTGGACATCATGCGGCTCGGGTCGCGCTTGAACTCGAGGTCCACCAGCCGCAGCACGCCGGAGGCATCGCCCGCGTCCTCCCGAGTGGCCTCGACATCGATCCACCCGGCGTCGCTGTCGGGCAGGTCCAGCACAAAGGTCTGCACCGCCCTGTCCGTCGGGAGCATGGCGGGATTCAGGCCGCGCTCCATCAACAGCCGGTGCGAGCCGTCGGGCTGGCGCCAGGTGACGAGGATCCGGCCGGCTCCGCCCTCCCAGTAGTACTTTGCGACGAGCTGCCGGCTGGCGAACGGGGCCGGACCGAACACGAGGCGGGCCGGCAGGTGAAAGTCGGCCACCCGGCGGCCCTCGCGCACGCCGGCATCGGGCCGGGCGGAGCTTTCGATGAGCGACGGCGTGTGCGCCAGCCGCGCGACTGTCGCCAGCGACCACGGGGAGAAACCGGTGCGGGCCGGCACGTCGTGCACATACAGCGCGAATCCGCCCTCAACCATCAGGCGGTGGAATTTTCCCGGGCGAAGGACGGCCCGGACGTCGAGGTCCGCCGGCGCGATGACTGCGCGTGCGTCGGTCCGGTACGAGCCGGGCACGTGGTTCAGTGTGTTGGCGACGGCGACGAGTTGTTCGGGTCCGAGAACGTCGACCGGCCCGGCGCCGAGCTGGTCGGCGAATTCCGGGAGGGCGGCGCTGGCGCCGAGACCGCGCCACGCCGGCTGCAACACGCGATTTCCGAACCGTTCGGGGTGAAACAGGATGAACCAGGCCCGGGTGCGGGCGGAGAAAGCATCCTCCAGATTCGCGGCCACCGCCCGCGCAGTGTCGGCTTGCAACGGCACCGCGCCCAGGGCAAAGGCGCCCGTGGCGAGGAGCGCGGCCTGGCCGCCGGTCCGCACCCGCGGCAACAGGGCGGTGCCGGCCAGCAGCGCCGCCACCACCAACTGCCACAGCGGAGCGGAGCCCAGGTCAACCAGCCCGCCGGAGAGAAACTGCCAAAATTCCGCGGGGCCGCCATGGGCGACCGTCCAGCCGGCCAGCGTGGCGCCAATCCAGCCGGTGAAGGCGGCGGCAGTGTCGCGATTCCCGCGACCGGGCGGCAGGCCGGAAAAAAGCAGGACGGCTGCACCCCATAGCCAGAATCTGCAGGCGAGCAGTCCGAACAACCCGAGCGCCACGCCGGCGGCGAACTTTTCGCCCGGCCGGCGCCCGGACCACAGCATCGGGGCGCAGAGCGCCGCTGCGATCCACCAGGCGGCCTCGCGCAGCATCACCGCGCCGACCAGCAGCAAAACCGCGCCCCCGAGTCGGCGGGCCTGGCCGGCTTCCCGCAGCGCGAGGACCGTCACGAGCGCGAGAAAGACCGCGGCGGCCAGCTCCCAGGCGACGTGACCGAGCGCGTTTCCGGGGCCGAACATCGGCGCGAGCAGGATGGCGAGTGGGCCGTCCCCCGGGGCCGCGGGATGCCCGGTTCCGAGGCCCTGGAAGAACATCACCGCGCGCAGGGCGGGCCAGTCGTCGAGCCGGCCCGGCACCGCCGGCGCGGCAAAGATGCCGATGGCGAGCAACGCGCCCCAGGCGGTGGGCGCGAGCCAGGGCCGCAGGACCGTGGCCGGACGGTCGGAAAGACTGGCAGTGGCAATGGGGCCGGGGACGGACATTTGACGTGGCAGCCCGTTCAAGTGATGGATTCCGCCCCGACGTCAATACCCCGGCTCGGCCGGGAGGACTGAACTAACCACTGAAGAACGCGGAAAAACACAGAGGGGGGCGGAAAGTGGAGAAGACGGATCCATTCACTGATTGAATCCGTCGCGGTTTGGAATTCAGGAATGTCATTCCGCCGTCCGGAAGATTTTGTCCGGGTGTGCCGCTCGGCGACGACCACTGGCCAGATCCGGCTCACGGCCAGAGCCAGCCGGCGCCGGGCTCGCCCACTGCCGGGCGGCGGGATTCGCGGAACCACACCAAGGCTGCCGCGACGCCGCCGACGAGCAGGGCGTAACGAAGCCAGAGCAGGCGATCGCTGTCCGCGAGGCGTTGCCACGAACCGAGGTTCGCCGGGTCGTCGAGCAGCCACGGCGTCGAGAATCCCAGCCATCCCTGGTGGCCGGTCTCGCCGTCGACGCAGCGCACGCGGGCGTGCTGGCCGCGGTGCAGGGCAACGTCGAGCAACCACAATTGCGGGCGTTCCGCCGGATTGGCACCTTCAAATCGGAACGCGCCATCCACATCCCCGTTTTCCTTGAGCACTTCGACCACCAGCGAATTTCCGGGTTGCGCGGGATAACCCACCACCGGAATGCAGAGCCAGTTGGCGTCCACGAGAAACGAGGTTGAGATTGAGCGGCTGGTGTCGGCGTCGCCGCCCGTCCCGTACGTGCCATAGAACCCACCCGGAGAGGTTATCGTGGGATACACCTGTCCAGCCTGCGCCGGGCGATCCCCGGCCTCCGGTCCGGAAAGGCCGAATCCGTCGGCGGCATGCGCCGACCACGCCGCCGGGTTGAGCAGGGTCCGGGCCCGGGCGCCGGCGCCGACGACGAGGGGCCGCGGCCAGGCGAGAAGGCCGGCGGATGCCAGGAGGACGGCGCCGACGCCGGCCACCGCCCGGACGCGGCGGGGCGACACCGGACGGGCTTCCGTCCCCCGTGTGGCGGGCACGGTCAGCCAGGCGCCGACTCCGGCGAGCGCGAGCAGGAACCCGCCGGCCAGGGAGAAATAAAGATGGGCGCCGAAGATCTTCCCCGAGAGCCAGGACAGCCGGCTCAGCGCCACCGGATCCGAAAAGGTGAGGGGGAGGGAGCCGACGGCGGCCGCGGCCTCGATCCGGAACGGACCCGCTGGCATGGGAAAGTTGATGTACTGCGGGTTGGTTCCATGGGTGCCGGCGAGCGGCTCCACCGGCGTCGCCGCGTCGCCGACCAACAGCCGCAGCCGGTGCGTTTGCCCATCAACGCCGCCGCTCACGCGAAAACGCAACAACGGGAACGGCTCGGGCTTGATCATCTCGCTGAGAAAACGGGCGCCCTGCGCGGAATCCGGCGCGCTGGTCCAGCCGGCGGAGAGCAGGTCGGGCGCATAAAATGGACGGCGGGAGAAATCCCGCGTCTCGCCGGCGGACACCACTCCGAGCGGCGCCCGCACGCTCGAGGGCAGCAGCGAACGCAGGCCCGGGTCGCGCAGGAGGGCGGCGCGCTGCTCGGGCGACTCGTGGATGAGCCGGGCCGGTCGCGACGACCCGAGAACCTCGGGATCGCCTGCGACCACAAACGCGCGGACCAGTTTCTGCTGCGTCGCCTGCAACGCGGCGCGCTGCCCCAGTTCATCGCGGGCATCGGTCGTGCGCACCGCCAAAACGAACCCCGCCGCGATGGCGGCCAGCCAGAGTCCGGCGGCCAGCCGCGCAACCCCGGGGCGGTGCACCTGGGCCGACGCCAGTTGGAGGACGCAGACCACGCCGACGAGGAATTGCACCGCCAGAAAATCGCAGTACCGGGGCGTGGCGCCGTCGATCAACTCGGCGCGTCCGACCGCAAACGCCGCGGTCGCCGCCGCCAGCCAGACGATCAGCGCGACCAGCCAGGGCTGGCTCGGCCGCGGGCCGTCGCGCCAAGCCTGCCCGGCCAGGAGAAGCAGGGCGGGCAACTGCAGCAGGAAGATCGCCGCGCCGGTGCCGAGCGGCCAGCCGCCGAGAATGAAGTACGCCTCAAGTGCGGAAAACGGGGTGCGCGCGACAGCCGGGTAGGGCACCGGGTTGATGAGGTGGATGCCGACCGCGGTCACGCCTGCCGCGACGGCGAGCGTGGCCAGCGCGTGCCGCCGCACCGGCCCGGTCTGGCGCAACCGGAGCAAGGCGACCAAGCCGCTCGCGAGCACCGGGAGAAAGCCGGCGGCAAACGTGCCGAGAGTGAGCAGGCCGGCGCCCATCCCGGCCATCCAGCGCCAGCCGAGTCGCGGCGCGGACCACGTGAGGTCGAGGTGCACCAAGCCCAGCAGGATCGCGAGGTAGAACTGGGTTTGAAATCCCCAGAGCAGATTCTCCCACAACACCGGCAGCGACAGGAGGACCGCGGCGGACACGGTGACGAGCCAGGCCGCGCGCGGGGCGAGATGGCGGCGGGCCAGCCGCGAGAGCAGGACGACAATGAAGCCCTGGAAAAGCGTGTTGACCAGCAACTGGGGCAGCGCGCTCCACATGCCGTCGAACGCCGCCAGGCCAAGCGCGATCAGCTTGGTGAGCACCGGGTGGTGCTCGTTGTGAAACCGCAGGAGGAAGGGACCGAGGTCCGCGCCGGCTTTCCACGGGCGCAGCAGGTGGAGACCCTCGGCATCCCACTGGTCGTGAAACGGCAGGTCGCTGGCATAGCGGTGGAGCAGCGAACACCGCAGCCCGAGCGCCAGCAGAAACGCGCCGGGAATCGCCAGGGCGACGAGGCGTTGGGTGGTGCGAACACGCATGCGCGCGGCTTACTTCACCTGGATTCCCTGCCAGCAGGTCCAGTCGGAGGTCTGGTTCTTGTTCGGGCCGGGATCGGTGCGGAAGACGAGGTCGCCCCGTCCGAGGCCGTCCAGCGACACCGAGAGGGGATGCAGTCCCCGGTCGTTGATGTTCTTCAGGGGGTTGAGGTCGTGGCGGAAAAGTTCGCGGTGCTCTCCGCTTTCGCCCGCCCATTCGACGATGAAGGTGGCGCCGTCGGTCGGGTTTTCATTCGTGTAGGCGCCCTCCTGGATCCCGAAGCGGGCGGTCAGCGTCTTGCTGTCGACGGGCATCGGGATGACCAGGCGGCCGGGCGCGTGCACCTGGAGCACCTTTTCTCCGAAGATCTCGCCGATGTTCGGGGGCGTGAACGCCTCCCACTCCACCGGCGGGAAATTGAAGCCGAGCCCGGTGTAATCGGCCTTCGACAGCAGCGGCGCCCGGACGGCCCGCGGCACCGGCTGCGGCGACTGCGTGAAGGGAATTTTCTCCGCGCCGTTGTCCGGGGCGGCGCCGGTGATCTCCACGCCCTGCCAGCAGGCCCAGTCGAACGAGGGGTTGTTCAAGTCGCCGCACCCGATGAGCAGGTGCAGTGTGCCGCCGCCCAGGCCGGTCAGCGGCAGATCGACGGTTTGCACGGTGCGATCGGCGGGCTCGGTGACCGGGCGGAGGTTGCGCTTGAAAAGCGAGCGGCGCTCGTGGTTCGGGCCGCGCCACTCCACGGTGATGTCGACACCGTCGGTCTGGTCGAGCGCCTTGGCCTGCAGGCCAAAACGGGCGAAAAGCCGCTGCGGCGCGTCGCCGAGCTGGAAGACCATCTCGCTCGGCGGATGCACCTGGACGGCGGAGAACTCGCCCAGCACGGCCGCCCCCGGGGCGATCAGCGCGGTGATGCTCACGGGCATCGTCTTGAATCCGCCGGCCTCGCGGAGAAGCTTGACGGGAACCTCGCCGGCCTGCGCGGCCGCTTCATCGCCACCGATCCTCGGCGGCACCTTCGACAGCGGCGCCGGATTGCCGACCTCGACGTCGCTCCAGCAGGTCCAGTCCCACGAGGAATCGCGGGCCGGGCCGGGATCGGTGCGGAGCAGGACGGTGCCGCCGCGCGGGACGTCGCCGAGTTCGACCGAGAAGGTCTGGACGCCGCGGTCACCGGCCACGTGCAGCGGATCGAGGTAGCGCTTGAGGAGGACGTGTTCCTCGTCGCCTGACTTCCAGACGACGCTGAACTCGGCGCCGTCGGTGGCGGCGCCATTGGTGTAGGCGGTGCGTTGGAAGGCGAAGCGGCCGACGACCCGGGTGGAGCCGCGCGGGATCTGCATCGCGATTTCCGACGGGGCGTGGGCCTGGATCATCGGCGTGCCGTCGACGTTGACCGCGATGACGGGGATGGCGGCGTGGGCGGTGAGCGGAGGCGCCGCGAACCGTCCGTAGCGCATGATGACGTGGTTTGAGCCGGTCAGCATCGGCTGGCCGGTCGGGCCGGTCGACGCGATGGGGAGGATCTCGAGGTCGCGCCACGTCGTCCACGCCCAGGCGTTGGAGACCTCGACCGTGTTCTTGATCACCAAGGTGCCGGCGCCGAGCCCGTGCAGGTCGAGTTCCAGCGTGTGCAGGCCGCGGTCGGCCGCCTGGTTGAGCGGATCGAGCTTGCGCTCGAAAAGCGTCCGGACGCCGGCGGGGGTCTGCCACTCGACCACGACGTGGGCGCCGGCCGTGTGGGCCGCGCCCTTGTAGGCGGCGTCGGCGATGCCGTAACGTGCGCGGAAGGAGGTGGCGCCCGGACCGATGTTGAACACCATCTCGGACGGGGCGTGCACGAGGATGGCCTGTTCGCCGCCGGTCGTCGCCGGCCCGAGCGGGGCATCGGCGGCCAGCGACATCGGGAGGTTGCGGAAACCGCCGGCGGTCGCGAGCAGGTTCTCGTCCTGGTCATTGCGGCGCAGCGGCGGGGCCGGCAGGGTGTCAAAGCGGCAGGTCAGGTCGGGCTGGTAGCAGCCGCGGTCCTCGGGGGCGGTCTTGACGGCAATCGAGACGACCCGGGCGCTGGGCAGGCGGTTGATGAACCGGATCCAGTCAAACTGGTCGCGCAGCACCGGGTTCAACAGGAAGCCGGACGCCGCAATCTCGCGAAGCAGGCGGAAATTTTGGACGCGCCCCGTGCTGTCGGTGACCTCGAGCTGCAGTTCCGCCGGCTTGTAGAAGATCGCCCGCAGCCGGCCGAGGAGCGTTGGGCGCACGTCAACGTGGGCCCAGAGATTTTGCTCGCTCAGCGGGCCGAGCGCGACGGTCTCGCCCAGCTTGGCCGCGCGGGCCTGCCCGGGCGTGGGCTTGAAGGCGTTGTCGCGGTCGTCCGGCGTGCAATGACGCCAGACGAGGTAGGGGCCGTCCTCGAACTGGAAGGCGTAGTTGCGCACCAGGGCGAGCTGCAGGTCCGCGTCATCGAGCGTGGGGAAGCGGGCGTCGATCGTCTTGATCCGCTGCAGCACCCATTTCGGGGCCTTGGGCGAGTCGTAGTGCGCGGCGTTGAGCGCGGCCAGGCGGGAGGTGTACGCGGTGTAGCCCTGGGGCGCCGGCCGGGGCAGGAGGTTGAGTTCGTTCAACAGGGCGGCGCCCTGGAAGTGGGAGAGCACGTCGACCGTCTCTTTGCCGACCGCCTTGCGCGTGCGCTCCATCCGGTTGAGCGCGGCGGCTTTGTCCCAATCGCGCTGCAGGTCCGCGTGCAAATGGCCGATTCCGGCGAGTTCCTCGACCCGCGTCTGGATGCCGGACTCGAACGTCACGAGCGCCCGCGTCAGGATCATCGGGAAGTTGAGGTAAATCCCGACGAGGCAGGCGACTCCCGCCAGCGTCAGCGACGCCACCTGCAGGCGCCGGAACTTGGGCGTCCGGCCCAGGATCATCGGGTAGAGCAGCGCCACCAGCAAACCGTGCACGAGGAAATTCGTCAGGTGTCCGTCCGACCGCACCAGCCCGTGCTTCCACGCCAGATAGGTGGCGGCGAAAAAGATGATCACCCGGGCAGCGGTGGTGCGCCGGGGCGCCGGGGCGCCCGCCAGCGCGAGCAGCCCGTAGAGGCCCAGCCCGATGACCGAGCTGATGGCGAAAATGAACGCCGACCCGGGGGTCGGAACGCCCATGTTGTCGCCGTAGCCCCGGCTGACCTCGAGCGAGTTGATGAGGTAGACCGGCAGGCCGAGCGGATTCTGGCCGCAGCAGAGCCAGAGCAGGAGGAGGGCGCCCCCATAGGCGCCGGCCGTCTGGAGGGCCTCGCGGCGGCGGCCCGCCAGCCAGGCTTCGCCGCTGACGGTGGCGACGATGACCAGCGCGAGCAGGCACTGGGTGAACTTGATCAGGCTGAAGAACGCGAGGAGAGCCGCGATCAGCATCAGCCGCCCGCTCCCCGCGGGCCTTTCCCCGAGCAGGCTGACGCCGGCGAGGAGGATGAAGGCCATGTAGAGCTGCTCCGTGTTGCTGCCGAGGATGAGGAGGAAGAACAGGCAGATCAGGACCTGTCGGGTGACCTCGAACGAACGAATCACCCGCAGCAGCGCGGCCGCAAAGCCGGCCGCCACGACGAGGTTCCAGGCCAGCGTCAGGCCGAAGAAATGCCCCGAGTACGTCTGCGCCAGGAGGAAACCGAGCGGACCGTTGGTGAAGATGAACTCGCGGCCGAATTGGAAATGGTGCTTGAGAACGTAGCCGAGCATCATCCGCCACGAGGGATCGAGGTCGATCTCCGGGGGCCTGTTCGTCGGGATGAAGCTGACGAACAGCAGCAGGAAGAGCAGGATCCGGCCATACGGAAAGCCTTCGCCGGGAGCGGCGGGCCGTGACTGGGCGGGGGTAGCCGGATTCGTCATGAACGGGTTGAGAATTCGACTTTGACCGGAAGTGGCAAGCGCGGGAAATCGGGGACGGCGGCGCCGGGGGCGGTCGTTCCTGGAATCGGCGGGCGGATTGGACCGGCAATGACCATGGCGCGTGCTCCCTGCTTGAATCAGGAAAGACAATCGGGGGCGGCCAACCCGCCATCCGAAAATGGCGCCCGGGCGGAATTCCGGCCGATCCTTGGACAGGCGGGCCTCATTTCGCCCCGTCCGGACCGCCGTCCCTCCCCGGACCGGCGGCGGCGTACAGCTCGGCGGCGTGACGGGGCTGGACGACCCCGGCGGCGAATTCGCGGCGCACCCGGGTGGCGGCGGCCGGGGCGAGCGACCGGCCGGCGGCCTCCTCGTCGAGGCAGTGCTTCATCAGGCGGGAAAACGCGATCGGATCGCCCGGCCGCGTGAGCCAGGCCTCGGTGCCGGGCCGGACGATCTCGGGGATGCCGTGGACGTCCGTGCTGACAATCGGCAGGTCGAAGGCCATGGCCTCGAGGATCACGCGCGGGAAGGACTCCTCGAAGCTGGTGCAGACAAACAGGTCGGCGAGGGCGTAGTAGTCGAGGACCTCGCGGGTCTCGTTGACGATGGTGACGCGGTCGGTGAGCCCGAAGCGCTCGATCTGTTCGACGAGTTTTTCCTGAAAAAGTCCCGGCCGCCCGCCGACCAGAAGAAACCGGGCGCGCCGGCCGTACTCCGGGAAACTGCCGGCAAAATGCTCGAGGGCGCGCACGAAAATGTGCTGGCCCTTGCGCTCGCAGACGGTGCCGATGTTGGCGATCACGAGTTCGTCGGCGCCGATGCCGTGGCGGGAGCGAAGCTCGGCGCGGGTGGTCTGCGCGCGAAAGCGGTCAATGGCGGCGAGGTCGATCCAGCCGGGGATGATCCGGAAATTGCGGTGCTCGCCGAGGTCGGCGTAGTAGGAGTGCGTGGCCTCGGCGAGGAACACCACGCGCGTGGCGGTCCGGAAGGCGTCGCGCACCTGCAGGTGCATCTTCCAGACGAGCAGGTGGTCGAAAAAACGCTTGATCGACGCGCTCTCGTGGATCTGCAGCACCGACGGGCGGCTGACGAGCCGGGCGAGATGCACGCCCCAGAAGCAGACCACGGTGTTGGCATAGACGATGTCGACGCCGGTCCAGTCGATGCTCCCGCGCAACGCGGCCAGCGCGCGCTGGTACTCGGCCGACGTTTCCGCGGCAAAGAGCGGCTTTTCGTCGATCAGCGTCACGCGGGCGCCGAGCGCCTCGAAGGCGCCGCGCAGCGGGCCGTCCTGCCCGCTGAGGACGGTGAGGCGGGCGCCGGTTGCGCGGACCAGCCAGGTCGCGTATTCCAGCAGGAAGAACGGCGCGCCCTCGAAATTGAAGTTGTGCGTGATCAGCAGGACGTGGAGCGCGCGTCCGGCGGGCACGGGCGGGGCCGCCTGGCGGAGCGCGGCGCGGGTGCCCTCCATGCGCCGCAGTTGCGCGCGGCTGGGCGCCTCGCGCCGGTAGCCGTGGAACGCGCGCCACACCATCATCCAGAATTCCGCCGCGGGCGGCAGCGCGACGCCGTGCCGGTGCCACGCCGCGCGCAGGCCGGCCAGCGCGCGCCCGAACATGCGGACGGAGAAGACGGGATAATGCGCCTCCTTTTCCTCGCACGTGCTCTGCAGGAAGCGGCGGGCGAAGGCGAGATGGCGCTCGCCGTTTTCCAGCTCGGCGAAAATTTTCACGCAGATTGGGTTGTGGGCGTCCGCCCGGATGTCGACCTGTCCGCGGAACTGGCAGTAACCCTTCGCAAAATGGCCCGGATGAAAGCCCACGGCATCCGCGCGGAACTGTCCGTACGGAAGCGTGTTCTCCTCCATCGGGTGGGTGGTGGCGTAGACGCGCTTGATCGGCTTTTCCAGGTGGATGAGCCAGCCGCGCAGGACCATCTTGTTGTACTGCGTGTGGGTGACACCCTCCGGCTCCTCCAGCGCACCGAAAAACGGCGGGTTCGGCAGCGTGTCGAGTGGCCGGGCCGACGCGGCGAGGGCGAGCGCCTCGATCGCGGGCCGGTTGGGCCGCCGGCCGCGGTCGGCCGAGACCTTCAGCACCTTGTAGAGCGACTCGGGCACCCAGAACCGGTCGAGCTTCGGCGGAGCGGGGACCGGCGTTGCGGGCGTGCGGGCCGCAACGGCGATCGCCGTGCGGAAGACCTCCTGCCAGGTCCCGTCCGGCCCCAGCAGCTCGATGCGGAATTCGCGGGCGCCGGGACTCGGCTCGAGCAGGAAAAGGAAGCCCGCGTGCGGCAGCCCGGCGTAGCCGCGCCGGTCGGTTTCGATTTCGGGCCGGGGCATTCCGAGGAGGCCGAGGTAAGGCTCGCCATCGAGCCAGCCCCGGATGTCGGTGTAAATCGCCCCGTCCTTCGCCAGGAACCAGCCCATCACCCACGTCTTCTCGGCGCGGAGATTCCAGTCCTGGGGCAGTTCAACGGAGCAGGTGTAACGGTCGGTTTCGATCACGGCGATGGGCCCGCCGATACTTGAGCCCGGCTCCCCCCTGTCGAGCCATGTTTTTGGCCTGGATTTCGTGGTCGGTAGGCCCTGGCCGAACGATCGTGGATCGGGTAGGGCGAGTCCTCCGGACGAGCCGGCAAGGTGAGAGTGCCAGTGGATCAATCCGGCCGCAAAAGAACGCCGAGATCACGCGAAGCCAGTATCACGGGAGAAGGCAGGGAGCGCCCCGGGGAATTTCGCTTCGCAGGAGGTTTCTTCGGGTTCTCAATTTCTTGTTTGGCCTCTGTTCCCTCCGCGCACTCCGGTGAGAAATTCGGGCATTTTGCGTCCCTTGTGCTCTCGAGCGCCAAAGAGGCTTGCCCGAATCGAGCCGCACAGGAACACAGGGGGCGCATCGGAATCTGCTTCGGGTGGAACCCGGCTGGGGAGCGTTCCCTCGACAACAATGGGGGGTCTTCGTGTTGCTTCGCGGTGCAAAACACCGGAGCCACTCAGTAGGGTGGCAGGACGAAATTCAGGCCGCCCCAGTAGCTCCAATCAAAGGCTCCGTTGTTCTGCGGGCCGGTCGCGACGTTGAGTTCAAGCTGCTGGCCCTCGGCTTCGGGCAGGTCGACCGTGAAGGATTGCGGACCCCGGTCCGCGGAATTCTGCACCGGCACGAGCAGCTTCGTGAGCAGGTGACGCCGCGTGCCGTCGGCGCCGACCTCGTCGATCGAGAATTCGGCCCCATCGGTAGCTTTTTGGGGATCGGCATAGGCCGACGGCAGCAGGCCGAAGATGCCGGTGACCTGGCGGGCTTGGGGCGGGATCTTGACCGCGAGACTGGACGGGGCGTGCGCGAAGATTGTGTCGGGCACCGGGGCGTCCATCAGGGTGATGTCCGCCGCGGCGTTCTTGCGGACGAACGAGTCGATTCCGATCGGGACCAGGTGCGGTGGATGGGCCGCAAACTCCCGGGAATCCGCGTCCGCCTTTTTCGCAAAGACCTCGTAGTGCTGGTCGAAAAGGAGGTAGTCGATTCCCGGCAGCCGGGGATGCCGCAGGATCGCTTCGCGTGCGTCGAAAGTCCGCGCCGATCCGTAGAATTTATCCAGCAGGAGGCGATCGCGGTGCCGGATGGCCGCAATCTCCTTTTCCCGCAGCACGAGCCAGTCCGGATGCAGCTCCCTGATCAGCTCCGGCCAGTAGTCGGGGCCGCCGAAGGGCGTGACGACTTTCCGCCGGGCCGCCAACACCTCCTTTGACGAGAGCCCCGGCCAGTCGTACATCTTGAGTCCGGAGTAGAATCCGATGTAGCCCAGCGGCTCCAGGAACACGGTGTCGCGTGGCGAGTGGGCGTGTTCCTTCAGCCACAATCCGATCGGCTGGCGCTGGCCGAACTCGATGAGGCGTTGCTGCCACTTGAGCTGCACCGCGGCCATCAGGGTGAGCGCAACCGACCCCCCGAGCAGCAGGCCGGCGTTGCCGAGCAGCAGATGGCGCAACGTGCGCGCCAGTCGCAAACGGGCACCCAACGCTCCCTCGAGGTACAGTCCCTGGTCGAGCCAGCCGCCGAGGACGATGAAGGCGAGCAGGGTGGTGGGTGGAATGTACCAGGGGAACGGGTAGTTGGGCCAGTAGGTCAGGTAGAAATGCGTGCCAAAAAAGGCGAAGGAGGCGACGCGCACCGGCCAGCGCACGAGGGGAACTAGCCACGTGACGGCCACGAGCGTCGCCAGCAGCGAGGAGAGGCCGACCGCCAGGCGGGGCCACCCGGTGGCCGCGGCGTACGGCGGGAGGAAAGTGGTGCTGAGACTCGACGTGCCGTCGGCGATGCGAGAGGGGAAGTCCATCAACCAGCCGAGATAGGTGCCCGCGCTCACCGGTGGATGGTCGAAGCCCTTGGCGATGATCGTGTGCGGGATCGGCGAGCCGTAGTACCACCACGCCCACAGCAGCCACGGCAGATACAGGACGGTGCACACGGCGCCGGCCGCCAGGCAGGTCTTCAGGAATTCTCGCCGGGCCCCCCACCGCGGAATGAACGTTGCGAACGCAAGGGTGCCGAGGGTGAGAAACCCGATGGCAATGAATGAATCGGGCCGGGTCCACATCAAGCCGGCCCACGCCAGGCCGAGTTGCCACCCCGGGCGCGGCGACGCGGCGAACACCGCGTGTAGAAACAGCGCGAGGAAGAACAGGAGGAACGCGGTCTCCATGCCGTTCGTGCTGAAGTCCACCGTCTTCGCGTCGGTGGCAAAAAGCGCGACCAGCAGCAGGGCGCAGATTCTCGAGCGAAACAGTGCCCGGGCGGTGCGCCACAGTACGACGCCGGCGCCGGCAAAGGCGGCGAGGCTCAAAAGGCGGAAAAGCCACAGTGCGACCTCGTCGGAGGAATTGCCCGTCAACAGGCTGGCGACGGCGGGCAGCAGGACACCCAGCGGCGAGGTGAATGCGTGGAGCCGTTCGCCGGCCGTGTAGGTCAGGCCTTGCCCGGTCGCCAGGTTCTTGGACACCCGGTACGTGATGTAGTAGTCCTCCCAGGCGTGTTGCGTGTAGAGCGACCATGCGAGACCGAGCGCGAAAAGCGCGGCGAAGATGATGAACGCGGCCCGGCGGCCGGACCTTGGCGGGTCCCTGGTTACCAGGGTTTCGGCATTGCTCATGGAGGTTGGGCCTTTGGATTCGATCCAGCCAGCAGGATAGACAATCCTTGGCTCCGAAACCACCCTGTCGAGCCGCGATTGTTGTGCGGAGTGGAGACAGCGGGGCTGGGGCCGATGTCTTTATCGGTCCTCGATTTGCAGCGGGCGCGGGACACCCATCGGCCGTTCGGCGCAAATCCGCGGATGGAACGCGGCCTCCAGGTGGGTTTCGATCAGTAGGGACAGGTCGAAAACTCGAGAGATGTAACCGAAAGGGACAGGTCAAAAACGCGGGGGACTGGAGAACGGGCGCCGGACTACAATAAAAAGGGACAGGTCAATTGCGCGGGAGTTGGAGAAGGCTGCGCGGGACCGTAGATTTCCTGGCGGGTGGGCCCTTTGGACGGGTTGCGAATATGCCGCAACCGGTGCCAACGACTTGAGGTCG
>Ga0265327_10001494_pt1 | contig 29041 bp, 27 predicted proteins | sample 41621metaG_FD_202089 | JGI IMG/M metagenome (GOLD analysis project Ga0265327, IMG submission 202089) | Rhizosphere microbial communities from Carex aquatilis grown in University of Washington, Seatle, WA, United States - 4-16-21 metaG | ecosystem: Host-associated > Plants > Roots > Rhizosphere...
TGCGGCGCGGGGGGGCGCCCCCCCCCCGCGTCGGCGTCGGTGACGTCCAGGGGGCGATCGACCCCCTCCACCCCGGGTGCGTCCGTCGTCACGACCCGCGCCCCGCGGGCCACGAGGGCAGCTGAGACGGCGCGTCCCAGGCCCCCGGCCGCGCCGGTCACCACCGCCGTGGTACCCGGACCGATCACTCGTCGTCTCGCCATCGAAGCGCCCTCCAGCCGACTCGTCACAGTACCGGGGGGGTGTGTCAGAGTGAGGAGATGCGGATCGTGGGGGGCACCCGTCGGAGCGAGATCGCTCCTGACCCCTCGGAGGCCACGCCCGGTACCGAGGGTCGGCCGCTCGCCCCCCTGCCGCCGACCTCCCCGGCCATGGTCGAGATCGACCGGCTGTTCGTGCAGGTCTTCGCCCTGGTCGGCGAGGCCATCGCCGGCGCCACCCATGCCCTGCTGGCCGGGGACCGGGAGGCGGCCAAGCAGCTGGTCCAGCGCGACGAGATCGTCGATCAGCTGATCGCCCACATCGGGCGGCTGGCCCAGGAAGAGCTGGTGGAAGGCGACACCACCTCCGAGGAGCGGCGGGAGCTGGTCGCCGTGCTCCGCATGCTTCCCGACCTCGACCGCAACGGCGATCTGGCCGAGCACATCGCCCGGCGGGCGGCCCGGGGCCTCGGAGCCGAGATGTCGGCCCGCAGCCGCGGGCTGGTCGAGCGGATGGGCGAGGTGGCCGTCAACATCTGGCGGAGCACGGCGGACGCCTTCGCCGAACGGTCCGTGACCGGGGCCACCGTCGTCGACGATCTCGACGACGAGATGGACGATCTCCACGTCACCCTCACTGCCGAGCTGGTGGCCGGCACCATGCCCCTGCCGGTGGCCATCGAGCTGGCCATGGTGGCCCGCTTCTACGAGCGGTTCGGCGACCACGGGGTCAACCTCGCCCGCCGGATGGCCTCGATGGTGGGCGGCGGTCCCGAGCCGGGCACGTCGGGCCCGGACTGAGCCGACCGGCTCAGAACCGACGCTCGAGCAGGGCCTCGGCGATCTGGACGGCGTTGAGCGCTGCCCCCTTGCGCAGGTTGTCGCCCACCACGAAGAGGGCGAGGCCGCGGTCGGCCATTCGGATGCGGCCCACGTAGGAGGGATCGCGTCCGGCCGCGACAAGCGGGGTGGGCAGGTCGGAGACGATCACGCCCGGAGCACGCGCCAGCACCTCGGTGGCCCGCTCGGGCGAGAGCTCGCGCTCGAACTCGGCCACGATGGCGGCCGAATGGCCCGTGAAGACCGGGACCCGCACGCAGGTACAGGTCACCGGCAGGTCGGGCAACCCGAGGATCTTGCGGGTCTCGTTGCGGTACTTCTGTTCCTCGTCGGTTTCGAGCGAGCCGTCGTCGACGACCTTGCCGGCCACGGGCACCACGTTGTGGGCCACGGGGGCGGGGAACTTGACCGGCGGTGGGTAGTCGAGGGCGCCGCCGTCGAAGGTGAGGTCCGGGGCCCGGTCGACGGTCTTGACCAGCTGCTCGGCCAGCTCGGCCACCCCGGCCAGGCCGGCGCCCGACACCGCCTGGTAGGTGGCCACGACCAGCCGGGTCAGTCCCGCCTCGTCGTGGAGGGGCTTCAACACCGGCATGGCCACCATCGTCGTGCAGTTGGGGTTGGCCACGATGCCCTTGGGGATCGCCGAGAGCGCCTCGGGGTTCACCTCGGGGACCACCAGTGGGACCTCGGGGTCCATCCGCCAAGCCGAGCTGTTGTCGATGACCACCGCGCCGGCCGCGGCGATGCGCGGCGCCAGCTGCCGGGAGGCCGTGGCCCCGGTGGAGCACAGGGCGATGTCGAGGCCCGAGAGGTCCGCGGTCTCGGCGTTCTCGACCTCGATCTCCCCCCCGCCCCAGGGCAGGCGGGAACCGGCCGACCGCGACGAGGCGAAGAAGCGCACCTCGTCGGCGGGGAAGGCGCGCTCGGCCAACATCTGCCGCATGACCAGTCCGACCTGGCCCGTCGCCCCGAAGACGCCGACCTTCATGGTGCCAAGCCTACGAGAGCTCGAAGGCGCGGTGAAGCGCCTGCACGGCCCGCTCGGCCGCCTCGGTGCGCACGATGCACGAGATCCTGATCGTGGACGTCGAGATCATGTCGATGTTGATGCCCTCGGCCGCCAAGGTCTCGAAGGTGGCGGCGGTGACCCCGGGGTGGGACTTCATGCCGGCCCCCACGAGCGACACCCGAGCCACGTCGTCGTCGGAGGTCACCCCGGTGGCCCCCAGCTCCTCGCAGACGGCGGTCGTCGCCTCCACCGAAGCGGCCAGGTCGACCTTGGGAACGGTGAAGGAGATATCGGTGGTGCCGTGGATCGACGTGTTCTGGACGATCATGTCGACGTTGATCGACCGGTCGGCCAGCGGCCGGAAGAGCCGGGCGGCGATGCCCGGGCGGTCCGGCACCCCGGTGAGGGTCACCTTGGCTTCCGAGGTGTCGTGGGTGACGGCGGTGACGACGGCCTGTTCCATGGACTCATCCTCCTCTACGACCCAGGTGCCCGGCTCCCAGGTGAAGCTGGACCGGACGTGCAGGGGCACGTGGTGGTTGCGGGCGAACTCGACCGAGCGCAGCTGCAGCACCCGGCCGCCGGTGGCGGCGATCTCGAGCATCTCCTCGAAGCTGATCTTGGTCAGCCGGCGCGCGTCGGGCACCACCCGGGGGTCCGCGCTGAAGACCCCCGTCACGTCGGTGTAGATCTCGCAGGTTTGCGCCCCGAGCACGGCGGCCAGGGCCACGGCCGTGGTATCGGACCCGCCGCGCCCGAGGGTGGTCACATCCCGGTCGACCGAGACCCCCTGGAACCCGGCCACCACCGGCACCACCCCCGCGGCCAGGGCTTCCTCCAGCCGGCCGCATCGGATCTCCAGGATCCGGGCCCGGGTGTGCTCGGTGTCGGTCACGATGCCGGCCTGGCTCCCGGTGAACGAGGCCGCCTCGACCCCGAGGTCCGAGAGGGCCATGCACAACAGGGACATCGAGATCCGCTCGCCCGAGCTGACCAGCATGTCGTACTCGCGCGGGGGCTGGACCGAGCTGACCTCGGCGGCCAGGCGGATGAGGTCGTCGGTGGTGCGGCCCATGGCGCTGACCACGGCGACGACGTCGTTGCCGTCGCGCCGGGTCCGGGCGATGTGGTCGGCCACAGCCCTGATGCGCTCGGCGTCGCCGACCGACGTACCGCCGAATTTCTGCACCACCAGGGGTCGCCCGTCCACCGGGACAGGGTAGAACAGTCCCGTCGCGCCGGAGGTAGGGTGTGCGGCCGTGCCCAGCGACAAACGAGCGAGACAACGCGCCGCCCGCGACGCCAAGCGGGTCGAAGAAGCCAAGCAGGTCCGGCGCCGCACCCTGCTGCGCAACGGCATCATCGTGGCGGTCATCGCCGCCGCGGTGGTGGGTTCGGTGATCTACTTCTCCAGCCGGGGGAGCTCACCTTCCTCGTCGTCGACGACCACGTCGAGCACGTCGAGCACCTCGACGACGTCGAGCACCTCGACGACGTCGAGCAGCACCGCCGACAAGTCGGCACAGGCCAAGGCCAACGCCCTCGCCGTGGCGGCGGGATGCCCGGCCTCCACCTCAGCCCGGACCAACACACTCAGCTGGTCCTCGCCTCCGGCCATGACCATCGACCCGACAAAGACCTACAAGGCCAAGATCAAGACCACGGCGGGGACATTCGTCATCACACTGCTGGCCAAGACAGCGCCCAACACGGTCAACAACTTCGTCTTCCTGGCCAAGCAGAACTTCTTCAACTGCAACACCTTCCACCGGGTCATCCCCGGCTTCATGAACCAGACGGGCGACCCCACCGGCACCGGGTCGGGCGGCCCGGGCTACAAGTTCGCCAACGAGAACGTCCCCAAGGCGTACGCCACCGGTGAGGTGGCCATGGCCAACTCCGGCGGCACCGACACCAACGGGAGCCAGTTCTTCGTCCTGGCCACAGGCGGAGCCACAACCCTCGACCAGGACCTCTCCTCTGGCGGCGGCTACTCGCTGTTCGGCAAGGTCACCTCGGGGTACACAGTGGTGAAGACGATCAACGAGCAAGGGAATTCGACACAATCGGCCAACGGCACGCCGCCGGCGGTCATCCAGCGCATCCTGAAAGTGACAATCACCACATCATGACCAAGCAATTCGACACCGAGCCGGAGATGGCCATCGACCCCGAGCGGCGCTACACGGCCACCATGACCACGTCCAAGGGCACCATCGTCATCGAGCTCGACCCCCAGGCGGCGCCCCGGACGGTCAACAGTTTCGTCTTCCTGGCCCGCCAGAACTTCTACGACGGCGTCATCTTCCACCGGATCATCCCCGGCTTCGTCCTCCAGGGCGGCGACCCCGAGGGGACCGGCCGCGGCGGTCCCGGCTACCGCTTCGCCGACGAGCTGCCCAAGGCCGGCCGCTACCAGATCGGGTCGTTGGCCATGGCCAACGCCGGACCGAACACCAACGGCAGCCAGTTCTTCATCATCAGCGGACCCGACGGTGCGGCCCTGCCGCCCCAGTACTCGCTCTTCGGCGCAGTGGTGAGCGGCGGCGACGTGGTGACGGCCATCGACGCCCTGGGCACTCGCTCGGGCGCCCCGACCGAAGAGGTCGTGATCGAGTCGGTGGTTATCGAAGAGAAGTGAGGTCGGCGAGAGCGCCGTCCACGAACACCGAAACCGGGTCCGAGCTCCTCCAGCTCCCCGACTCCTCGCGGATGAGGGCGGTGCGCACGGGGATGCCGGCCACCGGGAGCCCGGCCGGGGCCAGGGCCACCGAGCGGTGGAGCTTCTCGCCGTGGGCGTCCTCGTCGGTGTCGCCCAAATGCGGCACCACCGCCAGCCCTTCCACCAGGCCGAGCCCGACGGTGAGCGCCCCGCCCCGGGGGTCCACCATGGGGTCGGTGAGCGCCATCGCCCCGCCCCCCGACCCGGCCACCACGGCGCCGCCGGCCCACGCCTCTTTCAATGCCTCGAACACCACCGAGTCCTTCAAGACCGAGCGCAGGTGGAGCGCCGACCCCCCCGAGACGTAGATGAACCTGGCTCGGCGCACCACCTCGGCCGCGCCCGCGTCCTCAGCGTCGGAGCGGCTGAGCACCATCAGCCCTTGGACCTGGGCGCCGAGTTTCTCGAACCATTCGGCCGCGGCCAGGCATCGCCGCTCGGGGTGCTCGTAGGCCGCGGCGGTCGGCAGCACGACGACCTCCTTGCCGCCGGAGGCCGCCAACAGCTCGGCGTCGAAGTCACAACCCTCGGTCCACTCCGACCCGCCCACCAGTGCCAGCAGTCCCATGCACAGTTCCTAGCGCAAGGCCACGTCGTCGAGGTACTCCTCCCGCCAGAAGTCGTAGCGCTCGGTCGGGAGGGCCAGGGCGTGGGTGGGCTCGAGAGCTTCGACGAACGACCGATCGTGGCTGACCACCACGATCGTCCCGGGCCACTCGGCCAGCATCCGTCCCACCGCGTCGATCGACGAGGGGTCGAGGTTGTTGGTCGGCTCGTCGAGGATCAGCAGGTTGGCCCGGCCGGCCGAGAGCATGGCCAGTCCGAGCTTGGCCCGCTCGCCTCCCGAGAGGGTGGCCGGCATCTGGTCGGCGGCCTTGGACGGCAGCCCGAACGAGCCGAGCAGGGCGCGACGCTCCGGATCGGTCACCAGCACCGTGTCGTCGATGTTGGCCAGCGCCGTCTTGGTCGGGTCGACCTGCTCGTGCTCCTGGGCGAAGTAGCCGACCGTGGTGTTCACACCGATCGTCACGCCGCCCGTGCTCGGCGTTTGCACGCCAGCCAGGCACCGCAGCAGGCTCGATTTCCCCGCGCCGTTGCGGCCGATGACCACGATCCGGTCGCCCCTCCCGGCGGCGAAGCGCACGGCGCGAAGGACCTCGAGGTCCTCGTAGCGCACGGCCAGCGACGTCACCTCCAGGGGAACCTGGCCCGAGCGGCGGGGGGCGGGGAGCTTGAAGGTGCTCTTCCTCTCTCGGGCGTAGACCTGGGTCCGTTGCCCCTCGAGGCGTTCGACCCGCTTGTCCAGCGACTTGGCCACACGGGCGCGTCGCGCCGTCTGGCCCCGCATCGAGTCGGCCAGTGAACTCAGCCGGCGGATCTCGCGCGTTTCGAGGTCGGACGCCCGCTCGCGAGACTGCTGGTCCGCGGCCAGCTGGGTGCGGTAGCTCGAGTAGGTGCCCTTGAACTCGGCCATCCGACCGTCCGCCAGGTGGAGCACCTTGGTGATCGAGCTGTCGAGCAGCTTCAGGTCGTGGGAGATGAGCAGCAGGCTCCCCGAGTAGGTGGCCAGCTCGTCCATGAGCCACTGCTTGGCCGCCAGGTCCAGATGGTTGGTCGGCTCGTCGAGGATCATGGCCTCGGGGGCCTGGAACAGGATGCGCACCAGGTCGACGCGCCGGCGCTGGCCGCCGGAGAGCTGCTCGATGTCGTCGAGGAGGACGTCCTCTGGCAGGCCCAGTCCCGCGGCCAGCCGGGCCATGACCGATTCGGCCTCGTACCCGCCGTTACGGCGGTACTGCTCCTCGAGGTCGCTGAAGTGGGTGACGTTCTCGACCGTGGGGTCCTTGGACATCTGCAGGCGCGCCTGGTCCAGCGCCTCGTCGAGCACATCGAGGCCCCTCGCCGAGAGCACGTGGGAGAACCCGCTCGGCTCGAGCCCCAGCCCCCGGGGCGCGGGGACCTGGGGCAGATAGCCGAAGGTGCCGCTGATGCGGACGTTGCCGGCCACCCGCAGCTCGGGGCCGGCCTCGCCCACCAGCACCGACACGAACGACGACTTCCCGACCCCGTTACGGCCCACCAGGCCGACCTTCTCCCCGGCGCCGACCACGAAGGAGGCGTCCTCCAAGAGCACCCGCTGGCCAATCTCGAGATGTAGGCCCGACCCGACGATCACCGCCTCACGCTACCCAGTGGGGGCCTCATTACTCATTGGTAGGATTCCACGATGGCACTCAAGACTGTGGGCATCGTCGGGTCGGGGATCATGGGCACGGGCATCGCCGAGGTGGCGGCCGCCGCCGGCCACGAGGTGGTGCTCCGCAGCCGGAGCCAGTCCTCGGCCGACGGCATGCTGGCCGGGCTCGAGAAGTCGCTCAACCGGCAGGTGGAGAAGGAGAAGCGCACCGCAGCCGAGCGCGACGAGATCCTAAAGCGCGTCTCGGTCACCACCGACCTCGAGCGGCTGGCGGAGGTGGACCTCGTCATCGAGTCGGTGGTGGAGGACCTCGGTGTGAAGCGACACCTCTTCACCGAGCTGGACCGGGTGTGCGCCGAGCGGACGATCATCGCCACCAACACCTCCACCCTCCCGGTGGTGGAGCTGGCCATGGAGACCGGCCGGCCCGACCGGGTCTGCGGTATCCACTTCTTCAACCCCGCACCGGCCATGGCGCTCGTCGAGGTGGTCCGCCCCATCACCGCCTCCGACGACACGATGGCGACGGCCGTCGCCTTCGCCGAGGCCTGCGGCAAGGAGCCGGTCGTGGTGAAGGACCAGGCCGGCTTCATCGTGAACGCGCTGCTCTTCCCCTACCTCAACAACGCCGTGCGCCTCTTGGAGCAGGGGGTTGCCGACAAGGAGGGGATCGACGCCGCCATGAAGGGCGGCTGTGGGTTCCCCATGGGCCCCTTCGCCCTCTTGGACCTCGTCGGACTGGACACCTCGCTCGCCATCCTCGACGCCCTCTACCAGGAGTTCCGCGAGCCGAACTATGCCGCCGTGCCCCTGCTGCGACGGATGGTGGCGGCCGAGACCCTGGGACGGAAGTCCGGGCGAGGCTTCTACGATTACCGGTAATGCAACGAGACCAGCCGTGGATGATGCGGACCTACTCGGGGCATTCCACGGCCCGCAAGTCCAACGAGCTCTACCGCCTCAACCTGGCCAAGGGGCAGACCGGCCTCTCTGTCGCCTTCGACCTGCCCACCCAGACCGGCTACGACCCCGACGACCCTGAGGCGGCCGGCGAGGTCGGCAAGGTCGGCGTCCCCGTCGTCCACCTAGGCCACATGCACCAGCTGATGGACGGCATCCCGGTCGGCGAGATGAACACCTCGATGACCATCAACGCCACCGCGGCGTGGCTCCTCGGCCTCTACCTCGCCAACGCCGAGGACCAGGGGGTGCCCGTCGCTCAACTGGCCGGCACCACCCAGAACGACATCGTGAAGGAGTACCTCTCCCGGGGGACCTTCATCTTCCCGCCCGTGCCGAGCCTGCGCCTCACGGTCGACACCATCGCCCACACCGTGCACCACGTGCCGAAGTGGAACCCGGTGAACGTCTGCAGCTACCACCTCCAAGAGGCGGGGGCCACCCCCGTCCAGGAGGTCGCCTACGCGCTGGCCACGGCCATCGGCATCGTCGACGCCGTGGCCGCCTCGGGCAAGATCGACGACGGCGCCCTGCCGACGGTGGTCGGGAGGATCAGCTTCTTCGTCAACTCCGGCGTGCGCTTCGTGGAGGAGACCTGCAAGATGCGGGCCTTCACCGCCATGTGGGACCGCATCTGCCTGGAGCGCTGGGGCGTCACCGACGAGAAGCTCCGCCGCTTCCGCTACGGCGTGCAGGTCAACTCGCTCGGTCTCACCGAGCAGCAGCCCGAGAACAACGTTCAGCGCATCGTCTTGGAGACGCTCGGCGTGACCCTTTCGGCCTCGGCCCGGGCCCGGGCCATCCAACTCCCGGCGTGGAACGAGGCGCTCGGCCTGCCCCGGCCGTGGGACCAGCAGTGGTCGCTGCGCATCCAGCAGGTGTTGGCCTACGAGTCGGACCTCTTGGAGTACGGCGACATCTTCGAGGGCTCCACGGTGATCGCCGCCAAGTCCGCCGAGATCGAGGAGGCAGCCACCGTCGAGCTCGACGAGGTGCTGGCCATGGGCGGCGCCTTCGAGGCCATCGACGAACTGAAGGGCCGCCTGGTACAGAGCCAGGCCGAGCGTGTGCGCCGCATCGAGTCGAACGAGCAGACGGTGGTGGGCGTCAACAGCTTCACCGAGACCGCCGCGTCCCCGCTGCTTGACGAGGGCGGCGCGGATGCCATCTTGAAGGTCGACCCGGCCGTCGAGGCCGAGCTGCGCGACGACGTGGCAGCCTGGCGCGCCGCGCGCGACGCGCCAGCCGTCGCCCGCGCCCTGGACGACCTGCGGCGTGCGGCCGAGGACCCCTCGGCCAACGTCATGGAACCGACCATCGCCCTGGCCCATGCGGGCGGCACCACCGGAGAGTGGGCCGGGGCGCTGCGGGAGGTTTTCGGCGAGTACCGGGCACCGACGGGGGTCTCGGGGGCGACGCCCTGGGGCGGGGGGGCGATGCACGCGGTGCTCGAACGCTCGAAGGCCCTGGCCGCGGCGACCGGCGGACCGCCCCGGCTGCTGGTGGCCAAGCCCGGGCTCGACGGCCACTCCAACGGTGCCGAGCAGATCGCCGTGGCCGCTCGCGACGCCGGCTTCGACGTCGTCTACCAGGGCATCCGCCTCACGCCCGAGCAGATCGTGGCCGCCGCGGTGGACGAGGACGTCGACATCGTCGGCCTCTCGATCCTCTCTGGCTCCCACCTCGAGCTCGTTCCCGAGGTGCTCGACCGGCTGCGCGCCGCCGGGAGCCACGCCGCGGTGATCGTGGGCGGCATCATCCCCCACGACGACGCCGAGGTGCTGAAGGGCAAGGGAGTGGCCGCCGTCTACACTCCGAAAGACTTCCGCCTCGACCGCATCATGGACGAGCTGGTCACCTTGGCGGGTCGTCACCGGGAGGGTTGACCATGGACACCGTCATCCGCGGTGGCACGGTGCTGGACGGCACCGGGGCCCCGGGCCGCCGGGCGGACGTCGGCATCGACGACGGACGCATCGTGGCCATCGACCAGGGGCTGCGCGGCGACCTCGAGCTCGACGCCTCCGGGCAGGTGGTCTGCCCGGGCTTCATCGACATCCACACCCACTACGACGCGCAGGTCTTCTGGGACCCCCGCCTCACCCCCTCTTCGCACCACGGGGTCACTTCGGTCATCGCCGGCAACACAGGGTTCTCCATCGCCCCGATCGCCCCTGACGGGGTCGAGCTGTTGGCCCGCACCCTCCAGCACGTCGAGGACATGAGCTTCGACACGCTGGCGGCCGGCGTGCCGTGGGGCGAGTTCGAGACCTTCGGGCAGTACATGGAGGCGGTGGGCCGCCGCGGGACCGCCCTCAACTACGGCTGCTACGTCGGCCACACGGCGGTGCGCCTCTATGTGATGGGCCCCGACGCCTACGAACGCCAGCCCACCGGCGACGAGCTGGTGCGCATGCAGGCCGCGGTGGCCGAGGCCCTGGACGGCGGGGCCATCGGCTTCGCCACCAGCGCCTCGCCCACCCACAACGGCGACCACGGACGCCCGGTCCCCTCGCGGGTGGGCGACCTGGCCGAGCTGCGCGCCCTGGTCGAGCCGCTGCGCGCCGCCAACCGCGGCGTGGTCGCCCTGCTGCCCGGAGGGGTGATCTCAGACGACGAGATGTTCGACCTGCAGCGTCACGTCGGCCGCCCGGTGACCTGGGTGGCCCTGCTCACGGTGAAGAACTACCCCTACCACCTGGGGGTGATCGAGCGGAACGACGCGGCCAGGGCCGAGGGGATCGAGGTCTGGCCCCAGGTGTCGTGCCGGCCCCTGGTCTTCCAGATGAACCTGGCCGACCCCTTCACCCTCAACCCCCGGCCGAGCTTCGCCGCCCTGGTCGACGGTCCGATGGAAGAGCGCATCGCCGCCTACCGCGACCCCGCCTGGCGGGCCAAGGCCGTGGACGACATCGCCCAGGGGCTCCCCTTCAACTGGGCCCAGCTCTCGGTGGCCGAGTCGCGCACCCACCCCGACCTGGTGGGGCGGCTGGTGCCCGACCTGGCCGCCGAACGCGGCACGGGACCCCTCGACGTCGTGCTCGACATCTCGCTCGACGACGACCTGACCACGCGCTTTTGGTCGGTGCTGGCCAACGACGACCCCGAGGCCATCGCCTGGTTGCTGCCGCGCGACAACGTGCTGCTCGGCCTGGCCGACTCCGGCGCCCACGTCTCCCAGCTCTGCGACGCCTGCTTCAGCACCGACCTCCTGGGCAACTGGGTGCGCGAGCGCAACGTGATGCCGCTCGAGCGGGCCGTGCACAAGCTGACCGGGGAGCCGGCCGCCGTCTACGGCCTGGCCGACCGCGGCACCGTGGCGGTCGGCAAGGCCGCCGACCTGTGCGTCTTCGACCCCGACACCGTGGCGCCCGGGCCGCTCCGACGCCTGCGCGACTTCCCGGCCGACGGCGAGCGCCTGACCGCCGACGCCCCGGTGGGCGTGACCCACACCCTGGTGAACGGGGTCCCGGTGCGCCAAGACGGCGTGCCCTGCGAGGACGCCCGGCCGGGCGTCCTGCTCAGCGCCTGAGTAACGGCCGGCGGCTCACCAGCCCAGCTCTCGCAGGCGCGGGTCGTCGATCCCGAAGTGGTGGCCCACCTCGTGGATCACGGTGCGGCGGACCTGCTCGCGCACCTCGTCGGCGTCTCGGGCCCGGATGCAGATGGGCCCCTGGTAGATGGTGATGCGGTCGGGCGACGCGCCGGCGTAGCCCCAGCGGCGGGTGAGGGGCACCCCCTGATAGAGGCCGAGGATGTTGGGCGAGCTGCCCTGCTCCTCGACCATCACCGCCACGTTGTCCATCAGCCTGGCTAGTTCGGGCGGGAGGGAGTCGAGCGCGTCGGCGACCAGCTGCTCGAATTCCTCCCGGGTGACGTCGACGGGCACCCGCTAGGGGCGGGCGCGGCCCACCGGCGTCGGCCGGTGCCACCATCGGCCGCTGAAGCGCCAGGCGTCGTGGGCGGCGTCGGGTGTCTCGGTCACGGCCACCGGCCGGGGCCACACGGCGTCGACCGCCGCGGTAAGCAGGGCCAGGACCTCGGGTTCAACCTCGGTCACAGCGGCACGTTCCCGTGCTTGCGTTTGGGCAGCTCCTCGCGCTTGGAGGCGAGCAGGGCCAGCGCCCGGCTGAGCACCTTGCGGGTGTCGGCCGGCGAGATCACATCGTCGACGTACCCCCGTTCGGCGGCGATGTAGGGGGTGGCGTAGCGCTCGGTGTACTCCTCGACCAGCTCGGCGCGGCGCGCCACCGGGTCGGCGGCCTCTGAGAGCTCGCGGCGGTAGACGATCTCGACGGCGCCCTGGGGGCCCATCACGGCCAGCTCGGCCGAGGGCCAGGCGTAGGCCAGGTCGGCCCCGATCGACTTGGAGTTCATGACCACGTAGGCGCCGCCGTAGGCCTTGCGGGTGATGATCTGCACCCGGGGCACGGTGGACTCGCAGTAGGCGTAGAGGAGCTTGGCCCCGTGGCGGATGATCCCCCCGTACTCCTGGTCGGTGCCGGGCATGAACCCGGGCACGTCCACGAAGGTCACCAACGGGATGTTGAAGGCGTCGCAGGTGCGGACGAAGCGGGCGGCCTTCTCCGAGGAGTCGATGTCGAGCACCCCGGCCAGCACTGCCGGCTGGTTGCCCACGATGCCGACCACCCGGCCGTCGATACGGGCGAAGCCACAGGTGATGGACATGGCCCAGTGGGCGTGGATCTCCATGTAGTCCCCGTCGTCGACGACGGCGGTGATCACCTTCTTCATGTCGTAGGGCTGGTTCGGCGAGGCCGGCATGAGGTCGACCAGCTCGGGGCACTCGCGCTCGGGGTCGTCGCCGGTCACCACCGGCGGGGGCGGCTCGAGGTTGTTGGAGGGAAGGAAGGACAACAGGTAGCGGACGTCGTCGAGGCAGGCCTTCTCGTCGGCCGACACGAAGGTGGCCACCCCCGACTTGGTGGCGTGGCTCATGGCCCCGCCGAGCTCCTCCAGGGTCACGTCCTCGCCGGTCACCGTCTTCACCACGTCGGGGCCGGTGATGAACATGTGCGAGGTGCCCTGCACCATGAAGATGAAGTCGGTCATGGCCGGCGAGTAGACGGCGCCGCCGGCGCACGGCCCGAGGATCACGCTGATCTGGGGGATCACGCCCGAAGCCGAGACGTTGCGGTGGAAAATGCCCCCGTAGCAGTGGAGCGAGACCACGCCCTCTTGGATCCGGGCGCCCGCCCCGTCGTTGAGGCCGATCATCGGCACACCGGTCGAGGCGGCCAGGTCCATCACCTTGTGGATCTTCTCGGCGAAGACCTCTCCGAGCGCCCCGCCGAAGACGGTGAAGTCCTGGCTGAAGACGCAGACCCGGCGGCCGTCCACCGTGCCGAAGCCGGTCACCACCCCGTCGGTGTAGGGGCGGTTCTCCTCCAGGCCCATCCCATGGGCGCGGTGGCGGGCCAGCATGTCGAGCTCGCAGAACGAGCCGTCGTCCAAGAGGTAGTCGATCCGCTCCCGGGCGGTCATCTTGCCCTTGGCGTGCTGGCGCTCGACGGCACGGGGGCTGCCAGCGTGCAGGGCCTCTTCCTTGCGCGCCGAGAGGTCGTCGAGGCGTTCGGTCATCGTGTGGTCCACGGGCCGAAGGCTACCCGTCGCCGTCCGAGCCACGCACAGTCCCAGGACCTGGGCCGCAGGGCCTCCGCAACCCGCCGAACCGGCCGGTCCCCGGCCGGCGCGTCTACTCCTGGACCAGCTCGATCAGGGTGCCGAACGAGGTCTTCGGGTGCACGAAGGCGACGGTCGTGCCGCGCGAGCCCGGCCGCGGCGCCTCGTCGATCACCCGTCCCCCGTGGTCCTTCACGGCTTGGAGGGCGGCCGCGCAGTCCTCCACGCGGTAGCCGACGTGGTGGAGCCCCTCCCCCTTGGTGGCCAGGTACTTGGCCACCGGCGAGTCCTCGCGAACCGGGGTCAGCAACTGGACGTAGGAGTCGGCCACCTTCAACAGCGCCTCTTCCACCCCGTCGCGCTCGACGACCTCGCGGTGGGCCACCGTGGCCCCGAAGGTCTCCTCGTACCAGGCGACAGCGGCTGTGAGGTCGTGCACGGCGATGGCCACGTGGTCGATCTCGGTCAGCATGCTCACCCCTTCCTCCGAAACAGCGTGAGCCGGTCCTCGCCGACCTCAGACCGCAGGGCGGGATCGTCGACCCCCATGCCCTCGGACGGCGCCAAACAGAGCACGCCGATCTTCCCCTCGTGCAGGTTCTGATGGACCTGGGCGGCGGCCTCGCCCACCTCGGTCAAGGGGAAGACGGCCGAAAGCGGCGGGATGATCTTGCCCTCGCAGACCAGCCGGTTGGCGTCCCAGGCCTCGCGGTAGTTGGCGAAGTGCGAGCCCTTGATGGTCTTCAGCTTCATCCACAGATGCCGGTTGTCGTACTCGATCATGTAGCCCGAGGTGGCGGCGCAGGTGACGATGGTGCCCGCTCGCTTGGCCACGAAGACCGAGGCGCCCATGGTCTGGCGCCCCGGGTGCTCGAAGACGATGTCGGGATCCTCGCCCACCAGGGCGCGCACGTCCTTGCCGAACCGGCGCCACTCCGACTCGTCCTGGGTGTGCTCGTCCTTCCAGAACCGGTAGTCGGCGGCCCGCCGGTCGATGACCGCCTCCACCCCGAGCTCGTGGAGGAGCTCGACCTTCTGCTGAGAGGAGACGACGCCGATCGGAATGGCCCCGGCGTTCAGCACGTACTGGACGGCGAAGCTCCCGAGGCCGCCACTCGCCCCCCACACCAGCACGCGGTCGCCCTGGGTCACCGGTTTGCCGTTGTGCGACACCAGCATGCGGTAGGCGGTGGAGTTGCACAGGGCCGGGACGGCGGCCTCCTCCCAGGTGAGGTGGGTGGGCTTGGGCATCAGCTGGTTCGCCTTCACGACGGCAATGTCGGCCAGACCGCCGAAGTTGGACTCGAACCCCCAGATCCGCTGGTTGGCGGCGAGCATCGAGTCGTCGTGGGCCGAAGGGTCCTGATCGTCGACGTAGTTGCAGTGCACCGTGACGCGGTCACCCGGCTTCCACCGCCGAACCAGCGAGCCGGTCCGCAGCACCACGCCCGAGGCGTCCGAGCCCACGACGTGGACGTCGAGCGCGTGGCGGGCCCCCCAGACGCTCTCCTTGCCCAGCCGGTCCAAGAACCCGAACGTGGGGAGCGGCTCGAAGATCGAGGTCCACACCGTGTTGAAGTTGATGGAGGAGGCCATCACCGCCACGTAGGCCTCGTCGGGGGCCAGCTCGGGCAGCGCCACCTCGCCGACGTGCAGGGACTTCCTCGGGTCCTTCTGCTCCGAAGGCATCCCCTCGAACATCGAGGCGTCCTCGCGCCGCACGAAGGCGGCCCGGTAGGTGGCGGGCATGGGCAGGGCGGACAGCTCGTCGCCGGTGGCCCCGGCTAGCGCTGCCTGGAGAATCTCGGTCACGGGCACCGACGATAGTGGACGCCGTAGAATGGGTAACTGCCCGGTAACCGCCGGGACTGCCACGCGTTTCGGAGGAACACCATGTCCGGTTCGGTCATCGTCGCCGGGGCCCGCACGCCCATCGGAAAGCTCTCGGGAGCTTTCGCCAGCTTCGCCGCCGTCGACTTGGGCGGCTTCGCCATCGCCGCCGCCCTGGAACGGGCCGGGATCGCCGGTGACCAGGTCGACTACGTCATCATGGGCCAGGTGATCCTGGCCGGCACCGGGCAGATCACGGCCCGCCAGGCGGCCGCCAAGGGCGGCATCCCGATGACCGTGCCCGCAACCACCTTGAACAAGGTGTGCCTCTCGGGGCTCAACGCCATCTACCTGGCCGACCAGATGATCAACGCCGGCGACGCCGAGATCGTGGTGGCCGGTGGGATGGAGTCGATGACCGCCGCCCCCCACCTCCTCCCCGGGGCGCGGGCGGGCTTCCGGCTGGGCGACGCCACGCTCGTTGACTCGATGATGTACGACGGGCTCACGTGCGCCTTCGACCACTGCGCCATGGGGCTGTCCACCGAGCGCTACAACCAGCAGGCCGGCATCAGCCGCGAGCGGCAGGACGCCTTCGCCGCCGCCTCCCACGAGAAGGCGGCCAACGCCGCCAAGGAGGGCCGGCTGGCCGAGGAGATCGTCGCCGTGTCGGTCCCCCAGCGCAAGGGCGACCCGGTGGTCGTCGACACCGACGAGGGCATTCGGCCCGGCACCACGGCCGAGTCGCTCGGGGCCTTGAAGCCGGCCTTCGACAAGTCGGGCACCCTCACCGCCGGCAACGCCTCGCAGATCTCCGATGGCGGCGCGGCCGTGGTGGTCATGTCCAAGGCCAAGGCGGCCCAACTCGGGCTCACCCCCCTGGGCGAGCTCGCCGGCTACGGCCAGGTGGCCGGCCCCGACACCTCGCTCCTCACCCAGCCGTCGCGGGCCATCACCAAGGCCCTCGGGCGCGCCGGGCGGTCCATCGCCGACGTCGACCTGTTCGAGATCAACGAGGCCTTCGCCGCCGTCGGCCTGGCCTCGGCCGACGACCTCGGCATCGACGAGAGCAAGCTCAACGTGAACGGCGGGGCCATCGCCCTCGGCCACCCGGTCGGGATGTCGGGCACCCGGGTGGCCCTCACCGCCCTCATGGAGCTCCGGCGGCGGGGCGGGGGGCTGGCCGCGGTCGCCCTCTGCGGCGGTGGCGGCCAGGGCGACGCCGCCCTCTTCACCGTCTGAGGACGAGGACCCGGGGTCAGTAGGGGGGGCTGAACAGGCCGAGCAGGGTGCCGGTGCCCTGGTCCACCTCGAGCCACTTCTTGGCCGGCAGGCGGTAGACGGCGAGGGCACAGGTGGGGAAGGTGCGGCGCTCGTCGCGCTTCTTCTCCATGGACACCGACAGCGCCTGGGCCGTGGGGTTGTGGCCCACCACCATCACCGTGTCGAGCTCGTCGTCCAGGGCCCGCAACTCGTCGATGACGTCGTCGGGGGTGGCGTTGTAGAGGGCGCGCCGGTACTCGACCGGGGGGTCGCCCAGGCCCGGCAGGACCCGCTCGGCCGTCTGGACGGTGCGCACCGCGGTCGAGCACAGGACCAGCTTGGGCAGGTCGCGGGGACGAAAGCCCAGCCGGTCGTCCTCGAGCTGCCGGGCCAGGGCGTCGGCGTCGCGGCGACCACGGGCGGCCAGCGGCCGCTCGTGGTCGGTCTTGCCCGGCGGAGGGTCCGGGACGGTCTTGGCGTGGCGCAGCAGCCACAGGTTCACAGGTCCCTCCTCCCCTCGAGCGCCCGCCCGAGCGTCAGCTCGTCGGCGTACTCCAGGTCGCCGCCGACCGGGAGCCCGCTGGCGATCCGGGTCACCCGAATGCCCGTCGGGCCCAACTGGCGGGCGAGGTACATGGCGGTCGCCTCCCCTTCCAGGTTGGGGTTGGTGCAGAGGATGACCTCCTTCACCTCCCCCTCCTCCACGCGGGCCAAGAGCTCGCCGATGCGTAACTGCTCGGGACCGATGCCCTCCAGCGGATTGAGGGACCCACCGAGCACGTGGTAGCGGCCGGCAAAGCGCTGCGTGCGCTCGACGGACACGATGTCGCGCGGGTCCTCCACCACGCAGACCATCGAGGCCTCCCGGCGGTCGTCGAGGCAGTACTCGCACAGACCTCCGCCCTCGGCCACGTTGAAGCACACGGTGCACAGGGTGGTCCGGTCCTTCACCGCCACGATCGCCTCGGCGAGTCGGAGCGCGTCCTCCCGTTCCACCTTCAAGAGGTGGAAGGCGAGCCGTTGTGCCGACTTCGGCCCGACGCCGGGCAGACGGCCGAGCTCGTCGATGAGCGATCGAAGCGGTCCGGTGTACACCTAGCCCAACACTTCCTCGGCACCGGGGAACGCCTCGAGGAGCCGAGCTTCGGCGTCGGGCGCGGCCTCACCCTCGGCCGTCGGGTCGAAGTCGTCCCCGTCGGCCAGCCCCTCAGGTGATGCTGCAACTTTGGGGGTCGCACTTTCGGAATCGACCACCAGGCGGACGGAGACGGCTACCCCGAAGTGAGCGGACAGCGCCTCTTCGACGATGGGGAGCACCTCGGCGCAGCGGTCGCGGTGGGCGGCGTTGGGCAGGGCGAAGGTGGCGACGCCGTCCTCGCTCCCGACGAAACGCCCGACGGCGAAAGTGGCCCTGGTCCGAGCTGGGAGCGAGCGCAGGATGTGGTCACCCCACGCCTGGACGACCGCGTCGCGGTCAGGAAGGGCACCGCTGGGCGCGGCCGACGGTGCGGCCGCCGGGGCCGGGGGCGTCGGTGCGGCCGCCGGGGCCGGGGGCGGTGCGGGGGGCGGCGCGGGAGCTGCGTCCTCGTCGGATGACGGGGCGCCGGCGGCCTTCGGTTTGGCGGCTTCGCGCTGGCGGCGGAGGGCCCCGATCGAGGGAATGGTGCGCGGGTCGCCGGTGGCAGCCGGTGGGGTGGGCGGTGCCGGGGCGGGGGGCGTCCTCGGGGCGAGCGCCCCGCGCTCGAGCCGGGCCACCCGCTCGGCCAGGGCCGTCGACGAGTCGTCGAGGTCGGGTCGGGCCAGCCGCACCAGCGCCACCTCGAGGACCACCCGCGCATCGGGCGCCTCGCGCATCTCCACCTGGGCCCGGCCGAGCACCTCCATCGACCGCACCAGGCGAGGGAGCCCCAGCCGATCCGCCTGGTTGGACAACCGCTCGGTCTCGGCCTCCCCACTGGCGGTCAGTTCGGGGGCCAGCGCCACCAGAAACGCCTGGCGCAGGTCGTCCACCAGCTCCGACGCCAGCTGCTGAGGGCCCCACCCCACCTCGTGGAGGGCGGCCACGGCGACCAGGGCCCGGCCGGCGTCCTCGTCGGCCAGGGCGTCGACGACCTCGGAGAGCTCCGGGCGGGCGTCGTCGGCCGATCCCGAGGCCGCCACCTGGTCGAGCGCGGAGAGGGTGTCGCGGGCCGAGCCCCTCCCCCTGCGCACCGCCACGGCCAGCGACTCGTCGTCGAGCGCCAGGCCGGCCGCCTCGTTCACGTCGTGCACGAGCGAAGCCAGCGCGTCTGTCCCGAGCAGGCGGAACTCGAAATGCTGGGTTCGGCTGCGGATGGTGGGGGGCACCTTCTGGGGGTCGGTGGTGGCTAAGACGAACACCACATGGCCCGGCGGCTCCTCCAACGTCTTCAACAGCGCGTTGGCCGCGGCGTTGGAGAGCATGTGGACCTCGTCGACGATGTAGACCTTCGAGCGCCCGGGCGTCCCCAGGGCCGCATGGGCGATCAGGTCGCGCATGGCGTCCACCCCGTTGTTGGAGGCCGCGTCGAGCTCGTGGACGTCGAGCGAGGTGCCCCGCGTGATCTCGACACACGACGAGCACACCCCGCAGGGCTCGCCGTCGACGGGGTTGGCGCAGTTGAGGGCCTTGGCCAGGATCCGAGCGGCGGAGGTCTTGCCGGTGCCGCGCGGTCCGCTGAAGAGGTACGCGTGGGCCACGCGACCGTCGCGCACCGCGCTGCGCAGGGCGAGGACCACGTGGGGTTGTCCCCTCAGCTCCTCGAAACGGCCTGGCCGGAAGCGACGGTAGAGCGAGACGAAGGGCTCGTCGACCATGTGGGCGAGCCTATAGGTGGCCGCGCCGACGCTCGGTGCGATGGCCAGGTTGGCTACGGCACACGGCCTCACCCGCTGAGAGCTGCTGCCTTCCGACCCTGACTCGGTTCACGAGCGGCCGTTGCGCAGGACCCGGCCACCGCACCCAACGTCGGCGACGGGGCCACGTTACCCCGCCGGGTAGCCTGATCGCCCTCGGAGGCGTGCGAGAGCGGCCGAATCGGCACGATTGGAAATCGTGTGTGGGGCAACCCACCGTGGGTTCAAATCCCACCGCCTCCGCTCGCTCGCTCATCTTGGGGCCCTGACGAGACTCAGGATCCCAAGGTTGCGGTTCGAAGTGGCGCTGGGGAGCTGGGGGCCAGCGGCTACATCCGGGACCGAGGCCGACGACTCCACCGATCCTCGTGCACTTGGCCGCAGGGAGCTGTGAGCTCGAGTTCCGCGCCGCCGGGCCGGTCATGTGCCGCCGTCGGCGGCCTTGACGTTGCTCGGTAGGTGCGACGGTGTGGGCGTACCGGTCGGGGTCGTCGCCGGATGGGCCGGCAGGAGCATCGGGGGACGGGACGCCTAGTTGAAGTCGGACACGAGATTGCCGAGGAATGCTCGTTCTTTCGCACATCCAGCCTCCGATCAGGCCTTCCGTGGTCTCGGGTCCAGCCTCAGTCCGTTCAGGAAGTCGTCCTCGATGAACTCGGCCGCCTTGCAACTTCGACGCCAACCGCACGGCAGCATGGTCGGGTGCCTCGACGCACGCGCACCGTCCGTGCCCTACTCCTCACCCCTGGCGCCGGCGCCGGTCGGGACCAGTCGGCCCTCGTCGCCATTGACGAGGCGGTGGCCGATCTCGGCTTGCCGGTGGCGCGCATCGACTTCCCGTACCGGCTGGCGGGAAGGCATTTCCCCGACAAGCCAGCCGTCCTGGTGGGCGCGGTGAGGGATGCCGCGGCCTCGCTGGCCGACGCGGTCGGCACCACGCCCGCGGCCGTGGCCCTCGGGGGTCGCTCGATGGGCGGACGGATGTGCTCGCTGACGGTGGCCGAGGGACTGGCGGCGGCTGCCCTCGTCCTCGTCAGCTACCCCCTGCACCCACCGGGCCGGCCGGACAAGCCCCGTACCCAACACTTCTCGCAGATCACCGTGCCGTGCCTCTTCGTGTCGGGTACCAAGGACGCCTTCGGCACCCCCGACGAGCTCGAGGAGGCCACGGCGGCCATCCCGGGTGAGGTGACGCACCACTGGGTGGACGGTGCCGACCACGGGCTGCGCCGACGCGACGGCGAGGTGGCCCAGGTGGTGGCCGGGTGGCTGGCAGCTCGTCGTGTGAAGGCACGGGCAACGTGAGGACGCGGCCAGGCTCACACGGGTTCCACGAGACCGCTGCCGACGGCCACCGGCGCGGTCGGCCAGCGGGGTGGGGTGGCAGGGTCGTCGTCGAAGCGGCGGCCCGGTGGTTACCATCCCGCACCATGGGCGAAATCCCGACCGACGAAGCGGTGATGCGGCTGGCCCTCGAGGAGGCGGCGCGCGCCGTGGGCCACGGCGACGTTCCGGTCGGGGCCGTCGTGCTCGACGGGGACGCGGTCGTCGCCGCCCGCCACAACGAGCGGGAACTGCGCGGGGACCCGACGGCGCACGCCGAGCTCCTCGCCTTGCGTGACGCCGCAGCCGCGACCGGTGGGTGGCGCCTCGAGGGGATGACGCTGGCGGTGACCCTCGAGCCGTGCCCGATGTGCGCCGGCGCGCTCGTGGCCTCCAGGCTGGGCCGGGTGGTTTTCGGCACCCCTGATCTCCGTGCCGGCGCCTGCGGCTCCCTCTACAACCTGTGCTGCGACCCCCGGCTGAATCACGAGGTGGCGGTCACGGCGGGAGTCCTCGGGGCCGAGTGCGCTCTGGTGCTTCGGGACTTCTTCAGCACGCGGCGCTGACAAGTCCGGTCGGCGTGGGTCTCGCGCCACGTCGTTCCGCTCGACCACCGAACGTCACGCCACGATCGCCAAAGGACGCGTCGCGTAATTCGGTCGTCATGTTGGCTTCCTACGATCCCGACCCGTGCGGCGCAGCGTCGCTGTCGACTGGGCCCTGACCTGCGAGAGGTGGACGGGGTCACCGTGGCCGCACGTCCATCTCGAACCAGACCACACCCCCAACGTCGAAAGGACCACTCCATGGGATTCCCCCGGGTCGTGCTCGTGACCGCAGTGACCGCCGCAGCCGCAACGACCGCTGGCACGCTCACCTTTGCACCGCTTGCCGGTGCGAAGAGCCAGCCGTCGTGCCGTCAGCTCACCAAATCGGTGCTCGCGGCCGACGGGTACACGCACGCGGTCGGACCGACGGTCACGACGTACAACTACAAGAAGCCCTCGACAAACGCGGCGAACTCGCTCGGCACGACGCTCGACTTCGGCAAGAAGGCCATCGTGATCGGCTGCGTCAGCCCGACCGACATCAAGACCCTGAACTCGGCGGCCGGCGCCCCGCACGCGGCGCACGCCACCGCCGCCCAGTACATGAAGTATCTGGTGGCACAATCATCGGGGGCGATGGTCAAGACCCCGGTCGGTGGCGTCAGCGACTACCTGGATTTCGGCAACGGCAAGGAGGACGGCCTCGGGTCCACGGCCAGCGGTAGCAGTGTGCGGCTCGACGCCTGGGTCGCCGGGAATTACATCTTCCTCACCTTCACCTCCCCGGCCAGCCCGACGCCCTCGCCGGCGCTCCTCCACCTCATCAAGACGACCCAGACGATGTACTGAGCGTCGTCCGGACGGCGCACCGACCCCTGCGCCAGGCGGTCGCCGCAGATGGCGGCGGGACGGTGGTGAACGGATATCCTCTGCGCCGGAGGCGTGCGAGAGCGGCCGAATCGGACGGTCTCGAAAACCGTTGTACCTCCGGGTACCGTGGGTTCAAATCCCACCGCCTCCGCTGAGACCGCCGCCGGAGCAGTGGCACCACGCCGATGGTGGAAGAGCCGGCGCCGCTGGTCGTGCGCAGGCGCGCCCGTCGGTCGGTGCTCGGGCACTACCATTGGGGGGTCCGAGGACGCGAAGGCGTCCAGGCGCGGGCAGGTCGTAACGCACCTCCCGCACGTGCGCTGCGGGCCAACGGCTCGACGGAGTACGGGACCCCGCCCGCACGGGCGGCGAGAACGAGGTCGTCCGGCAGAGTCCGCCCGCGGGTGCGGACGTGACCGGAGAGAGGAAGTGGTGCATGGCGCGTCCGCGATCCACCTTTGGGAAGTTGCAACGGGATCAGGCCAAGAAGGCCAAGGCCAAGGCCAAGGCTGAGGACCGAGTGGCCCGACGCGAGGACAAGGGGGAGGCCGAGCCTGTCGAGGCTGGGCCGGTCGAGGACCAGACCGCCCTGCTCGAGCAGTTCGCCCGTCTCCACGAGGACCTGGCCGACGGCCGCATCTCGCTGGACGACTTCGAGGTGGCACAAGAGGACCTACGGAGTCGGCTGCAGGTCGACTGACCGTGGCGACCGGGGGCTAGTCCGACGGCGCCACCTCGCGCCGCTCGAGCCAGCGCGTGAGCCCGGCGGCGTTGGAGTGGACGCCGTTCATGATCTCGAGCTTCTCTCGGTGCTCGGGTGCCACGCTTCCCATGAGCGGGTCGAACCGTTCGGCCAGCGCCGTCGCGACGTCGTGGCCCTCGGCGAAGGCCCGCTCGGCCGTCTCGGCCCACTGCCGCAGCGTCTCGGCGGCCTCGGCCAGGAGGTCGTCCGGATCCGACAAGAGCCCGTAGTGGGCTAGCGCGATCCCGCTTGGACGGCGCGCCGAGAACCGCTCGAGGGAATGGAGCGCCTGATCGAGGTCGAAGTCCGGCGGTGGCGTGGACGGACGGAGGACACCGGCGTCGGGGAGCCGGACCCCCACCGCATCACCGGCAAAGAGGACCCCGCTCACCGAGTCATGGAGACCGACGTGGTGCTTGGCGTGCCCGGGGGAGTCCACCGCCACCAGCACCCGGTTCGTGGCCACGACGATCTCCTCGCCGTCGGCCAGCACGTGGAGCCGCTCGGGCGGGGTCGGTTCCAACCGTCCGTAGAGGGAGTCGAGGAGGGGGCCGTAGACGAGGGAGGCGGAACGCACCAGCCGGGTGGGGTCGGCCAGGTGGCGCGCTCCCTTCTCGTGGACGTAGACGGTGGCCGCCGGGAAGGCCTTGGCAACGTCCCCGACGCCGCCGGCGTGATCGAGGTGGATGTGGGTCACCACCACCCCCGCCAGGTCTGCCGCCCCGACCCCGAGTCCCTCCAGGGCCTCGAGGAGGACGGGGACCGACGTCTGGCTGCCCGTCTCGACCAGGACGGGGGCTGACCCCTCGATGAGGTAGCCCGCCGTGACCCGCTGCCAGCCCCCGAGCAGGGTGTCGATCTCGATGACCCCCGGGGCGATGGTGCGGGGGGCAGCCTTCAAGGGGCGGAGACCTCCACCACCACCTTCACGTCGTCGGGCTGGCGGGTGAGGGCCTGCTCCCAGTCGTCGAGGGCCACCTTGCGGCTGACCACTCCTGCGAGCCACGAGCGATCAGCCTTGGCCAGAGCGGCCGCGGCGTCCTCGTAGTGGCGGCGATTGGCGTTCACCGACCCCACCACCGACTCGTTGGCCAGCACCATCGAGCGGTTCAGGGCACCCTCGTCGACCTCGATGCTCCGGCCGGCGGCCGACACCCCGGTGAGGCAGACCACGCCCCCCGGTCCGATGTGCTCGATGGCGTCGAGGACGAGCGACGAGACGCCCGTGCACTCGATGATGACGTCGGGGTCGGCGCAGGCGTCGGTCACCGCGCCGGTGTGGTACTGCGCGCCGAGCCGGCGCACCAGGTCGGGCTTGGGCCCGTCGGTCATCTGGTCGATGACGTGGACCTCCAAGCCCCGTTGCACCCCGAGCATGGCCGCCAACAGACCGATGGGCCCGGCCCCGGTCACCACCGCTTTGGTCGGCGCCCAGTGGGCCCGGCTGCCAATGGCGTCGACCTGTTCCCAGGCCTTGGCCACGACCGAGGTCGGCTCCAGCAGCACGCCGAGGATCCCGAGCGACGGGTCGAGCTTGACCACGAAGTCGGGGGTGATGCGGTAGCGCTCGGACAGGTAGCCGTCGTGCTGTTTAATTCCGCGCTCGGTGTACTGCCCGTTGCGGCAGAAGTCCCACTCGCCCACCGCGCAGTTGGCGCACGGCACCGGGTCGGGCCGGCGCACGATCCCCACCACCAGGTCGCCCTCGGCCACCGGGGCTGTCTTGGGTGCCTCGAGCACCCGGCCCAGGGACTCGTGGCCGAGGACCAGCCGGTCGCGCCCGGGCGGTGCCCAGCCGTAGGAGCCCGAGAGGATCTCGATGTCGGTGCCGCAGATGCCGACGGCGATCGTCTCCACCAGCACCGGCCCGTCGGACTCGGGCGGGTCGTCGACGTTGGAGAGCTGGGCCGAGTCCTTCTGCATGGGTACGACGGTCAGGGCCTTCACCGTGTCCTCCTTCTCCCCGTCACCGAGGCTCGCGGCGAGGGTTCGGGTGCACCGCCCACCGTAGGGACGCCGGTCATCCCCTCGTGCGGCGAGGCCGCCCGCTGCGCCGTCGCCGCCAGCTGTTCGTGCGCAACCCCGGGTGGCCGTCGGGGCGGACCCGTTGGCGCTCGGCTTTGTCCGGGGACGGCGCCACCGGGCCGGTGTGACCCGACAGTCGGAACGCCGTGTTGACCAGGGAGACGTGCGAGAAGGCCTGGGGGAAATTGCCCACCAGCCGGCCCGCCACAGGGTCGTACTCCTCGGAGAGAAGCCCGACGTCGTTGCTCAGGGCCAGCAGCCGTTCGAACATGGCCCGGGCGTCGTCCACCCGGCCGATCATGTGGAGGCAGTCGGCCAGCCAGAAGGAGCACGCCAAGAAGGCGCCCTCACGGCCCGAGAGGCCGTCGACCGCGCCGTCGTCGGTGGTGCGGTAGCGCAGCACGTAGCCGTCCTGGAGCAGCTCGCGCTCGATGGCCTCCACCGTGCTCACCACCCGGGGATCGGTGGCCGGCAGGAACCCCACGAGCGGGATCATGAGCACGCTGGCATCGAGCTCCGAGCAGCCGTAGTACTGGGTGAAGGCCCCCTTCTCGGCGTTGAACCCCTTGTCGCAGACCTCGTTGAAGATCTCGTCGCGCAGCGCCCGCCACTTGTCGAGGGGCCCGGGGAGCTCGGGAAACGCCTCCATGGTCCGCACCGCCCGGTCGACCCCCACCCAGGCCATGACCTTGGAGTGGGTGAAGTGCCGGCGCGGCCCGCGCACCTCCCAGATGCCGTCGTCGGGTTGGCGCCAGCCGTCCTCAAGGAACTCGATCAGCTTGGACTGCAGGTCCCACACGGCCCGGCTATGCACCCCGTCGACCTGGCACGACTCGAAGAGGGCCGACATGACCTCGCCGTAGACATCGAGCTGGAACTGGCCCGAGGCGGCGTTGCCGACACGCACCGGGGTCGACCCCTCGTAGCCGGACAGCCAGCCCACCTCCCACTCATCGAGCCGCCGTTCGCCCGAGGCCCCGTACATGATCTGCAGCCTGGTGACGTCGCCGGCCGTGCAGCGCAGCAACCAGTCGCGCCACGCCATCGCCTCCTCGTGGAAGCCCCCGCGCATCATCGACTCGAGCGTCAAGGTGGCGTCGCGCAGCCAGCAGTAGCGATAGTCCCAGTTGCGGTTCCCGCCCAGGGCCTCGGGGAGGGAGGTCGTACCGGCGGCCACGATGCCGCCGGTGGGCTCGTAGGTGAGCGCCTTCAGGGTGATGAGCGAGCGCAGCACAGCGTCGGCGTACTCGCCCTCGTAGGTGCAGTTCTCGGACCAGTCCTGCCAGTAGGTCTCGGTGCTTCCCACCGCGTACCACGGGTCCGTCGGGCGCGGCGGCGGCTCGTGCGACGGGAACCAGGTGAGGAGGAACGGCAGCTCCTGTCCCTCGGCGATGGTGAACTCCGACACGCTGCGCAACCCCTCGCCGCGGATGTTGGTGCGGGTCCACAGCGACACGGCGTCGGGGCCGGAGGTGGCCGTGAGCAGGTGGTCCTGGCTCGTGACCCACGGGATGGCGTCGCCGTAGTCGAAGCGCACGGAGAGATCCATGCGCATGTCCACCGAGCCGGCGATCCCCTGCACCAGCCGCACCACCTGCGGGTTGTCCTCCCGGATGGGCATGCAGTCGGTGATCCGCACCGTGCCGGTGGGCGTGTCGAAATCGGTGTCGAGTACCAAGGTGCCGTGCCGGTAGCTGCGGCGGCTGGCCGTGGCGGGCTTTTCCGCGCCGGCCGGGGCGATCTTCCAGAAGCCGTTGTCGTCGGTGCCCAGCAGCCTGGCAAAACACGCCCCCGAGTCGAAGTGCGGCAGGCAGAGCCAGTCAATCGAGCCGTCGCAGCCCACCAAGGCGATGGTGTGGAGGTCGCCGATCAGGGCGTACTCCTCGATTGGCAACGACACGACGGCCATTCTTGCAGTCAGCCCTCGGTGCACGCTCCCGTCTTCACCGGGGCGATACGCAGCGCGGCTTCGTTGACGCGGTGGAGCACGCCGGGCGACGCCAGCGCGTAGCCAACGTCCGATGTCACCGTCGAACGTGAGAAGACGACCCCGATCACCTGACCACTCGGGCCGATCACCGGTCCTCCCGAGTTCCCGGGCTCGACCGCGGTGTTGAGCTGGTACACCTGCCGCACCACTGTCCCTTGGCTGTAGATGTCACGTCCCTGCGCTGTGAGGACGCCGTCCACCGCCGCCGGGCTCACCGTGAGCGGGCCGTCCTTGGGGTACCCCACCACCGCCGCCGAAGCCCCCCGGCTGGCGACGGAGCTGGAGAGGGGGAGGGCCCGTCCAAGGGGTGCGTTGGTGCGCAGCACGGCCAGGTCGTAGGTGGGGTCGTAGAGGACCGGCGTGGCGTCGAATGTGCCGGCGGCCTCGTTGATCTTGATTGTCGACTCGCCGGCCACGACGTGGGCGTTGGTCACCACCAGCCCCGGGCCGACCACGAACCCCGACCCCTCCTGCAGGAAGCCGCAGGCCTGGCCCAGCACCTTCACCACCGACCCGGTGTCGGCGGCCGCCAGCGCGTCGGCGTCGTGCCTCGACGGTGCCGCCACCGAGGAGGAGGTCGAGGGGGCCAGGGCGGCGAACACCGAGGGGAAACCCGGGGTGGCGAGGAAGGACTGCACGTCGGCGAAGACCGACGGTATCGGCGGCATGACGTTGTCGACCGTGCCCAGCACGCCGGAACCCTGGATCTCCGACCCGAGCCAGCTGGCCGGAGCCTCGGCCACCACGTTGGCCACCAACCAGGCCGAGACCAAGACGGCGCACACGGCGACCACCACCCCCAGCACGGCGTCCACCGCGTCGAGGTGCCACCGCTCCAGGGTCATGTTGCCCCAGTCGCCGACTTCCCGCCCCACCAGACCGAAGAGCACGGCCGGTCCCAGGACCAGGGTGAGGGTAACGCCGGTCTTGAGCGCTCCGGGCTGCATCGAGGTGATGAGGGCCACGGCCACCAGGGCCCCGACCGAGAGGCCCAGGATGAATCCTCCGAAGGTGAGCACCTGGGTGAGGGCGCCGAGCCGGAGGCCTTGGATGGCCGCGGCCACGACGACCACGATGAGCACGAAGTCGAGTGCGTCCATCCGGTTCGAGGGTAGACCACCACCCCCAGGCTTCAGAGGGCACCAAACGGATTCCGCACCGGTGCGCCGGGCGGGCGCGTGAGGTACCACGGAGCCCGTCGCCGTCCTCGACCGACACGCGGCGGTGGTAGAAGGACTCGGTGCAGATCGGGGCGGTCTTCCCGCAGACCGAGATCGGGGACGACTCCGGCGCCGTGGCCGCCTTCGCCCGGGCGGCGACGGACCTCGGCTACTCGCATCTCGTCGCCTACGACCACGTGCTCGGCGCCGACCCGGCCGTGCACCAGGGCTGGTCCGGGTTCTACGACCTCCACGACACGTTCCACGAGCCCCTCGTCCTGTTCTCGTGGCTGGCACCGCAAGTCCCCCTCGAGTTCGCCACCGGGATCCTCATCGCCCCGCAGCGCCAGACGGCGCTCCTGGCCAAGCAGGCGGCGGAGCTCGACCTCCTGTCAGGGGGCGGTCGCCTCCGTCTCGGACTCGGCATCGGCTGGAACGAGGTGGAGTACGAGGCGCTGGGCGTACCCTTCGAACAGCGCGGGGCCCGCCTCGAAGAGCAGATCGCCGTGCTGCGGCAACTGTGGACCCAGGAGTCGGTGACCGTCTCGGGGCGGTTCCACACGGTGACCGGCGCCGGCCTCGCCCCGCTCCCGCCGACGCGCCCGATCCCGCTGTGGCTCGGAGGCGCGGCACCCGCCGCCCTCCGGCGCATCGGCCGGCTGGCCGACGGCTGGTTCGCCATGCTGGGTCCGGGGCACGGGCTCGAGGAGGGGCTCGAGGTGATCGCCGTCGCCGCCGTCGAGGCCGGGCGCGACCCGTCGGCCATCGGGGTCGAGGGCCAGGCGCGCTGGTCCGAGCGCCACCAAGAGCAGGTGGGACGCGACGCCGATCTGTGGCGCCGGGCG
>Ga0265327_10001495_pt1 | contig 28999 bp, 31 predicted proteins | sample 41621metaG_FD_202089 | JGI IMG/M metagenome (GOLD analysis project Ga0265327, IMG submission 202089) | Rhizosphere microbial communities from Carex aquatilis grown in University of Washington, Seatle, WA, United States - 4-16-21 metaG | ecosystem: Host-associated > Plants > Roots > Rhizosphere...
AGCACGGGGCGGCCCGTCGCTCGCGCCAGCGCTGGGTGTCCTCTGGAATCACGAGGTCGCGTTCCGAGGTTTGCCCGGCTCCGGTCACGGGGTAACCGGAGTCGGTGGGCTCGCGAATCGGCCGAGTCGGCACCCAGGTCGGAACTCGGCCCGGGAACTCGGCCCGGTCGGAGCTCAGGGTGGCGCCGTGACGAAGGAAGGTGTGAAGTGGACGCGATGATGCCCCCCGGCGCCGAGTCGGTCACGCTGACGTTCCCGCCCTACTCCGAGTACCTGCGCACGGTGCGCCTGGTCGCGGCGGATGCCGCAGGGCGCGCCGGCCTCGACGTCGACGAGGTGGAGGACTTCCGCATCGCGGTCGACGAGCTGTGTCACCTCCTGATGAGTGGCACCGACCACTCGGTCGCCGTCAGCTTCGGTGTGAGCGGCGCGTGCGTGCTCGCCCGGGGAACCGCACGGGCTCGGTCGCGGGCCGGCGTCGGCGACCTCCCGCCGCTGCCCCTGGCGATCGTGCGCTCGGTCGCCGACTACTTCGAGACCTCCGTCGAGAACGACGAGCTCACGTTCTCGGTGATGAAGCGCCACTGGGCGCTGGCGGTGCAGCGATGACGTCATCCCCGACGGGTGGGGAACGGGCCGTGCGCGACGAAGTCGCGATGCACGCCCGCTTCGTCGAGTACCGCAACTCGCGTTCGCGCACCCTGCGCAACGAGATCATCGAGGAGCACCTGCCGCTCGCGCACTATGTGGCGCGTCGGTTCGCGCGCCGCGGCGAACCCCTCGAGGATCTCCGCCAGGTCGCGCTCGTCGGGTTGCTCAAGGCGGTCGAGCGCTTCGACCCCGACCGCGGTGTCGCGTTCTCGTCGTTCGCGATGCCCACGATCCTCGGTGAGCTGCGCCGCCACTTTCGCGACCGTGGGTGGACCGTGCGGGTGCCGCGGCGGATCCAGGAGCTCGTGCTCGCGATCGACACCGCGGTCGCCGATCTCACCCAGGAGCTCCAGCGGGTGCCCACGCCCGCCGAGATCGCACACCGCGTCGGGTCCGACGAGGAAGCGGTGCTCGAGTGCTCCGAGTTCGGCACGCTCTACCGGCCGGGCTCGATCGACGCGCCCATGGGATCCGAGCCGGGTGCTAAGTCGGCGGAGGCGGCGTTGGGCGTCGAGGACCGCGACATCCTCGCCGTGGAGGATCGCGCGGCGGTCGCGGAGTTGCTCGCGCTGCTGCCCGAACGGGAACGCACGATCGTGTCGTTGCGGTTCCTGGAGGGGCTCACCCAGTCCGAGATCGCGGCACGCGTCGGGCTGAGCCAGATGCACGTGTCGCGTCTGCTGACTCGCAGCCTCGAACAGCTCGGACGCCGTGCGTTCGCAGCGCAGGCCTGAGGAGAAGACCCGTGGTGGAAGCGAACGACGCGCCGGGCGCCACCGGGCCCGAACTGCGCGTGGAGGTGAGCGGCCCGGCCGAGGCTCCGCTGGTGACGGTGAGCGGTGAGCTCGACGTGGCGACCTCGCCGCGTCTGCGCCGGCATCTCGACGACGCCGTCGACGCGGGAGCACGCGACGTGCGCGTCGACCTGTCGCTCGTGGGCTTCATGGACTCGTCGGGGCTCGGTACGCTCATGGCCGTCCACCACCGGCTGCGGGAGCACGGCGGCAACATCACGATCGTGGGTGCGACGCCGGCCGTGCGCAAGATCCTCGAGATCACCGCGCTCGACGAAGTCTTCGTGCTCGCGCCCGAAGGCTGACGTCCGCCTCGGGCCGGCGACCCGCGGGCACACGAGCCCTAGGGCAGCCGACCCTCGCCCTGCTGGTGCGCCCCCCGCTCGGCCATCTCGCGCTCGTGCGCGGCGACCTCGGGGTCGACGTCGAGCTCCTCGGCCCGGGCCGCTTCCTCCGGCGTGGGCATGCGGTCCGCCGCGCTCCGCGTGTCCGCATCTTCCCGCTCGGTGGCTCGGGTCTCGCCGCTCGGTGTGGTGCGCTCGTCCATCGTGCTCCTCAGGTGTCCTCGGATCGATCGGTACCGATCCGTCTACCCATTCGCGTCCTGCGGCAATCTTCCCGTGTCGGCGAGGCGGCAGATGGGTATGACCGGTGCATGGAACGCGACGACATCCGCACGGCAGCCGACGAAGAGACCGCCGACGAAGAGACCGCCGATGAAGAGACGCGGGACGAGACGCTCGATCGGGAGCGGGTCACGACGCGCGCGGACGAACTGATGACCGAGGAGAAGCGGGCGGGTTCGGAGGATCCGCACGCGCAGGCGGCCCAGATCCTCGAGGAGTCGAACGAGCGCGAAGAGCAGCGGCCGTCCCCTGGCAGCCAACCAGTCGAGCACCGTCGCTCCGAGGACACCGTCGACCACACGTGACCGAGGCCCCGAGTTCGCCTGACGCGCCCGACGGCGTCCCGCACGACGAACCGGGCATCGCGCGCGGCGCGCAGTCGCTGCTCGAGGTGATGGCCGGCCTCGCCGCCGAGGGCTACGCGGCCGAGTTCCGGATCACGCGGGACGACCCGGCCCGGCTCGAATGCCTCCAGGGCGGGCACACGTTCGCGCCCGGCGAGGCGCGCCTGGCGCGGATCCATCGGCTCGAGGGCGCATCCGACCCCGACGAGATGCTCCTGGTGGCCGCGCTGCAGTGCCCGGTGTGCAATGCGCGAGGGGTCGCGACGATCGTCTACGGAGCGACTGCCGACGAGGGCAGCGCCTCGGTGCTCGAGCAGCTTCCCGATCTCGCGCCGGAGCGGGAGATCTGAGCAGCACCGGCGCGGCGCGTCGCTCCGCTCAGGCCGGGTCCCACCTCGCCGGGACGTGCGACGGGCCCCGCTCGTAGAGCCCGATGATCGACGGCGGCTCCGCGTCGGGGTCGAGGCGCAGATTCGGCAATCGGTCGAGCAGCGCGTTGATCGCAGTGACCATCTCGGCGCGCGCGACGTGCATGCCCAGGCAGATGTGCGGGCCGTTGCCGAACGCGAACGACTGCTGCAGCTTGCGGTGGATGTCGTACTCGTCGGGGCGTTCCCAGCGCGCGGGGTCGCGGTTGGCCGCGCCGAGCACGATGTGCACCACCGACTCCGCCGGGAGCTTCACGCCCCCGAGCTCCGTGTCCTGCGCGACCCAGCGGCTGAACATCGGGTCGGTGGGCTCCCAGCGCAGCGACTCCTCGACTACGCCCTTCACCAGCGAGCGATCGGCGCCTACCGCGTCGAGCGCGCCGGGCGTGGTGAGCAGCGCGGTCAGCGTGGTCCCCATCTGCTTCCACGTGGTGCCCGAACCGGCGGTGAGCAGCAGGAACGAGAAGGCGAGGATCTCGGTGTCGTTGAGCCGCACCAGCGTGCCGTCGTCGTCGGCGAGCTCCGCCTGGCACAACACACTGATGAGGTCGTCCTCGGGCTGCTCGCGCCGCGCCGCGATGATCGGGCGCAGAAGCTCGACCAGGTTCGTGCCGCCGAGACCCATGAGCGATTCCCGGATCTCGAGCGCCTGGTCGATCGACAGGCCGAAGCTGCTCGTGATCGTCGCGACGGGCACGAGGGCGGCAAGCTCGACGTTGAGATCTGCGTGGCCCTCGGGGGCGAAGCCGTCGATGAGCGACTGCACCGTCCCGTCGATCCAGTGGTCGATCCACCAGGTGGCGCGCGCCGGGGTGAACGACGGCTGGACCAACGCGCGGTAGCGACGGTGCGGCGGGCCGTTCAGGACGAGCATGCTCGACTTCAGGATCGCGTCGTGCATCGACGTGTGCTCGTCGACGGGTACGGGCTCGGAGCCGGGAGGTGCGGAGCGGAACACCTCCTCGTTGCGGTAGATCGCGTCGCACTCGGCCCACGAGAACACCGAGAAGTGCTCACGATCGAGTTCGGGGAGGCCGTGGAAGAAGAGGTCGCCGGTGTGACCCAGCAGCGCGTGGGGCGTGCCCGGGTGCACGGGGCCCGACGCGCGCAACTCGTGGAACGCGGGATAGGGGTCGGACGGGATCGTGTCGAGGTCTTCGTTGCCGGCGTGGCGGCGGAGGTCGAAGAGCTCCCGGATCCGGGTACGGTCGATCTGCATCGAGGTCATCAGTGGTCGTCCTCCGGGAGGCGGGTCAGAGCTCGTGCGCGGAATAGAGCACCGCGCCGCCGTAGTGCGGCGAGGAGTGACACGCCAGTCCGACGTTCGCGGACGCGAGCTGGCGTTCGCCGGCGCGCCGCGCGAGCTGGAGGTACACCTCCAACATCTGCGGCACGCCGTGCATGCGACCGTTGCCGATCGCGCCACCGCTCGACAGCGCGGGCAGGCCGCCCTCGGCCCGGCGGATGCCACCGTCGGTCACGAAGCGGTGGGCCTCGCCATGCTCGCAGTAGCCGAGCGACTCGAGCCACCACCAGACAAGTGGCGAGAATCCGTCGTAGAGCTGCGGCACGTCGACGTCGCGCACCGACAGCCCCGAGCTCTCCCACAGCCGCGCGGCGGTCTGTGCGCCAGTGTCGACGATGTCCTCGAGCGGCCAGTGCTGCGGCAGCCGCGCGCGCGTCGGGCTCCCCATGCCGAACCCCTGCACGTACACCGGGTTGTGCTGCAGGTCCTTCGCCCGCTCCGCGGTGGTGAACACGAACGCGGCGACGCCGTCGACGGGGATGTCGCAGTCGTACATGCAGATCGGGTCGGAGAGGACGCGTGCCGCCATGTAGTCGTCCTTGCTGAGCGGCTTGCCGTGCCAGTACGACCACGGGATCTGTGCGCCGTTGGCGCGCGCCTCGACCGCGACCTCGGCGAGGTCCTCACGCGTCGCGCCGTAACGCTGCATGTACTCCATGGTGGGGATCGCGATCATCGACAACGGACCCCAGTAGCCCATCGGCGCCATCCACTGAGCGGTACCCGGCGCCTTGGTCATCGGGTTGCCGTGGTAGCGGCCCTTCGGCGGGTTGTGCAGCGCGCGGTGCACCACGACCGTGTCCGCCGCGCCGCTCGCGATCGCGTTGACCGCGAGCGACACCGAGCCGGGGATCTGCCCGTAGCCCACGAAGCCGGAGCAGAAGCGAGGATTCACGCCGAGCGCCTCGGCCATCCACGCCGCGGACACGATCGACACGCCGTCGACGATGGCCTGTCCGCCCGACGAGGGCAGCAGCGAACCGGTGGTGAAGCCGTCGACCTCGCCGACCGAGAGCCCCGCGTCGGCGATCGCCGCGCGCGCGGTGTCGACCGCGATGGCGCCGAGGGTGCGATCCGCGTGGCGCACGATCGGGCTCTGCGCGTAGCCCGCAATGGCGACCTGGTTGCGGGCGTACGTCATCGCGCGACCGCCTCTCCGGTCAGTGTGAATGCCGGCACCGCGAACTCGTCGTCGAGCCGGTCGAAGGCGACGGTCACGCGGTCACCGAGGTGCAGCGGCGCGTCGGCGCCGTCGGTGAGCCTCCCGAGCAGGCGCAGGCCGGGTTCGGCGTCGAGCTCCACGTCGACGATGACGTAGGGCACGTCGTCGGCGAAGCCGGGGAGGAACGAGTCGCGCACGACGGTCCACGAGCGGACGGTGGCGGCGCCGTCGATTTCCCGGGTCGTCCAGGCCGGGTCGGTGCTGCCGCAGTGCGGGCACCATGCGCCGGCCGGGAGGGTCAGGTGCGAGCAACGGGCGCAGCGGGGGAGCGCGAGGACCCCGCGGCTCGCAGCCTCCCAGTAGCCCGCCGACCTCTCGTCCGGTACGGGTACCGGCTTGGGCGCTGACGCCACGTGTTCCCCTCGCGCGTGTTGACGCCCCGGGTGGGCGTCGCTAGCATCTGATCGTTCTATCTCAAATGCTGGCACCCGGACAAGTACCGGAGCCCAGGAGGCACCATGGACGCGACCTCACCCGACCTCGACTGGCTGGTCTCGGTCGACGACCACGTGATCGAGCCGCCGAACGTGTGGCTCGACCGCCTGCCGGCGAAGTACCACGACGTCGCGCCGAGGATGATCGACGACACCAACTGGGTCTACGAGGACAAGAAGGTGCCCACCTCCGGCCTGTCGGTCACGATCGGGAAGCGCAAGGAGGACTACACCCCGCTCGGCGTGCCCTACTCCGAGATGGCGCCCGGCGCCTACGACCCGAAGGCGCGCATCGACGACATGAACACCGCCGGCATCCTCGGCTCGCTGTGCTTCCCGTCGTTTCCCCGCTTCTGCGGCCAGATCTTCTGGGAGGCGAAGGACAAGGAGCTCGCGCACCTCTGCGTGCAGGCCTACAACGACTGGATGATCGACGAGTGGTGTGGGTACGCGCCCGGCCGCTTCATCCCGCTGATCATCATCCCGCTGTGGGACCCGCAGCTCGCGGCGAAGGAGATGGAGCGCTGCGCGGCGAAGGGCGCCACCGCGTTCTGCTTCTCGGAGAACCCCGAGCCGCTCGGGCTGCCGACCATCCACGACCCCAACCGCTACTGGGACCCGGTGCTCGCCGCGGCGCAGGACCTGCAGATGGTGGTCAGCATGCACGTCGGCTCGTCGTCGACCATGCCGGTCATCTCCAGCGACGCACCCGGTCTCGCCAACCTCACCTTCGGTGCGATCCGCGCCGCCGGCACCTTCCTCGCGTGGATCTTCAGCGACTGCTTCGAGCGCATGCCCGGGCTCAAGATCGCGCTGTCGGAGGGCAACATCGGCTGGATGCCCTACTTCATCGAGCGGGCCGAGCAGGTGATCGACAAGCAGCGCTTCTGGGCCGCCAACACCAGCACCGCGTTCTACCAGAACGAGGTGAAGACCGAGCAGGTGATGGCCAACCTCGAGACACTCGACGTCCGCCAGACCATCCGTGACCACATCTGGGGCTGCTTCATCGAGGAGAGCTCGGGCCTGCGTTCGCTCGACATCATCGGCGAGGACAACGTGATGGTCGAGACCGACTACCCGCACTCCGACACCACGTGGCCCGACTGCATCGGTGTGGCCCGCAAGCTGCTCGCCGATCTGGCGCCGGAGACGCAGTACAAGATCCTCCGCGGCAACGCCGAGAAGCTGTACCGCTTCACCCCGCAGGTGCCCACACTGCCGTGACCGCGGCGAAGGAGCTCGCGCACCGGACGGATGACGCCCGGCGGCGGAGCCGCGCGTGCAACTGCACTTCCTCCTCGCCGAAGCGATCGCCGGTGTTCGCGGTCTCCACGCGCACCTCGAGCGTTCCGGACGCGTCGACCTCCTCGCGGTCGACGGTGAGGGAGCGGCACTCGAGGGCTCCGGCCGAGATCTCGCCGAGCCCCTCGGAGAGGTGCTCGTCGAACCTCTGCTCGTCGAGCCCGCCCGCGCCGAGAAGATCGAACGGGAGGATACCGGTGAGCTGCGCGACCCTCTCGTCGAGGGTCATGCGGGCCAGCAGGTCGTCGACCCGCTCGGTCACCGGTCGGGTCGGGTCACCGGTAGGGCGCGTCGATGGGAGACGCGTCAATCATGTCGGGTGCTTCCCCCGATCAGGTCTGCGCGGGTTCCAGCGAGCCGAGGTAGGCAGCCTGCAGTCGCGGCTGGTCGGCCAGCAGCTCAGCGGCGGTGCCCTGCAACACGATGGATCCGCGGTTGAGGACGGCGGCGCGGTCGGCCACGCTCAACGCGAGCGTGACGTGCTGTTCGACCAGCAACACCGCGCAGCCGCGCTCGTGCGCGATCTGCTCGACGGTCTGGAACAGCGCCTCGACGATGAGTGGGGCGAGGCCCATGCTCAGCTCGTCGACCAGCAGCACCCGCGGCTCCTGCACGAGTGCGCGCGCCATCGCGAGCATCTGCTGCTCGCCACCGGAGAGCGCGCCGGCGCGGAGGTGCCAGCGCGGTTCTAGCGCGGGGAACACTGCGAGCATGTCGCGCGGCGACGGACCACGACGTTGGCAGGCCGCGCGGAGGTTGTCCTCGACGCTCAGCGTCGTGAACAGGTTCCGGTTGTCGGGGACGAGCACCGCACCGGCCTTGTTGGCGCGGGCCGGGCGGCCGGTCTTGATCGGCTCCCCGTCGATGGTGATCGTGCCCGCGTGCGGGGGCAGGAAGCCGGCGAGCGTCAGCAACAGCGTCGTCTTGCCGGCGCCGTTCGGGCCGAGCAGCGCCTGGATGGTGCCTTCCTCGAGGCTCAGGTCGAGGTCGCGGAACGCGACCGCAGTGTCGTAGCCACCGCTGAGCCCCGCACACTCGAGTCGGGCCGTCACGAGCCCGCCTCCGTGTTGGCCTCCGCGTGGGCCTCGGCATGATGGTGCACGTGCCCGAGGTAGGCCTCGGCCACGTCGTGGTTGGTGCGGATGGCCGCGGGCTCACCCTCGGCGATCACCCGGCCGAAGTCGAGCACGTAGATGTAGTCGCACACGTCGAGCACGAGGGCGACGTCGTGGTCGACGAGGAGGATGCCGGTGCCGGTCACGCTGATGTTGCGAATCCGGTCGCCGAGCCATCGACTCTCGGTGGTGTCGAGGCCGGCGGCGGGCTCGTCGAGCAGGAGGACCTGCGGGTCGGCCGCGCACGCGCGGGCGATGGACACGAGTTGGCGTTGGCCCTGGCTCAGGTCGCCCGCGTTGCGGTCGCGCAGGTCGGCGATGCCGACGAGGTCGAGCGCGCGCTGTACCGCGCCGTGCTTCGCCGCGCCCTTCACGCCGTAGGCCGCGGCGCTGACGTTCTCCTCGACGCTGAGGTCGTCGTACAACTCGATCGCCTGGAACGTGCGGGCGAGTCCGGCGCGGACGCGTCGATGGGCCGGGAGGTGGTCGAGGCGTGTGCCCTGGAGCAGGACGTCACCGCTTGCCTTCGCGAACCCGGTGATGGCGTCGATGGCGCTGGTCTTCCCGGCGCCGTTCGGGCCGATGAGACCGACGATGCCGCCGGCCTGCACGCGAAGGGTCAGGTCGTCGACCGCCACCACGCCGCCGTAGCGGACGGTCAGGTGCTCGACGTCGAGAACGACTGGGGCATCTGCGGCAGGCGCGGCGCGGACGGTCGTCTCTGCCGGGGTCATGCTCTTCGGCGCCACGGCATCGCCGGCACCGGCGTCGTCGCCCGCCGCGGCCACGGCCGCGCGTCGCTTGCGCCACCGATCGATCCGGTCGGCGAGTTGGTGGCCGCCGGACGCGAGTCCCTCGGGGTTGCGGATGAGCGTCACGATGACGAGCACGCCGCTGATGACCACGAAGATGTCGCCGCTGAGGTCGATCCACTGGGCGGAGAGGTAGAAGACGATGCCGCCCGTGGCGATGATGCCTGCCGTGATGCCGCCGTAGACCGACGTCACCCCGGCGAGGTAGGCGGTCGATACGAGGGTGAGCCCGAGGAAGGCGGCGAAGCTCTCCCAGGTGATGATCCCCTGTCGGTAGGAGAGGAGACAGCCAGCGATCCCCGCGATGAACGACGCGATCGCGAAGCTGATCACCTTGACGAAGAGGACATTGACGCCGATACCTGCGGCCGAGCGCTCGTTGGCCCGCACCGCCAGCATCGCGGAGCCCAGCGAGCTGCGGCGCAGCACGGCCACGCCGACTGCCACGACGACGCAGACGATCAGGCACATGAAGCCGAAGGACAAGCGCGGGAAGTCCTTGCCGACGCCTACGCCGAAGTCGAGGCCGAAGACCTTGGGCTTCCCGACGGTGTTGCCGTAGGGCTCGATGAGGTCCGCATTGCGGAACCAGATCGCTTCGATGCCGTAGGCGAGCGCGAAGGTGACAACCCCGAGCATCAGACCGCGTAGCCGCAACGCGGGCAAGCCCACCAGTACGCCGACCACCGCCGCCGCAGAGGCGGCGAGGAGGGGAGCGATCGGGAACGGGACGCCCCAGTCGACCGAGAGGTAGCTCAGCATGAAGCCGCCGGCGCCCGCGAGGGCGAGCTGCGCGAGGGAGATCTGGCCGGCGTACCCGGTGACCACCACGAGGGAGAGGGCCAGGATCGCGAAGATGATGGTGCTGATCACCGCAGCTCGGGTGGAGCCGCTGGTCACGACCAGCGCGATCGCCCCGACGGCGAACCCGCCGATGATCGGTATCGCGAGCGAACGCGGTCGCGGCGCGCGCCCCAGGTGTGACCGCAACAGCGCGCCGCGCTCAGGGACACCCCGGCTCGAGAAGATCAGCGCGACGAGCATGACGACGAGTGGCACCAACTCACCCACGCCCGACTGCGGCATCCAGGAGTACTTGCCCGAGAGGTAGATCAGCCAGGCCTGCAGCATGCCGATGCCGATGCCGGCGATGGCCGTGGGCACCAGGTGCTGGAACTTGCCGACGACGGCGGCCGCGAGGGCGGGCACCACGAAGAGCGTGTACGTGCTCGGCACCACCGGGGAGAGCGGCGCGATCAGGACCCCGGCGGCGCCCACGACCGCACCGGCGAGCATCCAGTTGAGCAGCGCGATGCGGTCGGGCGAGATGCCGCTGACGTACGCTCCCGCTTCGTTCTCCGCGGTCGCGCGGGTATCGAGGCCGAAGCGTGTCCACCGGTAGAGCGCGGTGATGACGAGGGTCAGGCCGATCACGGTGAGGGCCAGGTACACCCGGTCTGACAGCACGGTCTCGCCCTGCCACGTCCAGGGGTTCGAGGGGTAGATCGCGGCGACGCTCACGGGCGTCGTGCCCATCCGCTCCGACATCATTCCCTGCAGGATCACGAGAACCCCGAGCGATGCGACCGCCTTCGCCAGCGGCGGTGCGTACCGCAGCGGCCGGAACACCACGCCGTACAGCAACGCGCCGAGCAGGGCCGAGATCGCCAGGGTCAGCAGCAGCGCTTCGGGCATGCCGAATGTCTGGTGCAGGTCAACCGTCGTCGGGAGGCCCGGGATGATCAGGAAGAGCTTGCCCTGGCGGAGGAACGCATACGTGTAGCCCGCGAACAGCGCCTGCGCGCCGGTGGCGAAGTTGATGACGCCCGACGCGCGGTACACGAGTACCAGCGCGAGTCCGAGCGCTGCGAACGTTCCACCGTTCCCCAGGCCGAGGAAGGACGACGCGAGATCTCGCAAGGTGTGACCCCCCAGGTCCGATCACCAGTGTCGATCAAGTGCGTGTGACCGCCACCGTTGGGCCGGCGGAGGAATCCCACCGGCCCAACGGGCAGTTGTCAACCGGGGATCTGGCCGTCGTTGGCCACGACGTACTTCTTCGCCTTGCCCTTGGCGTCGAGGGTGGCCAGGAGGATGCCGTTCGAGCAGGTGGCGGGTTCCGCCGGGGCGGCCTTGCCATTGCATCGGAAGTGGAGCCCGCCCGAAGCGGGGAGGACCGACCACGGCATCGCCTTCGCCGCCGCGGTGATGGTCGCCGGTGTGGCCTCACCCTGCAATCCCTGGAGGGCCACGTTCATGCCGGCGATGCCCTGGAACATCGACTGACCGACCGTCTGGGTCTTGTCGACTCCCGTAGCGCCGAACTTGTCGAGCACCGCGGCGTACTGCTTCATCGACGGGTCCTTGGGGTTGTCGACCGGGACGAAGGCGGAGATCTTGATCCCGTCGAGGAAGTCGGCGGGCACGGCGGTGCGGGTCGCGTCGCTGAGGCACGCAGTGCTCGTCGTGACGAAGCCCTTGAAGCCGGCGGTGCGCAGCCCGTTGAACGCGGCGATGCAGAAGCTGTCGTTGCCGAGGACGAACACTTCGCCCTTCGGGTTGTTCGAGACCACTTTCTGCATCTGGGGCGTCATGTCGGCGGTGCCCAGCGCGACGGGCACGACGTCCACCGACAGGCCGGCCTTCTTGTACTGCGACGTGTCCGAGAAGATCTGGGTGGCCGCGGGTACGTCGATGACCACCACCGTGGCCTGCTTGACCTTCGCGTCCTTGGCACTGCCCACGATGATCGAGTTCAGCGCACTCAGGCCGGCATCGAAGACGAAGGTGTTGGTCGGATCAGCCTTGATGTCCGGGTTCCCGGAGCCGGCCATGAACGAGGGGATACCCGCTGCGTGCACGATCTTCCAGGAGTTCAGCGTGAACTGGTTGGAGCCGTAGAGCACCGCGGCGACGTTGTCCGCGATCATCTGGTTCGCGCAGTCGACGCTCTTGCCCGGGTCGCCCGCGGTGACGCAGGTGTCGAGCTCGATCGGGTGACCACCGATCCCGTTCTTGTACTGGTTGATCCACTTCACCGTGGCGTCGGCAACTTCGCTCTCGTCGTTGGTGCCGATCTGGGTACCCTTGCCGTCGACGATCAACCCGATCTTGACCGGCGTTCCCTTGGCCGGGGTCTTGGTGCCGAGCCCGCTGTCGGCTGCGGCGGCCTGCGCCGGTGCGGCGAACGCGGCGACCGCGATCGCGGAGGCCGCGAGCAGGGTGACGAGCCTCGCGGCGCGACCTCGAGCGTGACTGATGAGCATGATTCCCCCGAATCCTGAAGTGACCGTGGTACGTCGGCAGCACCGGTGAGCGGCGGCAGCCCGCAGATAGATGCATGCTACATCCATCGGTTAGAAATGCAAGCAGCCCGGGAGCCGACAGCGAGGGTAGGGGGACGCGGGTGGTCCCAGGGGGTCACCCCCCGGGCAGGAATCGAGCCCAGTCGAACGGCACGAGGGTGTGGAAGGACGCAGCGAGCAGCCCTTCGGTGCTCCCGGTGGCCCAGCGCTCCCGCATCGCCTCCCCGAGGTGCGTCGCCGCGGTGACCGGGTCGTCGTCGAGGTAGCAGTAGGTGATCTGCGTGCCGGTGGCGTCGTTCTCCCACGGCTCGGGCGAGGGTGCGCCGTGGTACGTCCACACACCGGCGACGCCGGGGAGCTCGATCAGGTCGTCGGCGGGCGCGTGGCCGCGCTCGATCATCAGGTACACGCCGTGCGCAGGTCGCCACGGGATCACGTCAGCCCCGGCCACCGCGCGCGGCGCTGCCACCTTGCCCGCGAGATCGGCGACCATGAACTCGACGCTGGGCAGCCGTAGTGGCATCCGGCCCGCCGCGCCGAGCGCGTTGCCGAGTGCTTTGAAGGGTGGGAGCGCGGCGCGGTCGCTGAACAGGTACGTCATCACGTGGTCGACGGTGTCGTACTGGTCGACCGACGCGGCGCGCGCCGCGCGACACGCGGGTGTCGACACCAGGCGCAGCGAACTGCGCAAGCCCGCGAGTCGATGCTGCTCGGGCCGGTGGTCGAGTGAGTGCCACTCGATGTACTCGGCGTCGCGGCCCGCGGGTTCACGAGCCGACAACGAGATGAACGCGAACTGCACGTCGGTCGCGCCGGTGGCGAGCACGTCGGACAACTGATCGGTGGGTGTTCCGGCGAGATCCATCGTGTCTCCGTTCCGAGTCGACCGGTCGGGGTGCCTCAGCGATCCAGGCTGCCGAGGAAACCGGCAGTCCGAAAGAGAGCGTCGTCGTCGGCGAAGCACACGCCGTACACCTCGTCGACCCCGGCGTCGGCATAGGCCTGCAGGCGGTCGACCACCGCTTGCTCGGCGCCGATTGCCGCGAGGTCCGACGGACCAGTCGCGCCTTCGCGGTCGAGCACCTTCTGGTAAACGGGCAGGCTCACGAAGCTCTCGAGCCGGCTGTTCACCAGATCGGTGTGTTCCTGGGTGTCGGCCTTCGCACACATCGTGATCGGGATCCCGGCGACGACATGCGGTTGTCGACGTCCGGCCGCGGCGGCCGCCTCGCGGAGGCGCGGGATGACCTCCTCGGCGAGCGTGGTGGGACCGACCAGCCAGGTGATGACACCGTCGGCGAGCTCGCCCGCCGCGCGCAGCGAGATCGGGAACATCGTGCCGACGTAGACCGGCGGCGCCTCGGCGCCCGCCACGCCGGCGCGCCCGAACACGCTCGTGGTGTTCACGTGGATGCGCTCGCCTTGGTAGTCGAAGCGCTCGCCATCGAGGAGTCGCGGCAACACGCCGAGATACTCGCGCAGGTAGGCCGCAGGCTTCTCGTAGTCGGCGCCGAGCACGCCCTCGACGAGGTCGCGGTGCGACGAACCCACCCCGAGCACGAGACGGTTGCCGGTCGCGGCCTGCGTGGTGAGCGCCTGCGACGCGAGCACGAGGGGATGACGCGAGTACGTGGGGATCACCGCGGTGCCGAGTTGGATGCGACTGGTTGTGGCGCCGGCCAGTGCGAAGACGGTGAGCGCGTCGGCGCCGAACAGTTGCGCGCTCCACACGCTGTCGAGTCCCATCTCCTCGTAGCGCTCGATGGTCTCGACGTACGCGGGGAGGGGCTTGAGTGCGCTCCCGAGGGCCAATCCGTACCGCATGTGATGCTCCTGTCCCGCTACTGCTGGTTGCGGGCGGCGCGCACCGCGTCGGCGTGGGTTGCGTTGACCCGCTGGATCTCCCCGGTGTTGGTGAGATCCTCCTCGTAACACCACATCCCGTCACCTGCGTAGATGAACACCGAGAACCCGATGAACTGGTAGGGCTCGCCACCGTCGGGCGCGGGTCGACGGTTCGGGGTGTACACCGCGCACACGTCGTTCTCGATCAGGAACCACTGGCCCACGATGTCGAGGTCGGTCGGCACCGAGTGCGTGACCGTCGTGACCCACTGGCGAATGGCCTCGCGCCCGCGCAGGACGCCGAACGAGTGCTCCACATAGATGGCATCGTCGGTGAAGATGTCGGCCCACGGGTTCCAGTCGCCGGTGGTCGTGCCGTGCTTCGCGAGTTGGAAGTAGCGCGCGATCGCGGCTTCCACCTCGGCGCGCGGGAACTGCTTCCCGCGGCGGACCTCGTCGCCCAGGTAGCGGAAGCCACGCTCGGGGACCTCGGCCGGGTAGGGCGCGTGGGTCATCGGAAGTCGCGCAGTCGGTACTCGCGCATGATCGTCGCGACGGTGTGGTCGGTGTCGAGGAAGAGGGGTACGTCGTCGCCGATGGTGCGAGCGTTGTCCTGCCACGGCGCGGTCGGGTCGGCGCCGAAGAACCTCGAGGGTTCGAGCACGTCGTCGACCGACGCGAAGCCTTCCTCGCAGATCGCGTCGAACCCGGGCGGTTCCGGAGCGACCGCGCGCGTCACGAGATTGCGGACGTAGGTGTGCTGCGGGTGGATGCGCAACGACATCGGTTGGTGCACCTCGCGCCAGTGGGCCGCGAACTCGACGGGGGTCGTGTCGGGCCGGCGGTACAGCAGCGACGTGACGATCACGCCGGGCCGCGGCTCTCTGGCGCTGGTGGCGCGGTCGGTGTGCCAACGGGGGACGGTCTCGGTGACCACGAACACCGTGTGGTCGGGCCACCACTGGCTCACTGTCGCGGTGATCGCGCTCACGTCGTCACCGTCCTCCGCCCACACGGCGAGTGAGCCTGCGACGCGCCGGGCGAGCGGTCGCGACCATCGCTGCCACCGCTCCGTGGCATCGTGGTCCTCAACCTGCAGTGCGACGCCGGGGAAGGCCAGCTCGTCGAGTGACGCCAGCAGGTGCTCGTTGCGCGCGAAGACGTCGCCAGCCGCGGTCGGACCCTCGTGGTCGGCGGCGTAACCGACGACCATCACCTTCTCCATGGTCAGACCCGGTACCCGCCGTCGACGTTGATGACCTGTGCGGTGATCGCGCTGCCGTCCGGACCGCCGAGCACGACGGCTATGCCCGCGATCTCCTCGGGTTCGAGGATGCGGTGCAGCAGGCAGTCGTTCGAGAACATCGCCTCGATCTCGGCCTCGGTCATGCCGCGCGCCTCGGCGATGGCGGGGATGTTGAACAGCGACGTGCGCGTGGTGCCCGGGCACAGCAGGTTCACGTTGATGCCGTGGGGCGCGACCGACTTGGCCAACTCCTTGGTGAAGCCGACGAGTGCGTGCTTCGCCGTGGTGTAGGGGAGCGAGCCGCCGGTCGACGTCGACGCGCCCGAGCCGATGCTGATGACGCGGCCCGAACCCTGCTCGCGCATGGTGGGCAGCGCGGCACTGGTGGTCCACCACGCTGAGGTGAGCGAGAGCACGATCGTCTGCTCGAACGTGTTGTCGTCGCCCTCGAAGGGGTCTGGCTTGCCGCCCACGGTGCCACCGACGTTGTTCACGAGGATGTCGATGCGGCCGAAGCGCTCGATTGCTTCGCGCACCGGGCGGCGGGCATCGTCGCGGTCCATCGCGTCGGCGACCACGGCCAGGCCGCGGTCCGGGCCCACGCCCGCAGCCGCGAGCGTCTCGTCGAGGTCGGCCTGCGTGCGCGACGAGACGACGATCGTCGCGCCCTCCGCCGCGTATCGGGTGGCGATGGCCTGACCGATCCCGCGACCGCCGCCGGTGATCACTGCGACCTTGCCGTCGAGCTGTCCCATGTGTGCGCTCCTCGTTCGAGTGGTGATTCGTGAGCGCTCAGGCGCTCTTGGAGTTGCGGTCGGGTCGCACCCGGGTCGCGCGTCCGGTGTCGTCGAACTCGAGATGGGTGAGATCGTGACGGAGCCGGGCCAGCACGCGGCGCGCCTCGGCCCGCTCCTCGGCGTTCCATCCGGAGATCGCCACCTCGTAGTACCCGAGGTAGACCGCCTCGACGTCCTGCAGCACCTTCGTCCCCGCACGGGTCAGGTGCAGCCACGCCTTGCGCTTGTCGTGCTCGTCGTTCACACGTTCGACCAGTTCGAGTTCGAGCAGGCGAACCGCGAGCCGGCTGATCGTGGTGCGGTCGAGCCCGAGCCGATCCGCGAGGTCGCCGTAGGTGAGCGAGCCGGCGCGGTTGAGCGCCCGGAGCGCGGCGAGTTCGGAGCCGCCGACCACCCGGGTGGACTTGGCGTAGCGCTCCTGGACGCGGTCGCTCAGGGTCAGGCGTGAGATGGTCTGGATGAACGCGGCGATCTCGGCGATGGTCGGTTCGTTCCGCTCTCGCTTGGCCATTCGTGTTGCTCCTCGGGTCGGCTCGGCACGATTCCAACACACGCGGCCCCGCGTCAACTCACGGAGTTGCGCCCCCAGCAGATGGGTGTAGCATACATCTATATTCCACCCATCGTGAGGGGGGCCCGGCCATGGCCGCGAACGACCGCTACACCATCATCTCGATCGACACCCACGCGGGCGGCAGCCACGAGGAGTACCGGGAGTACCTCGACCCGAAGTACCGCGACGACTTCGACGCGTGGCGTGGCCAGTACAAGAACCCGTGGAAGGACCTGCGCGACACCGACCTGCGCATCCGGAACTGGGACGACGCCCGTCGCGACGCCGACACCCTTCCCGACGGGGTGGTGGGTGAGGTCGTCTACCCGAACACAGTGCCGCCGTTCTACCCGGGTTTCGTGCTCCTCGCCGGGCCGCCGAAGCCCGAGGAGTACGAGCACCGCCTCGCCGGCATCCGCGCGCACAACCGCTGGATGGCTGACTTCTGCGCGCGCAAGCCCGCGCAGCGCGCCGGCATCGGCCAGTTCTTCCTCAACGACATCGACGATGCCATCGAGGACATCAAGTGGATCAAGGATCACGGTCTGCGCGGCGGTGTGCTGCTGCCGAGCGTCGCCCCCGACGTCAAGTGGGTGGAGCCGCTCTACAGCCGCGCGTACGACCCGGTGTGGGAGACCATCCAAGACCTCGACCTGGTGATCAACCTCCACTCGGGCACCGGTTCGCCCGACTACGGCAAGCATGCGGCCACGCCGCTGCTGCTCGTCGCCGAGATGGGTTGGTACGGCCAACGCGCGTTCGTGCACATGGTGCTCGGCGGCGTGTTCGAGCGTTTCCCCAAGCTGAAGATGGTGATGACCGAAGGATCGGCGTCGGCCATCCCGCCGCTGCTCGAGGCACTCGACGCGATCATCGCCCGCGTGCAGACGGGTGCGATCGGCGAGCTGAAGTACCGCGCCGAGGACGGGATCACGAAGCTGGCGAGCGAGATCTTCGCACAGCACTGCTGGGCCGGCTCGAGCTTCCCGAACATCCCCGACTCCGAGGCGGCCGTCGAGGAGATCGGCATCGACCGGTTCATGTGGGGCAGCGACTACCCGCACGACGAGGGCACCGCCCCCTTCACCCGTGAGCACCTCAGGCAGGTGTTCCGAGGCTGGAGTGAAGGCGACCTGCGCAAGATCCTCACGCTCAACGCGGCCGAGTTGTACGACTTCGACCTCGAGGCGCTCGCCCCACTGGCCGAGCAGTACGGCCCGACCTACGCGGAGCTCTCGGAGCCGCTCACCGAGCTGCCGGCGGATGCCAACGAGGCGCTGTTGCGCGCCGACGCGTACCTCCGGACGTCCTGACCTCGGAACACGCGAGACTGCCACCGACCCACAACTTCTACGGGGGGAATCACACAATGACCGGCAAACGGTTGGATGGGCGCGTCGCGCTCGTGACCGGCGGCGGCAACGGCATCGGCGAGGCGTGCGCGCTGCGCCTCGCCGAGCACGGTGCCGCCGTCGTCGTCAACGACCTCGGCACCGACGAGTGGGCGCAGGGGACCACGAGCGAGGCGGCCGACAGCACCGTCGTCGCGATCCGCGCCGCGGGCGGCGAAGCCGTCGCGAACTACGACTCCGTCGCCACGTCGGTGGGTTGCCGCAACGCGGTGCAGACGGCAATCGAAGCGTTCGGCCAGGTCGACATCGTGGTCGGCTGCGCGGGCGCGCTCATCGACGGCACGATGTCGGCCACCGACGAGCAGTACTCGCAGTTCATGGCGCTGTTCACCTCGCAGAAGTTCTGGCTCTCCCGGGAAGTCGTGCCCGGCATGGTGGAGCGCGGCTACGGCCGCATCATCACCACCACGTCGAAGGGCGCGACGGGCGAACTGGGCCAGCCGGTGTTCGCCGCGGCCATGGGCGCGGTTATCGGGATGACCCGTGGCATGGCCCACGAGTACCAGGGGACCGGGGTCACCGCGAACTGCCTGTCGCCCGGTGGTGCGACGCGCCTGCACGCGACGACGCACGATCTGTTCAAGGGACTCCACGAGCAGGGTGTGGTCGACGACGAGTTCTGGGATGCCTATCTCGCGACGCCACCCCCCGAATACGTGTCGCCGATCGTCGCCTGGCTCTGCACCCACCAGGCCCGCGGCGTCACCGGGCAGGTGTTCGACGCGAGCGGCGGACGGCTCGGCGCGTGGAACCGGCTGGAGATGGAGCGGGCGATCTACCACGGTGATCACGCGGTGTACCGGCCGTGGACGATGGCCGAACTCGACGAGGCCGTGCCGCGCGCGCTGCTCCAGGCGCCGTGAGGGGAGGCGACATGGACGACAAGTTGTTGCAGGGCAAGGTCGCACTGGTCACCGGTGGTGGCAATGGCATCGGGCGCGCGTGCGCGGAGGAACTCGGTGCACTCGGGGCGTCGGTCGTCGTGAACGACCTCGGCACCGACGAGTGGGCCCAGGGGACCACGAGCGAGGCCGCCGATGCCGTCGTCGCCGGCATCCGTGAGCGTGGCGGCGAGGCCGTCGCCAATTACGACTCGGTGGCGACCTCGGAGGGGTGCCGCAGCGCGGTGCAGACCGGAGTCGACGCGTTCGGGAAGGTCGACATCGTCGTCGGCTGCGCGGGCGCACTGATCGAGGGCGGTCTCAAGGCCACCGACGAGCAGTATGAGCTGTTCATGGCGCTGTTCCTCGGGCAGAAGTTCTGGCTCGGCCGCGAAGTGCTGCCCGGCATGGTCGAGCGCGGCTACGGCCGCTTCATCACCGTCACGTCGCACGGCGCCACTGGTCTGCTCGGTCAGCCCGTGTTCGCCGCGGCGATGTGCGGTGTCATCTCGCTGACGCGCGGCATCGCGCACGAGTACGCCGGCACGGGCGTCACCGCGAACTGCCTCTCGCCGGGCGGCGCCACGCGTCTGCACGCGACGAGTCGCGACATGTTCGAGAAGATGCACGAGGAAGGCATCGTCGACGACGAGTTCTGGGAAGGGTTCCAGAAGACGCCGCCTCCCGAGTACGTGTCGCCGATCGTCGCCTGGCTCTGCACCGACGCGGGCGCCGACGTGACCGGCGAGGTCTTCCAGGCCGGTGGCGGCTACGTCGCCACGCACTCCCGCCTCCGCGAGGAGCGCACCGTGTATCGCGGCGACCCCAAGACCACGCCGCCGTGGACCTTGGAAGAGCTCGACCTCGTCGTGCCGCGCATGCTGCTCATGAAGCCCTGACCCGGGCGCCGATTTGAGTCAGCTTCCGTTCGAGGTGGTGATGTCGTCGTTCGTCGGCGGCGACGGCGCGTATGCGTTGACGGTCGACGAGTTGTGGGAGGGGCAGCCGGGCAACGTGTTCGGCGGATTCCTCGTCGCGGCTGCGGTGCGCGCCGCGGGCCTCGAGTCGACGATGACGCGACCGGTGAGTTCGTCGTGTCAGTTCCTCCGCCCCGCGATGGTCGGCGCGGAGTTGGACTTCGCGGTCGTCTCGTTGCGGCGCGGCCGCACGAGCGAGCTGGTGCGAGTGTCGATCACGCAGGCGGGCAAGCCGGTAGTGGAAGCGCAGGTGCGCACCGCACTCGATGGCGACGGCCCCGAGTGCGCCGCGCGCACCCCACCGATCTCCGAGGATCCCCGCGCGTTGCCGTCCGGGTGGGACACGATGCGCGGTCAGGGCATCGAACCGCCGCGCATGTCGGCGTGTTGGGACACCCGCTTCGGCGCCGATGGCGGTGGCACCGACGACGGCCGCGACAGCGCGTTCTGGGCCAGCCTCGGCGACGACGTGACCTTCGCCGATCCCTACGTCGAGGCCGGCCGGTGGGCGTTGTCACTCGACAGCCAGGCCGGCGCGATCATCCGTCGCATCGGCGCGGCGCACAGTGCCGAGCCGCTGCCGTGGGGCTTCTCGAACCTCGACTCGCTCGTGCACTTCCATCGCGCGCGGGGGAGCGTGTGGATCCTCAGCGAGAACACCGTCCTTGCGGGCGGTGACGGACTCGTCGGCGTGCAGAGTCAGGTGTGGTCCGAGACCGGCGACCTGCTTGCGACCGCGATGAGTCAGGTCGCCTTCTTCCCCCTCCGTGACAATTGGTCGTTCGCCCGGGAGGCGCCATCGTGACCATGCCCAAGGACATATCGATCATCGACACGCTGATCGGATTTCCCACGACCGACAAGAAGGCGTTGCACGCCTTCATCACTGCGCAGACAAAGGACGCGCAGTCGAAGGAAGAGTTCAAGCATCCCGCGGACTACATGTTCGTGCGGGACGTGCCCGAGGAGATCACCGCCGACGAGGATCCGGTCGCGGCCACGCTGCGGGAGATGGACCGGTACAACATCGGCAAGGGTCTCGTCGGCATCAAGGGCGAGGTCGGGCAGCGGGCCCTCCGTGAACACCCCGACCGATTCGTGGCGTCGATCGGCGTCGACCCCAACCAGGGGATGGACGCGGTGCGTGAGATCCAGCAGGCGCAGCGCGAGTGGGACATCCGCGCGGTCGACGTCTTCCCCGCAGGGTTGTTCCCGCAGGTCGCGATCAACGACAAGAAGATGTACCCGATCTACGCGAAGTGCGTGGAGCTCGGCATCTCGGTGTGGGTGAACGCGGGCGTACCCGGCCCTCGCCTCAAGATGGACTGCCAGAAGGTGGAGTACATCGACGAGGTGATGTACGACTTCCCGGAGTTGGTGTTCGTGACCCGGCACGGGTGTGAGCCGTGGGAGGACCTCGCGGTGAAGCTCATGTTGAAGTGGCCGGGGCTGCACTACTGCACGAGCGCGTTCGCGCCGAAGCACTACCCGAAGGCGATCCTCAAGTACGCGAACTCGCGTGGTGCCGACAAGATCATCTACGCCGGGTACTTCCCGATGGGCCTCACGCTCGAACGCATCATGGGCGACATGGACACCTACGTCGACCTCAAGGCCGAGGTGTGGCCCAAGTTCCTGCACGACAACGCGGCACGCGTCCTCAAGCTCGACGGGTGAGGGCGTCGGACGTGCGGGTCGGCGCGCCTCAGAGGTACTTCACGCGGAGATCGGACTCGGCGCCGAGCCCGAACTCGGGCCAGTCGCCGGAGACGATGCTCTCCATGACCCCGAATCCCACCGCGTCGCCCTCGCGCACCTTGATCGGCGTGTCGCGCAACTGCCCGAGCAGGGCGTAATTCTCGGGCGACCAGCAGTCGGCGAAGTACTCGCCGTCGACGTGCAGCGGGCCGCGCCAGGTGCCGTGCAGCGTGTCGCCCCACTTGCCGTAGCCGGCGGGCCGCAGGAAGAAGCCCGACGGCCCGGGCGCCTCGACCTCGAACACCCGCTCCTCGCCGGTGCCCATCGTGAGCTTGATCTCGCCGCCCTGCACGAAGCGGGTGACCGGGTCGTAGGTGAGGTTTGGTGTCACCGTCCGGATCGGGATCTGCACGCCTTCGGCCTCGTGCACGTGGGCGAACTCGCCCCAGGCGCGCGACGCAAGGTGCATCGCGATCTCGTAGTACGAGCCGTCGGATCGGCGGAAGAACGCGGGGGACCACAACATCATCGATCGCGCCGGGACGTTGGTGGCGAGCACCGACGGAATGGTGTCGGTCGTCGGCTCGCCGACGCCCTGGCGCACGCCCCACGAGTGGTCGCGCGCGCCGAACCACTCGCCGGGCGTGACCTCGTGCGTCTCGCCGTCGACGGTGACCGTGCCCGACAGGTGTCCGGTCTGGTGGTAGCGGATCACGTCGACGTCGATACGGCCGGTACGCGGATCGCGCAACGTGTTGCGGTCCTCGAACGACGGTGCCATCACGCCGGTGAGCACGAGATCGAAGGCGATCGGCTGTACGTCGTTGGGTTCGAGCACGAAGCGCACCGACTTCAGCGGTTCGACGATCTCGTACCGGATGGGCCCGACCGCCGTGTCCTCCCACGCCGGCGCGAGCTCACGGCTGCCGCGCACGATCCACTGCTCGCGACCGCGCGACACGCCACCGAAGCCGTCCATGACCCCGCGGTTGTGGTAGCGGCCGAGCCCGAAGTCGACCTGCAGCGACCCGTCGGTCTTGGCGAGCGATCCCCAGATCTTCTCGGCCCACGAGCGGTCGGACTGGCCCACGGTCGCGAACGTGTCGACGATCTGGTGGTTCAGTCCCTCGTCGGCCTGGCGGAGTTCGCCGATTCCCCGGATCGTCATGCCATCATCCTCAGTCGGTTCGGTCGCGGGGCCCTGCCCCGGAAGATAGGTGTACCGTACATCTATCGCCGGTGAGGGTGCACCGACGAGCGGGGGATCGAGGTCAGGTCATGAGCGATCAGACGACGGCGAAGCTGGCGGAGTGGTTCGCCACCCAGGTGGGCGTCGACCGCGTCGACATCGAGGACTTTGCGGGCGTGCCGGCCGGGCACTCGGCCGAGACGTTGCGGCTCACTGTGGTGTGGGAGGACGGCGCACCACAGCGCGAGGAAGTGGTGCTGCGAGTGCGGCCGCAGCCGCCGAGCCTCCTCGAGCCGTACGACCTGCGGAAGCAGTACGAGATCATGCGCGTGCTCGAACCCACGCCGGTGCGCGCGCCGCGCGTGCTCTGGTACGAGGAGACCGGCGAAGTGCTCGGCCGCGAGTTCCTGGTGATGGCGTACGCGCCCGGTGTCGCCTACGAGCGCACCATCCCCGACGAGCTCACCAACGACCCCGCGCGGGTGCGGCGCATGTCGGAGGAACTGGTCGACGAGCTTGCGGCGATCCATACGGTCGATCCCGCGACCCTCGCCTTCCTCGGCGACGGTCGCGACTTCCTCGCCGAGCAGATCGCCTACTGGAGCGGAGAGATGCGACGCGTGCAGCGCGGCCCGCTCCCCGCGCTGGAGAGCCTGCTCGCCGCGCTGGAGGCCGAGGTGCCGCCGCGCAGCGACGCGATCGCCCTCGTGCACGGCGACGCCAAGCCGGGCAATTTCGCGTTCGTGGGTGACGAGCTCACCGCGACCTTCGACTGGGAGATGGCAGTCCTCGGCGATCCGATGGCCGATGTCGCGTACGCCCAGGTCACGTGGGAGCTCCCGGGCATGTTCACCACGCTGCCCGCGTCGTTGTCGATCGACGAGCTCGTGACGCGCTACGAAGCGAAGTCAGGCATCGCGACGCACGACCACGCGTGGCACCGCTCGTTCCAGCGCTACAAGCTCGGTGTCATCATGCTCATCGCCTCGATGTTGTTCGACTCGGGGGAGTCCGACGATCCGCGCTTCTCGATGATGGGCCGCGTGGTGCAGCTGTACACGGTGCCGGCGTTCGCTGATCTCGGTCTCGACAACGTCGAGGACCAGGGTGCCGTGATGGCGCGCCCCGAACGACTCGCCACCCTCGAACGCTGACTCCACGCGGGCCCTGACGGCGTTCGCCCGCTCCGGGTAGATTCCGGCGCATGCCGATCATCCCCCAGGAATTCCGCGCTTACGTGGCGCGCACCGACGGCGAGTTCTCACGCGGGATCGAGGAACTGCCCACCAGCACGTTGGGGGAGGGCGGCGTCCTCGTGCGCGTCGAGCGCTCCAGCGTGAACTACAAGGACTGCCTCGCCGCGTCGGAGAAGGGCCGCGTCGCGCGGATCTCCCCGCTCGTCGTCGGGATCGACCTCGCGGGTGAGGTGCTCGAGAGTGACAGCCCCGACTTCTCGCCGGGCGACCGGGTGGTCGCCGGCGGCTACGACATCGGCGTGTCCCACCACGGTGGCTTCTCCCAGCTCGCCCGTGTGCCCGCCGACTGGCTGGTGCCGCTCCCGGCGGGTACCGACGTCGACTGGGCGATGACCATCGGCACGGCCGGCTACACGGCCGCGCTCTCGGTCGCCGCGCTGCAGCACCACGGTCTCGTGCCCGGCGCCGGTCCGGTGCTGGTCACCGGCGCGACTGGTGGCGTCGGCAGTGTGGCGGTGAGCATCCTCGCGGGCCTCGGCCACGAGGTGGTGGCGAGCAGCGGCAAGGCCGCGTCCGCCGACTGGCTGCGCGAGTTGGGTGCCGCGTCGGTGATCGACCGTGCGGAGCTCACCGAGACCCCCAAGCCCATGATGCCGGCGGCGTATGCGGGTGCGGTCGACGCGGTCGGCGGCGCCACCCTCGCCGGTGTCGTCGCCCGGCTCGCGCCGGGCGCCGCCGTCGCGGCGAGCGGCAACACCGGCGGCGCGCAGCTCGACACCACTGTGCTGCCGTTCATCCTCCGCGGTGTGTCGCTCCTCGGCATCGAGTCCGTCACCACGCCGATCGCTCGCCGGCGCGAGATCTGGCAGCGCATGACCACCGACCTCGCCCCGCGGGGGCTCGACGCGATCCGCAAGATCGTCGCGCTCACCGACGTGGAGGGCGCGCTCGACGAGATCGCGCGCGGTGGCGTGCAGGGCCGCTACGTCGTCGACACCACGGGCTGAACGGCTAGCTGACGACGCCGCGCTCGCGGAGCTCGGCAACGCGATCGGCCATCCCGAGCGACGTCAACACCGCGTCGGTGTGCTCACCGAGTGCCGGTGTCCCATTGCGCAACGTCGCGGGCGTGCCCCGGAATCGCGTGGGGTGGCGCGGCACCCGCGTGCGGCCCACCACGTGGTGCTCGTCCTCGACGAACAGCCCGATCGCGACCGCGTGCGGGTCGCGCGTGAGCTCGTCGGGCGTGAGGATCATCGAATACGGCACTCGCTCGCGATCGAAGCGCAGGGTCGCTTCGGCCTGCGTGAGGTTGGCGGCCTGCGCGTAACACATGTCCATGATCGGCTCGAGCACGTCGCGGTGCTTCACCCGCTCCTGCACCGTCGCGATCCGCGGGTCGTCGAAGCCGGGCACGTCGAGCGCCTTGCACATGCCCGCGAAGTCGTGGTCGGAGGTGGGCACCACGATGCCCCAGCCGTCCTCGAACTGCATCGGGCGGAAGCCCTTGGTGAACGAGGAGTTCTGCGTGCCGTCGGCGTCGAGCAGCACCTCGTTGCCGGCGGCGTCGGCCCACAGGAACGACACCACCGCGTCGGTCATCGACAGCTCGACGTGCTGACCACCGTCGCCGTTGGCGCGCGCGAACAACGCGGCGGTGATGGCCTGGCACGCGAACAACGAGGTCACCTTGTCGGCTGCGGTCTGGCGCAGGAACACCGGCATGCCGTCGTCGGGGTCCGACTGGTTCGCCGCGAAGCCACCGTAGGCCTGGATCGCGGTGTCGTACGCGCTGCGGTCGCGGTACGGGCCCTCCGAGCCGAAGCCGCTGAGCGACGCGTAGATCACGTCGGGATTGACCGCGCGCACCGCGTCGTACCCCAGGCCGATCCGCTCCATCACCCCCGGACGGAAGTTCTCGACGATCACGTCGCTCTCGGCCGCGAGCTGCAAGGCGATCTCGACCGCCTCGGGTTGCGCGAGGTCGAGGACGATCGACTGCTTCCCGCGGTTGCACACGAGGAAGAACGCGCTCATCCCGTTCACCGCGACACCCACCCACCGGGCGATGTCACCGATGCCGGGGCGCTCCACCTTCACCACGTGCGCACCCTGGTCGGCCATCAACGCGGTCGCGTACGGGCCGGTGAGCGCGATCGAGAAGTCGAGCACCTTGATGCCGCGCAGCGGCCCGGCCGGCGCGTGGCTGCGTTCCGTCTGATCCCCCATGCGGGGGAGGCTACTCAGACTCCGACGGCCGCGAAGCTGTCGTGCGCGGCGACCGCCGCGCTCAGGCGCTGCAGCAGTACCTTGATCTTCGGGGGCAGCACGATCTTGGTGATGCCCCACATGAAGAAGCCGTAGACGTTGCCGATGCGGTAGGCGTCCCACAGCTCGTCCCACGTCGGCGCATCCGCCACGCCGAACGCGCGGAGCTCGTCGAGGTAGTGCCGCAGCAGGTCGCGCTCGGCCTTCTCGCGATCTTCGGTCGTGAGCGCGGAGGCGATGTGGTAACCGACGTCGATGCCGTAGAAATTGCGTTGCACGAGCTGCCAGTCGACGAGCGACGGTTTGCCGTCGGGGGCGATGAGGATGTTGCCGACGTGCGCGTCGCCGTGCATCAGCGTCCAACCCGGGCCCTCGGGAGCCGCCGACAACACTCCCACGGCCTTCACGAGGCGTTCGGCGTCGCGCGCGTCGTCGTGCACCTCCTCGCCGACCCAGCCGTCGAAGTTCTCCTGGATGTCGTCGACTCCGCGCGCCTGGAAGTAGGTGAAGATCTTCGGGTCGAGCCAGGGTTCGCGTACGCCCTCGGGGAGGCCCCAACCGAACGCGTGCAACCGCGCGAACTCGGTGAGGCTCTGCGCGGTCTGCTCGACGGAGTACGGCGACAGCGAGCTGAGGAAGTCTCCGCCCTCGATCGCGACGTCCTCGGTGATGAAGATTCCCCCGCCGGTCGCGGGATCGGCCACGGCGAACGGGGAGCGCAGGGTGCGCACGCCGATCGCCTCGGAAAGGCCGGCGTAGAAGCGCGCCTCGCCCTCGCCGATGTGCGCGTAGGGCGCGCCCTCCTCACCGAAGTAGCCCTTGATGCACAGATGGGGTGAGAGCCCTTCGGGAACGCCACCGGCGCACTCGATGGTGAACAGCGCGTTGGTGGAGACGCGGCAGTCGATCTCGCCGACGGTGACACCCGTGACCTCGATGCCCGGGTAGCGCTCGCCGAGCGCCACGCTCAACCACTCCGGTGAGAGCGCGTGGTCGAGCGTGGTGGGCAGCGGGAACAGCGAGGTCATGCGGCTTCCTCCGTGGTTGGATCAGGCGAATCCGGCGACCGGGTCGTGGGCGCGACGCCCCCCAGCTCGCGGGTGACCGTACGGGCCGTCTCGCTGAGCCGTCCACCCAGCGCCGCGATCTCCTCGGCGCGCAGGTCGTAGGTGGGGCCGAGCACCATCAGCGCGAGGGTGACGACGCCGTTGGCATCGAAGATCGGCGCGCTCATCTGCGTGATGCGGTACGAGTGCCCCGGTTCGACCGCGGTGGCGAGGTACTCGGTGTGTGCGAGTGCACGCGCCGCGAGGTCGCGTTCGGCCGGCGGCTTCGTGATCGGGCCGGTGAGCATCTCGGTGAGGTCGGGGCGTTCCTCCGGCCGCACCGACACCGCCCAGCCGCGCCCTCGGATCGCCTCGAGCGCGGCGGTGTACCGGGCGCGCTCCTGTTCGTCGAGCGGTGGGTCGCAGCGGCCGAGCCAGTCCTCGCCCGCACCGAGGTCGTACGCGGCGAAGACGGCACCGAACGGCGCGACGAGCGGCACCGACTGTCCGAGCACGAGGCCGGGCCCGAACGGGTCCGCGCCCTCGGTGGCGTGCGCGATCTGGATGGTGTCGCCGGCCCGGACGACGACGCCGACGGGGAAGCCGGTGGTGCCGGCGAGGCCGGCGATGGCGTCGGCTGCGATGTCGACCGCGGGCAGCGCGCGTGCGGCCGCCTCGCCGACCCTCACGCAGGCGGGCCCGAGCGTGTAGGCGACCGCGGGGTCGTGGCGCACCGCGAACCCGCGCTCGCAGAGCGCGAGCAGCACGGTCTGGCAGGTCGCGCGCGGCATGTCGAGGCGCCGGGCGATGTCGGCCAGGCGCATCGGCTGCTCGGGCTCCTCGGCGAGGAGTCCGAGCACGTCGCAGGCACGGCTGACCGCGGGTGAGGGCACGACGGGCACGGCGGATCTCCGATTCTGGACCCGGCGCGTTGACCGGGGAGGCTGCGGAAGAATAACATCCTGGCGCCTCGTCTCAAATGACAGACGCGCCGGGCCCTCCGCCCGGCGGAGGGACGGGTCCCAGGAGGAGAAGCGCGTGCCCCACTACGAGATCACCGTCGACCGCGAGAAGTGCACCGGCGCCGGGGTGTGCGTGGTGCTCGCGGGCGGCACCTTCGACGTGGGCGACGACGCCAAGGCCTACGTGGTCGACCCCGAGGGCGACCCGCTCGACGTCATCCGCCAAGCGGTGGAGGGCTGCCCGAACCGGGCACTCGAACTGAAGGGGAAGTCCGTGAGCGACGAAGACTCCAGCTACACCGCGCCCGACCTCTCGATGTTCGGTGAGGAGCACATCCGGGCCTACGAGGACACCGACGGCGAGACCGGGTTCCTCTGGAACGGAGCCACCTGCCTGATCCTGCGCACGACCGGTGCGAAGTCGGGCCTGCTCCGCAAGTCGGCGCTGATCTACGCCGCGCACACGGCGAACGGTGACGACGCCTACGTGCTCATCGCCTCGCAGGGCGGTGCACCCACGCACCCGAACTGGTACCACAACCTCCTCGCGCACCCCGACGCCGAGGTGCAGGTGAAGGGCGACATCG
>Ga0265327_10001496_pt1 | contig 28984 bp, 30 predicted proteins | sample 41621metaG_FD_202089 | JGI IMG/M metagenome (GOLD analysis project Ga0265327, IMG submission 202089) | Rhizosphere microbial communities from Carex aquatilis grown in University of Washington, Seatle, WA, United States - 4-16-21 metaG | ecosystem: Host-associated > Plants > Roots > Rhizosphere...
CTCCGCGTGACCAATTCCTCAACCCCCGCTGTCACAGAAAAACCTTCAACCTTTGCTTTCTGTTGCCCGGCTTGCTTTGTTAGGGGAGGCATGATGAAGCGCACGATCATATTTCTGGCAGCGATCTTTTCGGCGACGGCCGCATTTGCCGCCGATGAATATGCCGTCGGTCCCATCAAAACCGGCATGACCTACGATGAAGTGCGCGCCGCCACGCCCGGCGCGGTGTGGAAGCCCATGCCGTTCCGCGGCATCGCCTCCAACAACGCCTTCACCCTCGGCGGCCTTGTCTTCGGCGCGCAATACATCCCCGAACCGTGGGATCGCTATCACATCGTCGCCAGCCACGCCTCCACCTTCACTGACATCGCGTCCTGCCGCGCCGATTACGAAAAGGCCGCTGCCGCCGTGCAATCCACCATCGGCAACATGCAGGCCCCGCCGGAATTCGCACCGTCAGAGATCGGCTACGTCGCCAAACAAAGCGAAGTGAAAGTCGGCGGCGGAACCGCGCTGCTCATCCAGCATGTCGACAACGCCAAACCCGAAAGCGAATGGCCGTTCGAACTCAGCGCATCGGTTCACGAAGGCGACACCACGGTGAACATGAGCGGCGAAATCCGCCCCGCGATGACCGATAAACCCGCGCAATGCATCGTTCGCATCGCACTCGGCGAATACACCAAGCGTCCGCGCAAAGGCACGGTTGCATTCGAAGATCTGATCTTCACGTCCGAACCGAGCCTCAGCCGCCTGCATCACAGTCTCGATACCGCAAGCCCGCCAGCCCAGCCAATCACGGTCCAGCTCAACTGCGCCATCGACGATGCCGACGGCCATATCGAAAACTGCACCGCCGCCAACAACGATCCCGCCGCCGCCGCTTATGCGAACGTCGCGCTGGACCGCGCCAACGATTACCTCGTGGCCGATAAGACCCGCAGCGGAAAATGGACACCCGGCGAAAACACCACGCTGCAAATACGCATCGCCGCAACCGACCGCCGCGACGGCCTGAAAGTCGACATCGGCAAACAATCGCAACTCAAATTCACCGCCTATCCGCGCCCGGAAGAAATGGTCCGCTTCTATCCGCAAGATGCATTGGCCGCGGGCGCATCGACCGAAATCGAAGTCGGCTGCGTGATCCAAACCGATCTCTCCGCCATCTGCCCCGAAATCACGGTTCCCAGCGGCCCCTATCAAACCCAATTCCGCGCCGCCGCATCAAAGATCGTCACCGTCTATCGCGTGGCCCCCACGCTGAATGATGGCACAACGGCCGTCGGTGCAGGTTTCCGCGCCAAACTGAAACTCTCTCCGTGACAGACGAACGCCACATGCGCCACGCGCTGATGCTGGCGGATCGCGCACTCGGAAACGTAGCGCCCAATCCGGCGGTCGGTTGCGTGATCGTGCGTGACGGCGTGATCGTGGGACGTGGCTTCACCCAACGCGGCGGCCGCCCCCACGCCGAAGTCGTGGCATTGAAACAGGCAGGCAACGCGGCGCGCGGTGCAACCGCCTACGTCACGCTCGAACCCTGCGCCCACATCGGCCAAACCCCACCATGCGCGAATGCCTTGATCGAAGCAGGCATAACGCGCGTCGTGGCAGCCATCGAAGATCCCGATCCCCGCGTCTCGGGCCGCGGCTTTCAAATGCTGCGCAACGCGGGCGTGACCGTCGAAACCGATCTGCTGCGCGATGAAGCCGCCGCCCAGAACGCAGGCTTCTTCCAGCGCATCACAAACAAGCGCCCTCTGGTCACGCTCAAACTCGCCATCAGCGCCGACAACAAAATCGCCCGCGCCCCCGGCGGCGACCAATGGATCACCGGCGAAGAAGCCCGCCGCTTCGCCCACCTCCTGCGCGCCCGCAACGACGCGATCCTCGCCGGCATCGAAACCGTGCTCGCCGATGACCCCGAACTCACCTGCCGCATCCCCGGCCTCGAAGACCGTTCGCCGATGCGCGTCATCCTCGACAGCGCGCTGCGCATTCCGCTGAATTCCAAACTCGTCCGATCCGCGCGCAAAGTCCCGCTGCTCGTCTTCACCACTCGCAGGGGCGGAGAGCAACTGATCGCGGAAGGTGCAGAAGTGATCCCCGTTCCCCCCGATGCGCAGGGCAGGCCCGCCCTCCACGCAGTCCTGGCCGATCTGGCCTCCCGCGGCATTACCCGCCTGCTGGTCGAAGGCGGCACCACCGTCGAACAGGCGTTCCTGTCCCAAGGCCTTGCCGACAGGCTGGAAATCTTCCGCTCCCCAGTCGTGGCGGGCGAGGGTGGGCGGCCCGCCCCCCATTTTCCGCTGGAAAATTATGGTCTTTCGGCCCGCCGGGCGCTCGGCGCCGACGTGCTGGAAAGCTACGCGGTCAGGGCCTAAAACAAATCCATGTTTACCGGAATCGTGACAGATGTCGGCCAGGTCCGGCACATCGAAAAACGCGGCGACACGCATGTCGTGATCGCCACCCATTACGACGTCTCGAACGTGGAGATCGGCGCGTCCATCTCCTGCTCGGGCGCCTGCATGACCGTGGTGGATAAGGGCAGCGACAAAGACCGCTGGTTCGCCTTCACCGCGTCGGGCGAAACCCTTTCCAAGACCACGCTCGGCGAATGGAAGGTGGGCGATCCCGTCAACCTCGAACGCGCCATGCGCGTGGGCGACGAGTTGGGCGGCCACATCGTCACCGGCCATGTCGATGGCGTGGCCGAAGTGAAATCCGTAATCCCCGAAGGCGAATCCCTGCGCGTGATCTTCGAAGCCCCCGTTGCGGTGGCCCGCTTCATCGCGCCAAAGGGTTCGGTTGCGCTCGACGGCATCTCGCTGACCGTCAACGACGTCGATGGCGCACGCTTCGGCGTCAACATCATTCCACATACGTCCAAGGTCACGACCTTCGGGCGACTAAAACCGGGTGCAAAAGTGAATCTCGAAGTCGATCTGATGGCGCGTTACGTCGCGCGGCTGGTGAACCGATGAGCGAACCGTCGGTCTATCACGACTATATTTCCCGCATCGAAGACGTCATCGAAGACGCCCGCAACGGCAAGATGTTCATTCTTGCCGATGCCGAGGATCGCGAGAACGAAGGCGATCTCGTCATCCCCGCGCAGATGTGCACGCCGCAGGCCGTGAACTTCATGGCCAAGTATGGCCGCGGTCTTATCTGTTTGTGCCTGACGCAGGAACGCGCCAACGCGCTGTCGCTGCCGATGATGACGCAATTCAACGGCTCGCCGCATCAGACCGCGTTCACCGTTTCCATCGAAGCGCGCGAAGGCGTCTCCACCGGCATCTCCGCGCATGACCGCGCCCACACGATTGCGGTGGCCATCGATCCCACCAAGGGCCCGCAAGACATCGTCATGCCCGGCCACGTCTTTCCGCTGGTCGCCCGCCACGGCGGCACGCTCGTCCGCGCCGGTCACACCGAAGCCGCCATCGACATCGCGCGGCTGGCCGGTCTTTATCCCTCGGGCGTCATCTGCGAGATCATGAACGACGACGGGTCCATGGCCCGCATGCCCGACCTCGTGCAGTTCGCGCAATATCACGGCATCAAGATCGGCACGATCGCCGATCTCATCGCCTATCGCCGCAAATACGATCACCTCATCAACCGCGTCGTCGAAACCACCTTCGAAAGCCACAACGGCGGAACGTGGAAGATGATGGTGTTCGTCAACACCATCGACTACGCCGAACACATCGCGCTGGTGAAAGGCGATGTCGCCGGTCCCGATCCGGTGCTGGTGCGCATGCACGCGATCAACATCTTCTCCGACATGCTGCGCTACAAACCCTATGAGCGCGATGTGCTGGGCGAATCCATGCGCATCATCGCCGAAGAAGGCCGCGGCATCGTCGTGGTCCTGCGCCAGACGCGACCCACCTTCGTCACCGACACCTTGCTGCGCCGCGTGCCCGAAGACATCGACCGCCGCCGCATCAAGGAATATGGCGTCGGCGCGCAGATCCTGCTCGATCTCGGCGTGCAGAACATGACCCTGCTCACCGACACACCCGAAAAGAAAGCTGTCGCATTGGAAGGCTATGGTTTGAACATCGTCGGCACACACCCCATCCGCGGCCCAAAGGACAGCGCATGACCAACGTTCTCATCGTCGAAGCGCGCTACTACACGCGCATCGCCGACATGCAGCTCGAAGGCGCCAAGAAAGCGCTGGAAAAAGCGGGCGCCCAATACGACGTCGTCACCGTCCCCGGCGCGCTGGAGATTCCGCTGGCCATTCTCTTCGCCGCCAAGGCGGCAGAAGGCGCAGGCAAAGGCTACGATGGTTATGTCGCGCTCGGCTGCATCATGCGCGGCGAGACCTATCATTTCGAAATCGTCTCCAATGAATCCGCCCGCGGGTTGACGAATCTTGGCTTGCAGCACGGCCTGTGCATCGGCAACGGCATCCTCACCGTTGAAAATGAAGAACAGGCGTTGGTCCGCGCCGCGCCGACCGATGGTGAAGACAGCGACAAGGGCGGCGGTGCCGCGCGTGCCTGCCTCGCGCTGATCGAAATCCGGAACAAATTCGGCGCCCACCGATGACCGACACCCATCAGCCACGCCGCGCCGCACGCCTGGCGGCGGTGCAGGCTATCTATCAAATGGAACTGACTGGCCTCGACGCAGAAGAAGTGGTCGAGGAATTCATCCAACACCGTTTCGGCCAAGACGAACTGCGTGCCCTCGGCGAACCCGACAGCGAATTCTTCAGCGATCTCGTTCGCGGTGTGCCGCATCATCAGGATGAAATCGACAAAGCCATCACCAAAAGCCTCTCCGCCGACTGGAAGCTGAGCCGCGTGGATTCCATCCTGCGCGCGATCCTGCGCACAGCGGTCTTCGAATTCATCGCGCGGCGCGATGTGCCTGCCAAGGCCGTGATCGACCAATATGTCGACATCGCACACGCCTTCTTCGAAGGCGACGAACCCGGCTTCATCAACGCCAGCCTCGACAAAATCGGCCGCCGCAAACGCGCGGTAGAATTCGGCGAAACCCCACCCGATGACGAATTACAGTTTTAAACTTCGTCCTCCCCCGCGTGCGGGGGAGGGGGACCGCGAAGCGGTGGAGGGGGGCAGTCGTCGCATGCTCACACTTACCCCCTCCGCACGCGCTTTCGCGCGTGGCACCTCCCCCGCAAGCGGGGGAGGACGTGCGAGCATCCCCCATGTCTAACCGCCCATCCGAATTCCAACTCATCGCCGAGCTCTTCGCGCCTCTGGCCGAAGCACCCGGCGCGCTCAAACTCACCGACGACGCCGCGCTCATCGCCCCACCCGCAGGCCACGAACTCGTCATCACCACCGACGCGCTCGTCGAAGGCGTGCATTTCCTTGCCGACGATCCGCCGCTCTTGATCGCCAAGAAAGCCCTGCGCGTAAATCTCTCCGATCTCGCCGCCAAAGGCGCCGAAGCCGCCGGTTACCTTCTCGCACTGTCGCTGCCCGCTGGCATCGACATGAGCTGGCTCAAACAATTCGCCGAAGGCCTCAAGCAAGACCAACGCGAATTCGGCATCTCGCTCTACGGCGGCGACACAACATCGACTCCTGGCCCGCTGACCATCGCGATCACCGCCTTCGGTTTCGTCCCCAAAGGCAAGATGATCCGCCGCGCCAACGCCAAACCCGACGATCTCGTTTTCGTCTCAGGCACCATCGGCGATGGCGGCGCAGGTCTCGCGCTCTCCCGCGAACAACACGATGTCTCCCACGCCGTCCGCGATTTCCTCGTGCATCGCTATCGCGAACCGCGCCCACGTCTCGCACTCGGTCTGGCATTGCGCGGAATCGCAAACGCCGCCCTTGATGTGTCCGATGGCCTGCTCGCCGATCTCGGCCACATCGCCGAAACCTCCGGTGTCCGTATCGAGATCGATGCCCATCGCCTGCCGCTCTCCGCCGCGTTGCAGGCCGTCTGGGGCACCACGAACGAAGCCCGCGTCCGCGCCGCCACCTCCGGCGACGACTACGAAATCGCCTTCACCGTCGCCCCCCGATTCACCGCCGACGCCGTCAAAGCCGCCCGCAATTCCACCGCCATCACCGAAATCGGCCGGGTCAGGGCCGGGCAGGGCGTCGCCCTGCTGGACGATCAGGGCCGCGAAATACCGGTTCCGGCCAAGGGCTTCACCCATTTCTGAGCGCTAACCTTCCCTTAGCCCGGATTTGGCATCCTCAAGCCCATGATCCGCCGCCTTTCCATCCTCGCGCTTGCCGCTCTTCTGGCCGGGCCAGCCCTCGCCGAAGAGGGCGAGAAAGCGCCCGCCAAGGATGCGAAGGAAAAGAATGCGCCGGGCACCAGCGTGGAAATGCCCCCCATCATCTCGCCGATGGACGATGCGGATGGAAGGCTCGCTGGCTACGCCTACATCACCTGCACAATCATCGCGAAGTCGCCGGATGTTGCGGTTGTCATTCGTGCCAAAACGCCCTTTATCCAGGATGCTTTCGTGCACGACGTGAATGCCAAACCCGTGGCGCTCGCCTCCGACATCACCCAGGTCGACAACCCCGCCGTCGCCGCCCGCTTCCTCGCCGATGCCCGCAAGATCATGGGCGCGGGCAAGGTGGTCTCGCTCTCGATCACCAACGTCCAGATGTCGGCCCTGCGCGGCGGCCCGCCCAGCAACGTCCCCCAGAACGAGCCTGCCCAGCCCAAGACCGCGCAAGCCAAGCCGGAACCCGGGAAAACCGGCTCTTAAACCGGCCTCCTACGACAAAACGTCACCAACGAATTGTTGCCTCCCGGTTAGGCATTTGGCATGTTCCGCCGCCCTTGAAGCGGTGGGTCACCTCCGGCCGGCCATGGGGATCGGCCGTGCATTCGGCCCGGCCGGGCATCCAAAAACTCTGCACGAGGGAAATATGAACTTGCAGCTAGAACTTGTTCTTGCTTGCGGTGTTCTCGCGCTGCTTTACGGCGGACTGACCGTTCGGTCGGTTCTCGCCCAGAGCGCGGGCAATGCGCGCATGCAAGAAATCGCAGCCGCCATTCAGGAAGGGGCAGCCGCCTATCTGAACCGGCAATACACCACCATCGCCATCGCGGGCGTGGTGATCTTCATTCTCGCCTTCGCTGTCTTCGGATGGCAGGTCGCCGTCGGCTACCTCATCGGTTCGACCGCGTCCGGTCTTGCCGGTTACATCGGCATGAACGTGTCGGTGCGCGCCAACGTGCGCACCACAGAAGCTTCGCGTCAGGGATTGGCGCAAGGCCTTTCCATCGCGTTCCGCTCCGGTGCGGTGACGGGAATGCTCGTCGCCGGTCTCGGCCTTCTGGCCGTTGCCGGTTACTACACGTTCCTCACGCTCGGCCTGCATCTGGATCTGGCCGATGAAACGCAAGGCCGCGTCGTTACCAACGCGCTCGTCGCGCTCGGCTTCGGCGCTTCGCTGATCTCGATCTTCGCCCGTCTCGGCGGCGGCATCTTCACCAAGGGTGCGGACGTCGGCGGCGACATGGTCGGCAAGGTCGAAGCGGGCATTCCCGAAGACGACCCACGCAACCCCGCCACGATCGCCGACAACGTCGGCGACAACGTGGGCGATTGCGCCGGCATGGCCGCCGACCTGTTCGAAACCTATGCGGTGACGACGGTGGCAACGATGGTGCTTGCCTCGATCTACTTCACGGGCGCCGAAAAGCTGGCGTTGATGGTCTATCCGCTCGCCATCGCGGGCGTGTGCATCATCACCTCCATCATCGGCACCTTCTTCGTCCGTCTGGGCGCGTCCAAGAACATCATGGGCGCTCTCTACAAGGGCATCATCGCGACGGGCATTCTTTCGCTCATCGTGCTGTGGCCCCTGACCGACTGGATCGTGGGTCTCGACCGCACGCTGACGACGAGCACTGGTCTTGCCTATACGGGCCGCGATCTCTTCTTCTGCGGCGTCGCTGGCCTCGTCGTGACCGGCCTCATCATCTGGATCACCGAATACTACACCGGCACGAACTTCCGCCCGGTGAAGGTGATCGCGAAGGCGTCGGTAACCGGACACGGCACCAACGTCATTCAGGGCCTGGCGGTGTCGATGGAATCGACGGCGCTTCCGGCTCTGGTGATCTGCGCCGGCATCATCGTCACCTACACGCTGGCGGGCCTGTTCGGCATCGCCATCGCGGTGTCCACCATGCTGGCGCTCGCCGGCATGATCGTGGCGCTCGATGCGTTCGGTCCGGTGACCGACAACGCAGGCGGCATTGCCGAAATGAGCGGTCTCGAAGGCGACGTGCGTAAAACCACGGACGCGCTCGATGCCGTCGGCAACACCACCAAAGCGGTGACCAAGGGCTACGCGATCGGTTCTGCCGGTCTCGGCGCACTGGTGCTGTTCGCGGCCTACACCGAAGACCTGAAGTACTTCGTCGGTCACGCCGACATCTATCCGTACTTCAAGGACATGGCGCTGCCGCAGTTCGGTCTCGCCGATCCGTGGGTCGTCGTCGGCCTCTTCATCGGCGGTCTGCTGCCTTACCTCTTCGGCGGTATGGCAATGACGGCGGTGGGACGTGCGGCTGGTGCGGTCGTGGAAGAAGTGCGCAAGCAGTTCCGCGAAATGCCCGGCATCATGCAAGGCACGCAGAAGCCCAACTACGGACGCGCGGTGGACATGCTCACCAAAGCGGCGATCCGCGAGATGGTGATCCCGTCCATGCTTCCGGTGCTGTCGCCGATCGTGCTGTTCGCGCTCGTCAACTGGATCGCGGGCAAGACGGCTGCGTTCAACGCGTTGGGCGCGATGCTCCTCGGCGTGATCGTGACCGGCCTGTTCGTTGCCATCTCGATGACCTCGGGCGGCGGTGCGTGGGACAACGCCAAGAAGTACATCGAAGACGGCAACTACGGCGGCAAAGGCTCCGATGCCCACAAGGCAGCGGTGACCGGCGACACCGTCGGCGATCCCTACAAGGACACCGCCGGTCCCGCCGTGAACCCGATGATCAAGATCACCAACATCGTGGCGCTGCTCCTGCTCGCCACCTTGGCCCACGGCCTCTGATCGTCACGACCTGAAATGAAAAAGGGCGCGGTGCAAGCCGCGCCCTTTTTGTTTGGAACAACGAAGATTTGAACGCTCAGAGAAAACCTGCGGTTCAACCGCTTATCTCAGAACGGAGCATCTATCGATCAACGTTTGGTCGTCGTATTGCCCATGAGCAGATTGTAAAGCCATAAAAGCACCGCCGCTGTTGGCACAAGGGCGACCCCAATGACCATGAGAATGGCATTACCTTCGTAACCGTGTGCCGACGAAAATTGCTTCGCCCACAGATAGAGTGGCACGCAGATTATGACTATGAGTGTTAAACCAATGAAGCCGATCTTATGCCGTTGCTTCATTTCCTTCTCACTCCGGCTTTTCAATATTTAGAGCCGATGCTTACGCACCTATCTAAGGCCGTCACCGAATTTGTTTGACGATCCAGACAGTGCTCGCGGTGATGACGGATACAGAGAAGCAAATGGACCTTACTGCCCAGGCCCGCCGCCGCCCGGATTCTGCGGCTGGTCGCCGCCGAGCGGCACGCCCGGCGTTGCATTGAAGAGCTGCTGCAGGAACGTCATCTCACGACCGCGCGTAATGGTCTCGCGCGTTTCGAAATCGACCACGTGGCCGTCGCGCAATCCGTAATGCTTGATGTCGTTCACCTTGCCGTCCTTGTCGAAATAGACGGCCAGAATGTTCCGCGAGATCACGCGCGGCTCGAAAAACGCCACGCGCTTTTCGGTGCTCGAAATGTAGTACCAGGCATTGCCGTTGAAGGTCGCCTGCGTCGAGGGATAGCCCAGCCGGGACTGCACCGTCGTCTTGGTGTCCTTGCTTTCCTTCAGGGCCGATTCATTGGCCGGGTCCGGCAGGTAGCCGCGCTGGGAAATGACCGGCGTACAGCCGGCGGCGGCGAAGACGGCGACAAGAAGAAGGGCACGAAATCGCATGCGGTATGATCCTTTGCCTCACGGCGTCTTCCCCGTCTGATGTGCTAGCCTTGGGGCGAGGGACTTTGCAAGCGGAACCGGAACTCCAAGCCATGCTGTCGGTGTTGAAAAAGAGCAATAAAGAACGGGAATTGGCGGGGCGCCTCCATGCGGCGATCATTGGCCGCGCCCGCGCGCCTGAATTTTTCGAAAGGTTCGGCGTGCCGGACACCCTGGACGGCCGATTCGACCTCGTGGTGCTGCATTCATGGCTGGCGCTCGGCCGCCTGCGCGAACCGGCCCTGCAAGCGGTTTCGCAGCGCCTGACGAACATGATGTTCTCCGCCTTCGACGAGGGCCTGCGCGAACTGGGCATCAGCGATGTGGGCATGGGCCGCCGCATGAAGAAGATCGCAGACGCCTTCTACGGCCGCTTCAAAGCCTATGACGAAGCCCCCGACGAACCGGCGATGGCCGAGGCGCTTCAACGCAATCTCTATCGCGGCAAAGAAAACCACGGCGAAGCGGCCGCTACGCTCGCCCGCTATGTGTTCAGCGCCAAAGAAGCACTCGCCCATTCGAACCCCGCACAAGGCGAACTGGATTTCGGACCCATTCCGCAATGACAACGCCGGATCTGCCGTTCGAGAAAAACGTCGAACTGTCTTCGCTTTCCGAAGCCGGAACAGAAGTCGTGCTCGCGCCCAACGAAGCCGAACGCGCAGCGATCGCCGAGTGGGCCGAAGTCAGCGCCGTCCCCGCTTTCAGCGCCACGGTCACCGTGAAGCGCATTTCCTCCTCACGCTTTTCTTACGCCGCGGAGTTCAAGGCAGAGGTTGTCCAGCCCTGCGTGGTGACGCTCGAACCCGTCACCCAGAAAATCGAGCAGAACTTCACCCGCGAACTGCACCTGACCCACACCACCCGCCACCGCCCGGAACTGGTGGAACTGGCCCCCGGAGCAGGCGAGGACGAAGCCCCCGAGGAAATCGAATCCTCCCGCTACAACGTGGCCGGCCCCGTGCTGGAAGAATTCTCCCTCGCCATCGACCCCTATCCCCGCGCCTCCGGGGTGGCCTTTGAGGCCCCGGCAGAGGAAAAGCCGGAAAGCCCCTTTGCCGTCCTGGCCCGGCTCAAGGAACCCCGTTAAGGGTCCGCCCCTTCGGCCTTGAAACCGGAGGGGTTTCAGGCTACGTCCCCGCCTCGTTTTGCCCGCCGGATCAGCCAAGGCAGGCGCGCCCCATCGGGCGGCCCGCACAGTCGATTCGGCTTTAAGGAGTTGTTCCGCCATGGCGGTCCCCAAGCGAAAAACCTCGCCGTCGAAGCGCAACATGCGCCGTTCGCACGATGCGCTGAAGCCCGTCGGTTATGCCGAGTGCTCGAACTGCGGCGAGCCCAAGCGCCCGCATCACGTCTGCGCATCCTGCGGCCATTACGACGACCGCGAAGTGGCGAAAGCCAAAGCCTGATACGGTTGGGGCGAAGCGACTCCCGCTTCGTCAAACGGATTAGGGCGCGACGTTGAACCCGACATTGACCGTCTCGATTGATGCCATGGGTGGCGATGCCGGCCCGGGCGTGGTCGTGGACGCGCTGATCCGTTCCGTCCACCGCCATCCCGGCGTGAAGTTTCTGCTCCATGGCGACGAAGCGCAGCTGAAGCCGCTGCTCGAAAAGCGCGCCAAGCTCTCAGCCGTCACCGAAATCCGCCACAGCGCCGAACGCGTGCGCATGGAAGAAAAGCCTTCCATCGCGCTGCGCCGTGGCCGCAACACGTCCATGTGGCGCGCCATCGAATGCGTGGCGAAGAAAGAAGCCGAAGTCGCGATCTCCGCCGGCAACACCGGCGCGCTGATGGCGATGTCGATGTATCAGCTGGGCGTGATCGAAGGCATCGAACGTCCTGCCATCGCCGCCTTATGGCCCACCAAGAAATCCCAAAGCGTCGTGCTCGATGTCGGCGCCAATGTCGGCACCAGCGACGAGCAGCTTGTCGATTTCGCGATCATGGGCGCCGCGTTTGCCCGCGCGATCTTCAACGTCGATAAGCCATCCGTTGGCATTCTCAACGTCGGCTCCGAAGACGTGAAGGGCAACGACGCCGTAAAGGGCGCCGCGCACATCCTGCGCAATTCGAATCTCACGCTGGAATATGCAGGCTTCGTCGAAGGCGACGACATCTCCGAAGGCGAAGTCGATGTCATCGTCACCGACGGCTTCACCGGCAACATCGCGCTGAAAACCGCCGAGGGCACGGCGAAACTCGTCATCGAGTTTCTGCGCGCGGCGCTGACGAGTTCGGTTTTCGGCAAGCTGGGTGCGCTGATCGCAAGCGGGGCCTTGAACAGCCTGAAACGCAAGCTCGATCCGCGCGCATCGAACGGCGGAATTTTTCTTGGACTGAATGGTGTGGTGGTCAAAAGCCATGGCGGGACGGATGCGTTGGGATTTGCCAGCGCCCTCGACATGGCTATCGGCATGGCGAAGTCGGGCATCATCCCGCGCATCGCCGCCGACCGGGCGGGGATCACGCCGCAACCCGCTGCAACCGCTGTCTCATGAGAAAGTAGTGACCGTTATCAGATCCAGAGTGATCGGCTGTGGGGCTTACCTCCCCAAGCAGATCCTGACCAATGCCGAACTTTCCAAACGCGTAGACACATCCGACGAATGGATCGTCGAACGCACCGGAATCCGACAGCGCCACATCGCGGCCGAAGGCGAGAAAACCTCCGACCTCGCGCTCGCCGCCGCGCGCGAAGCGATGACAGATGCCGGCATCGGCGCCGACGCGCTCGATCTCATCATCGTGGCCACCACCACGCCCGATGAAACATTCCCCGCCGTCGCCACAACCGTTCAAGCCAAGATCGGCATGACGCGCGGCGCAGGCTTCGATGTGCAAGCCGTCTGCTCCGGTTTCATCTACGCGCTCGCCACCGCCGACAATTTCATCAAGGCAGGCCAGGCCAACACCGTGCTCGTCATCGGCGCCGAAACAATGTCCCGCCTGATGGATTGGACCGACCGCGGCACCTGCGTGCTGTTCGGCGATGGGGCGGGCGCTGTCGTGCTGCAAGCCGGGCAGGGCAATGGCGACAACCACGATCAGGGCATCCTGAACACCAAACTGTTCTCCGATGGCCGGCTGCACGATCTCCTCTATGTCGATGGTGGCCCGTCCACCACCGGCACCACCGGCTATCTGCGCATGCAGGGCCGCGAGGTCTTCAAGCATGCCGTCACCAACATCTCCGCCGCCGTCCACGCCTCCGCCGATGCGGCGGGCGTGAAGGTGTCGGAGGTCGATTGGTTCATCCCCCACCAGGCCAACCAGCGCATCCTCGATGGCACCGGCCGCAAGCTGGGCATCCCGGCGGGCAGGGTGGTCTCCACCGTCGCCAACCACGGCAACACCTCGGCGGCCTCCGTCCCCCTGGCCCTGGTCACCGCCGTCCGCGACGGCCGGATCAAGCGGGGCGATCTGTTGCTGCTGGAAGCCATGGGCGGCGGCCTCACCTGGGGCTCCGCGCTGATCCGTTGGTAACCATGACAATGTGAACTGCCGTCTCAACTGAGTCGGCTATCCCTTTGTCATTGACGGGAAAAACGGGGGCTCCTAGGCTCCGACTCAAGGGGATTGGAGTCGGGTCCAATGACAACGAACACATTAACGCGTGCCGATCTGACCGAGGCGGTGTTCCAGGCCGTGGGCCTGTCCCGCAACGACTCGGCGCAAATGGTCGAGGACATGCTGGAAGAAGTCTGCGCCGCGCTCGCGCGCGGGGAGACTGTCAAACTCTCATCCTTCGGCACCTTCGCCGTGCGCCAGAAATCGCAACGCATGGGCCGCAATCCCAAGACGGGCGACGAAGTCCCCATCGCGCCGCGCCGCGTGCTGGTGTTCCGCCCGAGCCACGTTCTGAAAGCCGTCATCAACGGACAGACACCGCCTCCGCCCGAAGAGGACTGATAAATGCTTCACACCGCGATCGAGACGCGGGGGAAATCTGCCGACGCCTTCCGCACGATCAGCGAAGTGGCGAACGATCTTGATGTGCCACAGCACGTCCTCAGATTCTGGGAAGGCCGTTTCAGCCAAATCCGCCCCGTAAAACGGGCAGGCGGAAGACGTTATTACCGCCCCGACGACATCGACCTGTTACGCGGCATCCGCGCGCTGCTATATGGCGACGGTCTCACGATCAAGGGCGTGCAAAAAATCCTGCGCGACCAGGGCATCCGCTACGTCACCGAAATCGGCCGCGGCGAAGCCTCGCTTCTCGGCAGCCGCACCAACGGCAAATCCCCCACAAAGAAGTCCGCCCAAGGCGTCTCCTTCGAAGTGGTCCACGGCAAAGCCCCCGAAGACATCACCATCAAACAAGTCGCGCCCCCCAAACCAGAACGCGAAACCGAAGCGATCAACAAGATTGCCGTCGAAAAGATCGCCGCCCGCGAACCCGAACGCGCACCCAAAACCGAACCGCTCCCCACCATCCTAGCCCCCACACCCATCGAGGCCGCCATCGCCGCCGCCCCCGACCCCGCATCCACCCTCGGCCCCGAAACCCGAGCCCGTCTGGAAATCCGCCTGGCCGAATTGCTGGAGCTGAAGCAGCAACTGGCAGAAGCCCAAAGCCGGTTTCTTTAACGGCTCACGGATCGAACCGTTTTACCGGTCGCACATCACGCAGCCCTTCGCGGTCGCTCGTCCTCCCCCGCGTGCGGGGGAGGTGCCCTCGCGCAGCGAGGCGGAGGGGGTAAGTCCACCCAATCACAAAGAAGAACAGCGCAAACACCCGCAAAAAGCCCCAATGTCGCGCCCAAGAACCCGGCGTTGCGGCGGCAGAACTGCCCGCCTATAGTCCGCGCCCCTCGGCGGATTTTCCGCCTATCATCTGGTTACGGAGCGTGGCGCAGCCTGGTTAGCGCACCAGTCTGGGGGACTGGGGGTCGTGGGTTCAAATCCCGCCGCTCCGACCATCATAAATAGCTGAAAACAAAAGGTTTTCTCTCATTTTTGAGATGAGAACAAAAGGTTAAAAAAAGGGAACGGATCGAACCCAAAAGAAGATGTTGGGATCGAAAAGTCCCACACGAGTCCCCACACTTTGGCGATTCCAATACCGCTTTGCTCTCTTTGCCCGCAGCGCGTTGACAGAGACGCAGAGAGGCCCGGTGGCGGGGTAACTCCGGCCCAGCGGTTCGAGATGTTGGGGTCTATATGCCCGGACAGCTGGCCCTATCCACGAGCGCAGTCGCGTCTATAACCTCTCTCTCAGGGCGGGGCGCATATACTCGCAGCGCGAAAATCGAGTGAAGAGCCAAGCGGCGGAAAGCATTGCATGTTTAAGACGCTTTGCGGCATCGCGTGGAATACCGAACTAGTAATAGTGCTGGTTCTGCTTTTCCTGCTCAGCGTTCTTTATCTCATAGTCAGCGGCGCTAACTTCCTGTTCAAGAGGAAAAGCAATCCAGACACCGTTATTTGGCACGGACGAAATTATGCTCTCGTGTTATGCGCGCTTTCCCTAGCTTTATTTGCGACATGCAATTGGGGCTCAGAACAAGCCCGATGCTTCGTCGCGCGAGTGGTTCGTAATCAGGTGAGCCGCGACATTGTCGGCGAACATTTTCCAAAAGCAGAGACATTAAGAGACGTATCGAAAACTAGCGCAGAAATGGCATTGGCTCGATGTGACGAAGACCGTTGGGAGGCAATAACACGCATAAGTGACGGGCACAGCGTGCAGGTCGTGATGCGATGTCTCGCTACGCCCACCATTGAGTTGTGGGCGGACCATTTTCATCACTGGAACGGGTTACGAGACCCCGATGTCTACTTTACCGCTTGTCGCTCGGGAAAATGTACAGCCGACAAAGTTCTAGTGCCGAGTACCGAATAGCCGAAGGTCATCTTTAGCGCAAAGCGGACATTCGGCAGGCAATCGGGTTACGTTACGGGTAAGCTGAACATCCTGACGTTGTGGTCTAGATGCCCGGATTTGGCGCGTGGTGGGAATTAGCATTATTGCGAAATTACTTGTTTGCTCGGGGGGCGGAACAATGACCGATGCGCTTTCACAACTTATTGCACGTCTTTGCTCGCCTCTCTCGGGCAATGAGATGGCCGACGGCTGGACGACCAAAAGTAAAACCGCAATCGCAAACTATTTCAGGAAGGTCAAAGAGGGTTCCGAAAAAGCGAATATTGGTCTTGTTCGTGGATTGGACGCATGGGGCGTTTCGAGCGGCAGCCTCTTTGATGAATGCCTAAGTGTGAATCGAACTTTGGTTGACGCGCTCAACGTTAGGTCAAACTGATTCAACGCCTGTCAACTGGGGCGCAACGCGATGAGTGGGCGAACTGCTCGCAGACATTGAAAATTGGCGAAAGGATGGGCCGGCGCCTTCGTAGTGAGGAAGGCATCAGGAGGGGACAATGACCAACCGACAAATGTATATCGTGATCGTCGCCGTGCTTATCGTCGGGGGCGCATCTTATTTCGGGTACATGCACTATCAAAAAAACCAAACGCGTGTCGCTTCAATCGAAAAGTACTTGGACGACATCTGCTTCGCTGCTTCCAGCGATAGGAACGATCCCGCAACCGATGTGTACAATGAAGACAGCAAACTCAAAGAGTGCCAGTATAACATTCACGCAAAGGCGGTTTCCTTCGCGCAGAAAAGCAATTACAAACTTATCGAGGCGCTAGTCGCAACATGCGTAAGCGAACCGGGCGGAATAAATACTACTGATCGCCTTCAGATGCGGGTCGCCGCGCTTGATCCAAGCGGCACGAAGCCGATCCAATCGGACGAGGATTTTTGCAGGGGTAAAGTTCGGAAGACGTTTCCGGAACTCGGGGAATGAGCCTCCGGACATTCTAGGTTCGTCTGGGGATCGCGGCGATCTTAGCCGCTACTTTCTTTGTGATTCTTCTAAGCCGCTAGCCGTTCGGCGCTTTTGTTTTGGTGCCGTTTTCCAATCGCCATATAATCCGCTGATCGAGACGATCACTTCCTCCGCCAGCATCTGAACATCGGAAGGCGCGACCTGATCGTCGGCCTCGGCCGAGACCTGCTTCGATTCCGCAAGCGACTCTTGAGCGGCGCAAACCGCGCCCATCACCAGTGCCGTCGCGGAAAGGAAGGGAATTGCCAGTTTCTTCATCTGTGAGAGCCCACCCCCATAGAGAAACCATCAGCGGCGAACCGTCCCCGGCGAAACCGAACGATATTGCCGTTCGTTTCCAAACGAAACGGAGGTCGAGGCCATGCCGAAATTCGTGACAATCGGATACGGAGATCGCGAAGGATATGATCGCACGCCACCGGAAATACGCAATGCCGCTCATGCGCATGACGCTGCTCTGCAAAAGGCTGGAGCGTTGATGGGCATTGCCGGTAAGCCCGTTCAGGTGCGCAACCCCAATGCTGCGCAGGTGCAAGTCGATGCCGGATCTTTCCTGTCATCGTCGTTGCCACTCGCCGGCTTCGCGATCATCGAGGCCGCCGACATTTCCGAAGCGATAAAGATGGTATCCCAAACGCCTTGCGCCGTAGCGCACGGAGTGGTCGAAGTGTGGCCGTTGAACGAGCCGCCTTCGAGCACCTGAAGGCCGCGGGAGGAGGGCGGGTTGAAATCCCGCCACTCCAACTTCCAGCCTTAAGCCGCATCTTCGAGAAAATCCGTGATCGCATCCCTGCTCGGCGTAAGCCCTCTTAACTGCAGAAGCGCGCCCGCATTGCCCCGGTGATACGTCCCGTGCAGGCACACATGCAAAATCATCTCGCCGCGCGTCATCCGCGCCGGTTTTCCGCTGGTGAAAGCGAAATCGAGCCGTTGTTCGAGATCGCCATCCGACAGGCCGCTCACATAATCGGCGTACCAGTCGTCCACCTCTTTCGCGCTCTGCGACAACGCCCGCAACTCCGGCATCGTTTCGGAACGCGGCGCGGAGAAGGTGTGCGGCAACCCTTGCAGATTGTGCCGGAATATCTTGTCCACCGTGTGGATGTGGTCCAGCACGCGCAGCATCAGAAACCCATCTTCGCTGCTCAACCGGTCGAAACTCTTTTCGACCGCATTGTAGAGCCCGTGATCGGCCCACCGCTTGATGTCGATCAGCTGTGTGTAGGTCGTGTTGGCCATTTGCCTGTCCTTTGCGTTGACGTTTCTGCCTGAAAATGAAAATATGAGCGATAACTCACATCGTCCACTCGCATTGACCAACGGCAAAATGGCGCGCAAGCCCCTCACAAAACCCAGAAAGTCCGCCTCTCAGGAGCGCTCGCGCGCAACGGTGGATGCGCTGGTCGAAGCAACCGCTCGCGTTTTGGTCCGCGAAGGCTTCGACAAAGCCAGCACAAACCGCATCGCCGAAGTCGCGGGCGTGAGCATCGGCTCGCTCTACCAATACTTTCCCAGCAAGGAATCCCTCGTCGCCGCCGTCATCGCCCGCCACAATCAAGAGGTCACGGAGGTCGTTCACCGCGCGCTGGCGGAAATCGCTTCGCAGCCGCTTGAGAAAGCCATACGCACGCTCGTCGCCACCGCGGTCGAGGCCCATCGGATCGCTCCCAAACTTCATCGCGTCCTCGCCGAGCAAATTCCGCGCACGGGCCGGCTTCAGGCGGTGGGAGGGTTGAACGGCGAAACCTACGCCCTTTTCAAAGCCTATCTCGAACAGCACCGCCAGGAACTGCGCGCACCGGATCTGGATCTGGCGACGTTTGTGTGCGCGATATCGATAGAAGCCCTGTCGCACGATACGGTCTTGCATCACGCCGAAGCGATCGCGGGCGACAAAGTCGAAACGCTGATCGACGAGACGACCCGGCTCATCGTCGGCTACCTGACGTAGCAGCCGCGCCCCCCCAGCAACATTGTTGCCGTCACCGCGCGCAAAAATTTTTGCGCTGCCACCCTCAGGATTCCACGCCAAGTTTGTCTCATCGGGGTGAGTGAACCCTGAAACCCTCGAAAGGGCGGGGCGGGGATGAACGAGACACCGGATTTCAGCCGCGAGGACACCGTGCCCCATCGCTCAGGTGAAGGCCCGAGCGCGTCTGAGGTCATGGCCTGGTTCGCGCAAGAAGTTTTGCCTCTGGAGCCGCTACTAATGCATTTCCTCAGAACCAACTGGCGCAACAGCGGCGACATCGAAGACCTGCGTCAGGACGTCTACCTGCGCGTGTGCGAAGCAGCCCAACAACAATTCCCCGCGCAAGCCAAACCGTTCGTGCTCACCACCGCGCGCAACCTGCTCATCAACCGCGCGCGCCGCGAACGCGTGGTGCCGATAGAAGCCATCGCCGATCCCGACACACTCAATCTCCCTGCCGACATCCCCGGCCCCGATCGCACGGTGGTCGCGCGCGATGAATTGCGCCGCCTGCAAGCCGCCATCGATCATCTGCCGCCGCGTTGCCGCGAAGCGATCATCCTGGGCCGCATCGAAGGCCTGAACGGCCGCGAAATCGCCGAGCGCATGGGCATCGCCGAACGCACCGTCTCCGAACATCTCGCAAAAGGCATCGCAGCGCTCGCCGAAACCCTGCACGGCCAAAACCCTCTGACGGAGAACAAGCCGTGAGCGAACACTTCTCCGACAACGCGAAAGACATCACAGCCATTGCCGCCGACTGGCTGCAACGCCGCGAATTCTGGAACTGGAGCGAAGAAGATCAAGCCGCACTCAACGCCTGGCTCGACCAATCGCTGGCCCACCGCATCGCCTACACGCGCCTTCAATCCGCCTGGAGCCGCACCGCCCGCGTCGCCGCGCTGAAATCCCCCACAAGAAAACCCGTCGCCACGCACCGCCCGCAATCCAAAACACTGCTGCGTTTCGCCGCCGCTTTTGCCGTCGTCGCCGCCATCGGTGCCGCCGCCACAACCTATTTCCAAGCGCCCAAAGAAACGACCTATGCAACCGCCATCGGCGAACACAAAATCATCACGCTGGCAGATGGCTCCCGCATCGAACTCAACACCCAAACCATCCTGCGCGCCCGCCTGGATGCAGACCGCCGCCACGTCACGCTGGTGAAGGGCGAGGCCTTCTTCAACATCAAACACGATGCCACCCATCCTTTCTCCGTGATCGCGCAAGGCCACCGCATCACCGATCTGGGAACGAAATTCCTGGTGAGCGCGCAATCGAACCGTCTGGAAGTCGCATTGATGGAAGGCAAAGCCGCCTTCGATGCCGCCGATGGCCGCATGAAATCGCCCATCGTGCTCGCACCCGGCGACGCATTGGTCGTCGCCGACAACCAGATTCACGCAATCCGCCGCAGCACCCAAAGCCTCGCCAACGAACTGGGCTGGCGCCGCGGCATGCTGATCTTCGACAACGCAACACTGGGCCAGGTGGCGGCGGAATTGAACCGCTACAACACCCGCAAACTCGCCATCGCCGATCCGCGCACCTCGGCCATCCGCATCAGCGCCTCGTTCCGCACCACCGGCACAGAAGATTTCGCACAACTCGCTCACGTCCTGCTCGGACTGAAAGTGGAAAGCCGCAACGGCGAAACGGTGATCTCGCGCTAACCGCAAAGAACGCCGCACGACTGTCACATCGCAAGGGGGGAATTCGATGATCAACAAACTAAAACCGGCACTCATGGCCAGCGCTTGCCTCGCATTGGCAGCCGCAAGCGCCCAAGCGCAAGATTTCAACATCCCGCACGGCGACCTCGGCACAGCGCTGGACGCCTACATGCGCCAAGCCGGCGTAACAGTGATGTACGTCCCCTCATCCGTGAGAGGCATCCAATCCAATGGCGCCGAAGGGAACCTAAGCCCCGAAAATGCCCTCACGCATCTCCTCCAAGGCACCGGCTTCAAACCCCACCGCACCACATCGGGTGCCATCGGCATCCTGCGCGAAAGCGAAAGCCAAGCCATCGTCGTCCCCTCCATCGAACTCGCCCAAGCCGCGCCTGCGCGCGCAGCAGTGGAAACGGTGACGGTCACATCGTCGAAATTGGGTGGTGCCGATGTGCAAAGCATCCCCATTGCGATCACTGCATTGAGTCAGGAACAACTCACCGCAACGCAGACAGCAGGCGGGCCCGACCTGATCAAACAGGTCCCGAACATGACATTCACGAAAACGAATTTCTCCGGTTATTCCATTCAGATTCGTGGCATCGGCACCCAAGCCATCTCGGTTACCACCGATCCGGCAGTTGCCGTCGCGCTCAACGATGTCCCCTTTATCCGCAATCATTTCTTCGAACAGGAATTCTTCGATCTCAGTCAGGCCGAAGTCCTGCGCGGCCCGCAAGGAACGCTCTATGGCCGCAATGCGACCGCAGGTGTGGTGAACCTTGTCACCGCGCGGCCGACAGATCAGTTCGAAGCGCAAGCTTCCGCCGATGTCGGCAATTACAAGAGCCGCCGTTTCGAAGGGATGATAAACATCCCAATCATCGACGACCGCCTTGACCTGCGCGTGGCAGGCGAATGGACCAAGCGCGATGGGTTCAGCCTCAACGAACTCACAAATTCCCGCATCGATGGTCGTGATTTGTGGTCTGGCCGTGTTTCACTTAGTTGGCATCCGATTGAAAAGCTCCAGTCCTATTTAATCTGGGAGCATTTTTCCGAAAACGATGATCGTCTCAGAAGCTCCAAACAACTCTGCAAAACCACACCTCTGCCGACGGCAATAAACGGCGTACCGGTCCAGATCAATGTAAACGATGCGCCTGCGTTGAATTTCGGTGCCTATCTCGCGCAAGGTTGCCAGGCGGCTTCGCTCTATTCGCCGGAATCTTTCGAGGTGCCGAACGGTTTCACGCTTCCTTATTTCTCGGCCTTGTCGTTTTCCGGTGAGGTGCGAGGCATAAATCCTTATTTGAACGCGACGCAATCCAGCAATTTGCGTGTCATCGAATCGCAACTGGATCCTACGTACAGGGCCAAAAGCGACATCGTTGAATTGAACACCGACTATCAACTGACACCAACACTTACGTTGACCTCGACGTCTGCTTACAATCAAGACTTTCTGTGGTCGACCGAAGACTATAACCGCTTCGCCTCATCGCCGGGCATTTTCGTGCCGAGCACGAACGGCACCAATATGGTCGATGCCAATGGCGTCTTCTGCGATCCGCAGCTTGGTTGCAGTGACCGTCTTCTTGCCGAAGATTTGAACAACGAGCATTCATGGCAAGCGAGCCAGGAATTCCGACTCGCGTCGCACTTGTCCGGGCCGTTCAATTTCAGTGTCGGCGGAAATTATCTGCATTATGAAACGGAAGAGAATTATTACGTCTTCATCAATGCCTTGACGCGGTTTGTCGCAAGAGCGCCTTGGGTTCCCGGTGTGTCCGACAACACCACGGCAAGCTGCTGGCACATTCCAGCGAACCAGACCGGATATATCATTCACGATCCTCGCATCGGCGGTGGCATTGCCACCAATCTTTGCGCCTATATCGATCCCAACCCTATCAGCAATCTCAACAACGAGGGGCACAATTACTTTCTGAGCCAGAATCCTTATACGCTCAATTCCTATGCCGCTTTCGGCGAAACTTATTACGACATCGTCAAGGATGTGAAACTCACCACGGGACTTCGCTGGACGGAAGACCAGAAGCATTTCGTTAACATTCCCAGCGAGCTCGTCGCGAACGGCTGGGGTTATGGCACCACTGGCGCAGTCGATCAGCAATGGGACGCGCTTTCGGGTCGCGTAGCGCTAAATTGGACGCCTAAGCTTAATTTCACTGATCAAACGCTCGTCTACGGATCGTTCGCACATGGCTATAAAGCCGGTGGCGCCAATCCTCCCGGTGCTGTGCTGATCACACAGTCTTCATTCGATAACCCTAATCCGGTTCACCCACTCACTTTCAAACCCGAATTCATCAACGCGTTCGAACTGGGAAGCAAGAACACACTGCTCAATGGCGCCATAACCTTCAATGCCAGCGGCTTTTATTATGATTACAAGCATTACCAGATTTCTGAAATCGTTGACCGCACTTCGATCAATCAGAATTTCGATGCGCATGTGAAAGGCGGCGAAATCGAGGCCAGTTGGGAACCGATCCCCGGCCTGCGTTTCAACGCGAGCGGCGGTTACGAGGATACTCGCCTCAATGACGGACAATCGGCTATCGATCTAATCGATCGCACAGCGGGAAATTCCGATTGGATGGTGGTCAAGCCGTTTGTCTCGCAGGCTTCTAACTGCATTCTGCCCGTGTATGTGGTGGCGGCTATTTTGAAAGCGGGGTTTGGCGGCACGCCCAATACGGCAACTTTTGCTTGCGGTTATGCCTATTACGGCGGCCTCGATCCGGTTACCCAATTGCCTTATGTGGAGAATCCATCAGTTGATTCTAGTACTAGCGGTCATAGTTACCTTGATCAGATTGGCAGCTATGCAGGCTTCGATCCTTTAAGCGTCGATCCTAACGCGCCCGCCAATGTCAACAATGGCCTTGGTCTTCCGCCCAACGGTGGCGAAGGGTTCAGTAAGGATTTGGGCGGCAACGAACTTCCCAACGCGCCGCATTTCACGACGTCTATCTCGGCGGATTACACCGTTCCCGTCACCGCCGACTGGGCGGCCACCCTTCATACCGATTTTTACTGGCAATCCGATGCGTGGGCACGCGTCTTCAACGACGATCCTTATGACAAGCTGCGCGGTTACACCAATGTGAATCTGGCGCTCACGCTCACCAGCCAGAACGGCTGGCAGGTGATGGGCTATCTCAAGAACGTCTTCAACACCACCGCGATCACCGGCGATTTCCTGAACAGCGACGACAGCGGTTTGACCACCAACATCTTCCTCACCGATCCGCGCCTCTTCGGCGTGCGCGTCACGAAGAACTGGTGAGCGCCATGACAACGAGAAAAGCGCAAATAGCAAAAATCGTCATCGCTCTTACTGGGGGAATTTCACAATGAGCGAACTCATCGAAATCCGCGCGGCCAACCGCTGGAAACTGATGGCCACGGTTTCGGCTGCGGCCCTGTTGGCTCACCTTCACGCCAACGAAGCCCGCGCGGAAGACACGGATCGCCCCACCGTCTGGATAGAACTGGGCGGTCAGTTGGAAGCGATCAACGGCATGAAGGACGTTTATGCTGCGCCCTTCATCGTCAACCACCTAAACGCGCCCTACAATCTGGAATCGCCGTTGAATGAAGGCCAAGTGGGTTCGGCTTTTGGTGGGGAGGGTAAGATCTCGTTCCAGCCCACGGGCTCCGATTGGATATTGTCCGCAGCCGTTCGCTATGGCCGCTCAAACAGCAAGAAGAACCTGCACCAGCAATCCACCACGCAGTACCGCATCAAAACCGGTAAGTATAACAAGTATCACGGCTACGTTAACATCCCGATCACGCGCGTCAGCGATATGCAGGCCACTCACCGCGAAACCCATGCGATCATGGATTTCACCGCCGGCAAGGATGTGGGGCTCGGCATGTTCGGCCATGGCAGTTCATCTGTACTGACTGCCGGCGTGCGCATCGCGCAATTCCGTTCGCAATCGAACGTTGCTTTCAAATCCCTGCCGGACCCGCATTGGGGAACAATAGCCCCCACCACAGGAAATACCCAGTACCACCACCACACCTACCTCGCGAGTGCCAACATCATCCATTCGTTTAAGGGCATTGGCCCGACCGTGTCGTGGGATGCTGCCGCTGCGATGGTCGGCAATCGTGCGGACGGCGAAGTGACGGTGGATTGGGGCGTCAACCTTGCTGTGTTGTTCGGTCGCCAGAAAGTCAGCGGCAGTCACCACACGACCGGACGCTACTTCAAAGGTGCACATTATTCCCAGGTGCTCAGCAACACGCCGCTTGATCGCCGCCGCACGGTCGCTGTGCCCAATGTCGGTGGCTTCGCAGGTCTTTCGGTGCGCTACCCCAACGCAAAGCTCAGCCTGGGCTATCGCGCAGACTTCTTCTTCAACGCGATGGATCAGGGCGTGGATACCCGTGATGCAAAGAACATCTCGTTCCACGGCCCATTTGCCACCGTCAGCATCGGCCTGGGGGGCTAGCGGAGGAGCGGCAACGCTTCTCTCCCAAAAGGCGGCGGAGCAATCCGCCGCCTTTTTGTTTGCGTCGGACGCAACAATGTGTCGGCCTGGCACGCGCATTTCCGCGTCCGCCAACTTTTCCACCCCCAAACCTTGCCTCCGGCTGCGTTCTATAGAGTGAGGACTTCGCTCTAACCCTCGAAAGGCGGAAGCTGCAGGGGGATGGCCGACAAGATCAAAACCGATCACGAAATCGCGCTCGGCTCGCCCGGGGCGGATGGAGATTTGTGTCCGGTGAAGACTTGGTTCGTCCGCGAGGTGCTGCCGCTGGAGGCCGCTCTGATGCAATTTCTTCGCCGTAGTGGACGAAGCGAAGCCGATGTCGCCGACCTGCGGCAGGAGGTTTACTTGCGCGTCTGCCAGCAGGCCGAAAAGGAAATCCCGCATCCCGTCAAACCGCTGGTCTTTACCATCGCCCGCAACCTGATGATCGATCAGGTCCGCCGCGGCCAGGTGATCCCCATCGAATCCGTGGCCGATCTGGAAGCCATCAACGTCGCGGGCGATACGCCTGGCCCCGAGCGCACCTTGATGGCGCGCGAAGAATTGCTGCTGCTGCGCGGCGCGCTGGAAAAACTCCCGCCCCGTTGCCGCGAAGCGCTGATCCTGCGCCGCATCGAAGGCCTGTCGCGCCGCGAAATCGCGGAGCGCATGGGCATCTCCGAACACACCGTTTCCGAACACATCAATGTCGGCGTGCGCGCGCTCGCCAACGCGCTCTATGGCGAGCCCACCTCCGCGCGGAGGCCGCAATGACCGGCCACGAAACCATCGAACGCGAAGCATCGGCCTGGATCGAACGCCGCGACATGGGCGAATGGTCCGCCGAAACCCAATCGCAGTTCGATGCCTGGATGGAAGCCGATCTCGCCCATCGCATCGCCTATTGGCGCCTCGAAGCCGCATGGGATCGCACCGAACGCATGGCCGCGCTGCGCCCCGCCGAATTGCGCAGCGCCCTTCGCCCCACCGCCGCGCGCAGCCCGCGCAATACCTTCAAATTTGCCGCTGCTTTGGGCGCCATCGCCATCATCGGCACCCTCAGCACGTATTACTTCACGCAGCCCACCTACCAAACCTTCGCCACCACCTTGGGCGGGCGCGAGGTGCTCACCTTGCACGATGGTTCGGTGATCGAACTGAACGCCAGCACGGCCATCCGTCTTTATGACGACGCCAAAGAACGCCGCGTCACGCTGGAAAAAGGCGAAGCCTATTTCAACATCCAGCACGATGCCGCGCGTCCCTTCGTGGTGACGTCCGGCAATCACCGCATCACCGATCTGGGCACGAAATTCTCGGTGCGTACCGAAGAGGGCAGGTTGCGCGTCGCCCTGATGGAAGGTCGCGCCGAAGTCGACAACATCAATTCCGCAAAACCCGTCGTGCTGAACCCGGGCGAAGTCGCCATCGCCACGGCGGATTCCATTTCGGTCGCCAAGAAACCCATCCGCGAACTGGCCGATGCGCTGGGCTGGCGGCGCGGCCAGATCATCTTCTACCACACCACGCTTGCCAAAGCGGTGGCCGAACTCAACCGCTACAATCGCAAGCAGGTGGTGATCGCAGACGGCGCCACCGCGCGCCTCACCATCAACGGCTCGTTCCCGACCAACGGCATCGATGCCTTCACCCAAGCCACCGAACAAGTCTTCGGCGTCCACGTCACACATCGCGGCGACCAAATCGTCATCTCGCGCTAAGCCGCGAACATATAGAGAAGGGGGGAATACCTGAACATGACACGTTACAGAAAAGCACTATTGGCAAGCGCCTTGTTGGCCGCCTCTGCCTGCGCCGCCCACGCCGAAACCTTCAACATTCCCGCTGGCAGTCTCGATGCCGCGCTCAACGCTTATGCGGTTCAAACCGGCGCCACCTTGCTGGTGTCGAATGAGGCGATCAAAGGCGTGCGTTCCGTCGGCGTCTCCGGCGCGCTGTCGCAAGACCAGGCCTTGACGCATCTTCTTTCCGGCACCGGCTTCACCGTGCGCCACACGCAATCGGGCGCGCTCGCCATCGTGCCGAACCGTTCGTCGGAAAACGAAACCTACATCACCCCGATGCAACTCGCCCAAGCTTCGCCCGCGCGCACCGCGGTCGAAACGGTGACGGTCACTTCGTCCAAGCTCGGCGGCGCAGATGTGCAAAGCATCCCCATCGCCATCACCGCGCTCAGCCAGGAACAATTGACCTCTTCGCAAACCGCCGGCGGCCCGGACTTGATCAAACAAGTCCCCAACATGACCTTCACCAAAACAAACTTCAGTGGCTACAGCATCCAGCTTCGTGGCATCGGCACACAGGCCATTTCGGCAACCACCGATCCCGCCGTGGCCGTCGCCTTCAACGACACGCCGTTCATCCGCAATCACTTCTTCGAACAGGAATTCTACGACGTGGCGCAGGTCGAAGTCCTGCGCGGCCCCCAAGGCACGCTCTATGGCCGCAATGCGACGGCAGGCGTGGTCAACCTCACCTCCGCCAAACCCACCGATCAGTTCGAAGCGATGGCGTCCGGCGAATTCGGCAATTTCAGCTCGCGCCGTTTCGAAGGCATGATCAACATTCCGGTCGTCGACGATACGCTCGATGTCCGTCTCGCCGGCGAATGGACCAAGCGCAACGGCTACAGCTTCAACGAACAAACCAACGATCGCATCGATGGCCGCGATCTGTGGTCTGGCCGCCTGTCCATCGGCTGGCACCCGCTGGAATCGCTGCAGACCAATTTCGTCTGGGAACATTTCTCCGAAAACGATGATCGCCTGCGCAGCGGCAAGCAGCTCTGCACCACCGATCCCGCGCCAACCTCCATCGGCGGTCAACCGGTGCCGCCCACCGGCACGCTGCTGGCAAGCTTCGGCGCATATCTGAGCCAGGGCTGCAAAATGGGTTCGCTCTATGCACCCGCAGCTTACGGCGTGCCCAACGGTTATTCGCTGCCGTATTACACCGTGGCCCAATTCGCTAGCCTGGTGACGAACGCCAATCCGTATTTGAGCGACACGCAAACACCGGATCTGCGCGTTATCAATTCGCAACTGACGCCGGTCTACAAGGCCAAGAACGACACCGTCGAATTCAACGCCGACTATCAGCTCACGCCCTCGCTCACCTTCACCTCGGAAACCGGTTTCAACCACGATTTCCTGTCGTCGGCGGAAGACTACAATCGCTTCGCCTCGTCTCCTGGTGTTTTCGTCAATCCATCGGCGAACGCGATAAAGAACGGGCAATACGGTCACGGGCCGGGTAACGTTCTGGGCTACGATCCCGATACCGGAACCTCCGTCTTTTGCGATCCGCAGCTCGGTTGCAGCGACAAGATCCTTGCCGAAGATTTGTCAGAAGAACATTCCTGGCAGGCAAGTCAGGAATTCCGCCTGGCCTCGCATTTCACCGGCCCATTCAATTTCAGCGTCGGCGGCAATTACCTGCATTATGAAACCGAAGAAAACTATTACGTCTTCATCAACACGCTCACGGCCTTCGCCTGGTCGGAAGGCGGCAGCGACGGCAGCGGCCAACTCACGCGGCCGCCGTGGACGCCGGGCGTTTCCGACAACAGCCAATGTCTTGGCCGTTATGGCGGCTTTGTCTATCGCGATCCCGCGCTTGGTGGCGGCGAACCCGAAGTCAACGCCTGCGTCTATATCGATCCCAATCCGATTGGCAGCCTCAACAACAACGGCCACAACTACTTCCTGAGCCAGAACCCCTACACGCTCAATTCTTATGCCGCGTTCGGCGAAACCTATTTCGACATCTTCCACAATCTGAAGCTGACGACCGGCGCGCGCTGGACGGAAGACCAGAAACACTTCGTCAATATTCCAAGCCAGCTGGTGGACGATGGTTGGGGCTATCCCTCCACCGGTTCGGTCGATCAGCAATGGGATGCGATCACCGGCAGAGCGGCACTGAACT
>Ga0265327_10001497_pt1 | contig 28976 bp, 24 predicted proteins | sample 41621metaG_FD_202089 | JGI IMG/M metagenome (GOLD analysis project Ga0265327, IMG submission 202089) | Rhizosphere microbial communities from Carex aquatilis grown in University of Washington, Seatle, WA, United States - 4-16-21 metaG | ecosystem: Host-associated > Plants > Roots > Rhizosphere...
TTCCGCCCGGGGCCCCGGCCTTCACGGAGGACCACAATTTCGAACCCAACAGCCCCTACGCGGCCTCGAAGGCGGCCAGCGACCACCTCGTGCGGGCCTACCAGCACACCTACGGTCTGCCGACGCTCACGACCAATTGCTCGAACAACTATGGGCCCTATCACTTTCCGGAGAAGCTGATCCCGCTGATGATCCTCAACGCCTTGGAAGGCAAGCCGCTCCCGGTGTACGGCGACGGGATGCAGATTCGCGACTGGCTGTACGTCGAGGACCACGCCCGCGCGATCTGGCTCGTGCTGCAAAAGGGCCGGGTCGGCGAAACCTACAACATCGGCGGCTTGAACGAGCAACCGAACATCTCGATCGTCAAGGCCATCTGCTCCCTGCTTGAACGGAAGGCCCCGCGCGCCAACGGCCGCAGCTACGAATCGCTCATCACGACGGTCCAGGATCGTCCCGGTCACGACCGCCGCTATGCGATCGACTGCGCAAAGCTCAGCCGCGAGCTCGGCTGGAAGCCGCAGGAGAGTTTCACCACCGGCCTGGAAAAGACCGTCGACTGGTATCTCGCCCACCGCGGCTGGGCCGCGGACATCACCGCGAAGAAATACTCCCGCGAGCGTCTGGGCACGGGAAAATGAGCAGCACCCTGCGAAAGATCCGAAATGCCGCCAATCGCCAACGCCAGCTTTGACCTTTCGCGTCTTTTCGTGTGTTTCGTGGGCACACAATCTCCATGAATCGCAAAGGCATCGTCCTCGCCGGCGGGTCCGGCACCCGCCTCTTTCCCCTGACCATCGCGGTGAGCAAGCAGCTCATGCCGGTTTACGACAAGCCGATGATCTACTACCCGATCTCGGCGCTGATGCTCGCCGGAATCAGGGAAATCCTGATCATCTCCACCCCGCAGGACCTGCCGCTTTTCCAGCGCCTGCTTGAGGACGGCGCGCAGTTCGGGCTGAAGCTCTCCTACGCCGCGCAGCCGCGGCCCGACGGGCTGGCCCAGGCCTTTCACATCGCGGGGGATGTCGGTTTCCTCCGCGGCGAGCCGTCCGCGCTCGTGCTGGGCGACAACCTTTTCTACGGTGCCGAGTTCCTGCAGGCGCTCGTGGGCGCCGGCGCCCGGACTGACGGCGCCACCATCTTCGGTTACCGGGTGGCCAACCCGAGCGAATACGGGGTGGTTGAATTCGACGGGGAGGGACGGGTCGTTTCGCTCGAGGAAAAACCCAAGGCCCCCAAGTCGAGCTACGCCGTGCCGGGACTCTATTTCTACGACCAGGATGTCGTTCCGCTCGCCCGCAGCCTCAAGCCATCCGCGCGCGGCGAGCTGGAAATCACCGACCTCAACCGGCTCTATCTCGAACGTGGCAAGCTCCGGGTCGAGCTGTTCGGCCGCGGCACCGCCTGGCTCGACACCGGCACCCACAATTCGCTGATGGAGGCCGCCCAGTTCGTCCACGTGCTGGAAAACCGCACCGGACTCAAGATCGCCTGCCTCGAGGAGATCGCCTACAGCAAGGGCTGGATCGACCGCGCCGGACTCGAGGCCAACGTCAAGAAACTCGGCAAGTCGGCCTACGGCGAATACCTGAGGCGTCTGCTCAGCTGAGACCGGCCCGGGGGCCGTTTTCAACTTTCAGCGTGCGCCGTCGCCGGGTGCGAGCTAGACAATCCGGGCCCGCATGCAGGTCTCGTTCGTCATCCCGCTTTTCAACTGCCTCCCGCTGACCCGCGAATGCCTGTGCAGCTTGCAGGCCACGCTGCCGGCGGCGTTGGACCACGAGATCATTTTCATCGACGACGGCAGCACCGACGGCACGCGCGAGTGGCTGGCGAGCCTCGGCCAGCCGGCGACCCGCGTGATCCTCAACGAGCGAAACGTCGGCTTCGGGGGCGCTTGCAACCGCGGGGCGGCCGCGGCCGCGGGCGACCTGCTCTTTTTTCTCAACAGCGATCTCGTGCTGCTCCCCGGTTGGTTCGAGCCGATGCAAGCCGCGTTCGCGCAGTTTCCCGACGCCGCGCTGGTCGGCAACGTCCAGCTCGCCGCCGCGACCGGCGCGGTGGACCACACCGGAATATTCATCAACCACCTGGGCAAGCCCGCCCACGACACCGCCGTTCCGCGAGCGGCCCGGGCTTCCGGTTACCGTTCCGTCCCGGCCCTGACCGGCGCGTGTTTCGCCGTTCGCCGCCGGGACTGGTTTGACCTGGGCGGATTTGACGAGGCCTTCGTCAATGGCGGCGAGGATGTCGACCTCTGCCTGCGCGCCCTGGCCGCGGGCCGCCGCAACTACGTCGCGCTGCGCAGCGTCGTGCGCCACCACATCAGCCAGTCGCCCGGGCGCAAACTCCGCGATGAGGAAAATTCGCGCCGGCTGGCCGAGCGCTGGCGGCAGACGCTGGTGCCGCTGGCGACGGCGGACTGGTGCCGCCACTATCTCGAGACCGAGTGGAACGGCGCGCACGACCCGGAGGAATTCGGCACCGCCGCGCACGCGTGGCTGCACGTCGCCGGCTGGCTGCCGCGGGCGGGGACCTATGCGCACCACGGCGTCCAGCGGGCGATTGAGAATGAACTGACCCGCTGGCGACAAGTCCTGGACGGCGCCCCGGCGCCGGTCACGGAGCGAACGGACGTGATTTGATTGGTGACCGGCTCGTCGCGGAGGACTCGCCCTACCCCTGCGTGGGGCAACGCTGACGATGGACTCCGCCAATTCGTCTGTCCGTGCCCGGCCAAAGGCGGGCTCCCTTTCACCCTTACTCTTACCTTCACTCTCGATCCGATTCCCTCGCCACCAGTTCCCCATTTACATCTCGGACCCCGTCCGCGATAAAACGCGGCCACCACCGTCTCATGACGCGCCGTCTTCGCCCCAAGTTCACCGGCCTCTTTTACGACGAAAGCCCGCACGAATCGTGCTGGATCCGCGAGTCGGCCGGACTGGAACTCCCGCCGCTGACGGGAGTTGGTCGAATGCTCATTCATGGTGCGGTGCTGCCGCCGGATCCCGCCGACCCGACTTCCGCCGGCCCGCTCGGCCTCGAGGTCCGCCTCGACACCCGTCGCGTCGGCGGGGGCGAGGACCTTCCGGTCGGACCGTTCCGGTTCGACTGTCCGGTCCCCGCCGCCGTCGCCACCGAGGCGGCCCATCGCGCCGAGCTTCACCTGGTTGGCGTCGGCCGCGGGAATTTTTTCGCGTGGCTCGGCCGGGCCACGGGGGTACCGGCGTGGCAGCCGTGGCGCCGGCAGGCCCGCAACCGGCGGCTGCGCATCGAGCGGGTGGAGCTTGACGGCGAGGTGCTCTTTGATTTCTCGAACCGGTCGTCGCCCTGGAACGCGAGCTTTGCCCGGCGGTTTCTGCATCCCGGGTTGAACCTCGTCGGGTATTTTCGCGCCGACCTCGGCATCGGCGAGTCGGTTCGCTGCGCCGCGCGGGCGGCGGACGCCGCCGGCCTGCCCGCCGCGCTGGTCGACCTGTTGCTGCCGTGCAAGAATCCGATGGGCGACAATTCGTTCGCCCAGCGCCTGCAGACGGCGAATCCGCACGCGGTGAACATCTTTCACGTCGACGCCCCCGGCATGCGCGACATCGACCACTACCACGGTCCGGCCTTCCGCCGGGGGAAATACAACATCGGCTACTGGGCGTGGGAGCTGCCGGAGTTTCCCGACGCGTGGATCAATTTTGCCGAATTCTGCCACGAGGTCTGGGCGCCGTCGCGTTTTGCCGTCGAGGCCATCGCGGAAAAAGTGCCGGTACCGGTGCTGTCCATGCCGCACGCGATCGCGTTCGAGCGGCCGGCGGGGGATTTCCGGGAGAAATTCGGACTGCCCCGCGACCGGTACCTTTTCCTCTTCATCTACGACCTGAACTCCTATTCGGAGCGCAAGAACCCGGCGGCGGTCATCGAGGCCTTCCGAGCCGCGGGCCTGGCGGGCGCCAGGGCGGCCCTGGTGATCAAGGTGCACAACGTCCCGGGCAACCAGGCGGACTTCGAGCGCCTGCGCGCCGTGGCGGCCACGTTGCCCGGGACGGTGCTCATCACGCAGACGCTGCCGCGCCGGGACATCTACGAGCTCGAGGCCGCGTGCGACTGCTTCGTGTCGCTGCACCGCTCGGAGGGGTTCGGCCTCGGCCTCGCGGAAAGCATGTACCTGGGCAAGCCGGTCATCGCAACCGACTGGTCGGGCACGACGGAGTTTGTGAACGAGCAGACCGGCTGCCCGGTGCGTCACCGCCTGGTGACGCTCGACCGGAGCTACGGACCGTATTCCAAGGGCCAGACCTGGGCCGAGCCTGACGGGGAGCATGCCGCCTGGTGGATGCGCCGCATGGTGGAGGATCCCGCGCTGGGGCGCCGGATCGGCGCCGCCGCCCGGGCGCACATGGAAACGCATTTCTCCCCTGCCGTGGTCGGCGCCCGGTACCGGCGGCGGCTCGAAGCCATCGCCGGCTGGTAGTTCATCGCGGTTGCCGCCACGGATGAACCGGGATAAAAGGACGGACGCCCCATGAACCAGTTTGAAGGCCTGATGCTGCTGGCCGGTTTGTCGCTCGGCCTTGTGCTGGCCGGCTACTGGCTGGGTTCCTTCCTTGAGGCCGCCGATCCCGCCATCCGGCTGGCCTTTGCCCCGCTCGCCGGCCTCGGCTGCATGTTACTTGGAGTCAGCGCGGTGAATTTCTTCATGCCTTTGTCCACCGGCTGGTCGCTGCTCTGCCTGGCCCCGATCGTCGTCACGCTGGCCCTCCCGCGCAGCCGGAAACTCCTGGCCCAGGACCTCGGCTGGCTTCGCCGGGAACGAGGCGCGGCCGGGCTGGCGGTCCTCGGCGCGGCGTTTCTCGCGGTGATTCTCTGGCCGATGTTGTCGGACGGACAATGCGTGTACTACGACGGCACCAGCAATCACGACAGCTTCTTCTGGATTTCGGGGGCGGAGCACCTAAAGCGGCACACCTACATGGTCGCGGCGGCGCCGAACGCCACCCAGCCGCTGACCAACGGCGTGTTTGCCTTCACCGGCTGGCGTCCCATTTGGGGCCGCATGGGCGCGGAAGGGATGCTCGCGCTGGTCTCGTCCCTCTCGTGGACCTCGCCGCTCAAGGTTTACCTCTATGGAACCGCCTGCCTGTTTCTGCCCTGGGCTGCCGCCTTGTTTCTCGCCGTCCGGACATTCTATGCGGAGCGGCTCCCGTGGGTGACGAGGGCCGCCCTCCTGGTCATCCAGCCCGTCTTTGTGTTCTATTACAGCAACGCAAACCTGCCAAACCTGCTCGGTGCGCTCATGGGCGCGGCGGCCGTCGTGGCCACCGCACAGATTCTGCAGCCGGCCGGAGGCTCCGCCCGCGCCGCCATCGCGTGGTGGGGACTGCTGGTGCTGAGCCTGCACGGACTCGCCTGCACCTACCCGGAAATGGTGCCGTTCGTCCTGCTGCCGTGCGGGCTTCTCTGGCTCCGTCGGTGGTTCCTCCGGAACGCCGGGGCGGCGCGCCCGTGTGCCGGCGTGGCGGCCGCCGTCGTCGCCAGCGCCGGGTTGAATCCAGCCACCACCATCCGGGCGCTCTACGGATTCCACGCCTCGTACCTGGCCGGGCGGGCCAACCAAAACTGGTCCAACATTTTCGAGGCCGTGCGGCCCGCGGATTTCTTCCCCGCCTTCACCACCCTCTCGGTGACGGCGACCGTCGAGATTGAGGCCTGGCTCGGCATGCTGCTGACGGCGGTCCTGGTCGCGGCGCTGGCGCTCGCGTGGTGGCGGGCGCGCGACCGCTTTGGAGTGGTGGCGGCGTTTGCCGGGAGCATCGCGCTGGCCGCCTACACGGCCGCCACGGGGTTCAACTACGGCTGGCAAAAGACCGCGCAGTTCGCCGGGGTCTTCCTCGCCGCCGCCGTGCCCGTCGCGATCTTCGACGCGCTCGGTTCGGCGGGCGGCGCCTCGGTTCTCCGCCGCACCCTGGCCCGCGCCGGACTGGTCCTGGCCGGGGGCTTCCTGGGCTTTGCACTGGTGATGAATTGCCGCGAGCTCTTCAAGACGAGCCAGCGCAAGGTCATTTCGCAGGACTGGTTTCGCCTGCGGGAACAATCCCAGACGACCCTGCATGACGCGCCGGTGCTGGTGGACAGCGCCACATTCCGGATGGGATTCTTCTACAGCATGTGGTCGGCCTATTTTCTCCCGGAGAGCCGGCTCTATTTCGGAGTCCGCGGCGACGAGGGCGGCGGATATTTGCGCAGTGGCATCATCCGGGAGGGCGCCCAGCCAATCCCGCCGCCCCGCGCCATCCTGGCCGGGCGCGCCTGGGCCGACGCCTTCGACGCCGATTCACCCCGGCTCCTGGTGGGCCGCGAGTACGCCGTTTTGGAGCGAAGCAACCGTGTGCTCGCGTTGCAGGGTGTCCATCCGCTGTACGGCCTGCCCGAGTACAGCTCCAACCGGATGGAGATGGAGATCGTCCCCCACTCCCCGGCCAGCCTGTCATTCGACCTGAATCCCCGCGAGCGCGCCGACCGGGTTCCCGGCACCTGGCGGATCGAGCGGAAGGCCGACGGCGTCGGTGACTTTTCCGCGGCGGTCTCCGGGCCGCCGCCCTGGAGAATCAAGATTCCGCTCGTGGCGGGCCGGTCGAACCGCGTCACGGCCGCGTTCTCGCCGGGAATCAAGGGAACCGAGCCCTATCCGTTCATTCTCGGCGGACTGCGGGTGGAGAATCAGCCATGAAAAGCCGCGCCCCTCTCCTCCTCGACGCCACCCACACGAGCCACACGCGCGCGCAAACCGGCATCCAGCGGGTGTGTCGCTCGCTGTTCGCCGAACTGGAGAGGGCGCCCGGCGCCCATGCGGTGTGCTTCGATCCCCACCTCGATGACTGGCGTTCGCTCGCCGCCGGCGAGCTGGCGGAGCTGCGCGACCGTTCCGGCGCCCGCTCGGGCGCATCGCGGGGCGCCCGATGGACCCTGTCGCAAAAAATCTCCGGTCATGCCCGCCGGCTCGCGGGTCGGCGCACTCCCCTGCCGCCAGCGGGCGGCCTGGTCTGTCCCGAGTTGTTTTCCGCGCGGGTTGGCGCGCAACTGCCCGGCCTCCTGGCGCACGTCGACGGTCCGTGCGTGGCGATTTTCCACGACGCCATCGGCTTGAAGTTGCCCGAGCTCACACCGCCTTCGACGGTGGCGCGGCTGCCGGGCTATCTGCGGGAGCTTCTGGCGTTCGACGGAGTGGCGGCGGTGTCGGCTGAGTCGGCGGCCAGCCTCCGCGACTACTGGCACTGGCTCGGCATCGCAAATCCGCCGCCGGTGCAAACCATGCCCCATGGCGTCGACGACCTCCCCGTCGTCGCGGCCAGCGGCCCGGCCGGCGCACGGGTGCTCTGCGTGGGCACGATTGAGGGCCGAAAAAATCACCTGGCGCTGCTGGACGCGGCGGAAGCGCTCTGGCGGGACGGCGTGAGGTTTGAGCTCGAGCTGATCGGGATGCCCCGGCCGGAGACGGCGGCGCCGGCGATCGCCCGGATCGAGGGCCTGCAGCGCGCGGGGCGGCCGCTGACCCACCACGGCAGCGTCTCCGATGCCCGCCTGCACGCCGCCTATGCCCGCTGCGCCTTCACGGTTTATCCCTCGCTGATGGAAGGGTTCGGCCTGCCGGTGATCGAGAGCCTGCGCCACGGCAAGCCGTGCGTTTGCTCGGGCGAAGGCGCGCTCGGGGAGTCCGCGCGCGGCGGCGGATGCGTCGCTTTGACGTCGTCCGACGCCGCCGGCATCGCCCGCGCCATGCGCCGACTGTTGCAGGACCCAGCCGAGCTGTCCCGGCTGGCGGCGGCGGCGGCGGCGCGGAGATTCCGGCCCTGGAGCGAATGCGCGAGCGACCTGGTTGAGTGGATGAACACGCTTCCGCGGCGGCGCTGACCGGCTTTGCGGTTGCTAAGGGTTGGTTTCTCGCCTCTTGTCGGAGACTCGAAAATCACATGGCCCTGTCCCTTTTCACCAAGACCAAGAAGGCGATTTTCGAGCGCGCGCAGGACGACTACGCGACGAAGATGCGGCTCAAGTACAAGCCGTATTACCACGCGATGGAGTCGCAGCAAGGCACCCACATCCAATTGCATGGCAAGGACATGGTGATGCTTTCGAGCAACGACTACCTCGGGCTCTCCTTTCACCCGAAGGCGATCGAGGCGGCCGGCGCGGCCGCCAAGGTGTGGGGCACCAGCACGACGGGCGCGCGGCCGTCGAATGGTTCGCGAATGTACCACGTGGCCCTGGAGGAAAAACTCGCCGCGTTTCTCGGCCGCGAGGCCTGCCATGTCAGCGTTGCCGGCTATATCTCGTGCTGCTCGGCGGTCGCTTCGTTTGCCCAGAAGGGAGACGTCATTCTCGCCGACAAGAACATCCACTCCTGCCTGTGGGACGGCATCCGGTTGTCGATGGCCAGCGTCGAGCGATTCAGCCACAACAATCCCGAGGATCTCCGCCAGTTACTGAAGGGGATCCCCTTCAACACGCCCAAGATGCTGCTCGTCGAGGGCGTCTACTCGATGGAGGGCCACATCTGCCGGCTGCCGGAGATCGCCCAGATCGGCGAAGAGGCCGGCTGCCTGACGGTGCTCGACGACGCGCACGGCTTCGGCGTGCTCGGCCGCCAGGGCCGCGGCACCGTCGATCACTTCAAGATGAACGACAAGGTCGACCTGATCTGCGGGTCGATGTCGAAGTCGCTGGCGAGCACGGGCGGGTTTGTCGCCGGCTCGCGCGACCTCATCGAGTACCTCCGGACCAATTCCAAGCAGACGATTTTCAGCGCCGCGATCGGCCCAAGCCAGGCGGCCATTGCGTCTGCCGCGCTCGACATCATGCAGAGCGAGCCGCAACACCTCGAGCGCTTGTGGCGCAACACCAAGCGTTATCGTGAAATGCTCAAGGGACTTGGGCTCGACACCTGGGAAAGCGAGACGCCCGCCGTCCCGATCGTGCTCGGCTCGAAGGAACTCGTTTACCGCTTCTGGCAGGCGCTTCTGGAGAAGGGCGTGTTCACCGTCATGTCGATCGCCCCGGCGGTGCCGCCCGGCAAGGACCTGATCCGGACCGCCGTCTCCGCCCTGCACAGCGACGCCGACCTCGAGAAGATCGGCGCGGCGATGGCCTACGCGGTGAAGCAGATGTAAGTGGGTTTGGTTTGGTCGTACGGAATCCGTTGCCGGACTTGTCATGGTGGCGCAGCGGCCTTGCGGCGCGTCAACGGGCGAATACCCAAAGCCGGTTCCGCGGCGGTGGCCGAGGGGAGGACGAATCCTCCGGATGGGCCGGTCGTCGGAACGGCTCGTCAGGGACGACTCGCCCTACCCGATGCGCGGCCGCGCCGCTGCGAGACCCCTGATGCCCGAGCGGAGACCCGCCTACCCCAACGCCTTCAGGATCGTCGCCGCGGTATCGGCCCAGCGCGCCAGCGGTCTCGCCACGGCCGCGTGCCGCAGCGCCGTTGCCCGCTTTTCCTCCGACAGCAACGACCGGATCTTTTCAGCCCAGTCGGCGCGGTCGTCGACCCGGGCCACGAGGCAGCCGCCGTCATCCGCGATCTCGCGAAGCACCGGCAAATCGCTGCAGAGGCACGGGACGCCGCGCCACATCGCCTCGAGCAGCGGCAGCCCGCATCCTTCCGCGATCGTCGGGAACACCACGGCCCGGGCACCGGCGTAGAGCTGCCGAAGGCGCGCGTCGCCCGCCGCGGCGTGATACTGCAGCCTCGGCTCCCGTTTCGCGGCCAGCTTCAGGCCGCGTTCGATCGGTCCGCCAAAATGCGGATTCACGCGTCCCACCACATGCAGTTCAAAATCGAGCCCCTCGCGCCACAGTTCCTCGCAAACCCCGACGAGAAAAGCCTGGTTCTTGCGCGGCTCGATGATCCCGACGCAAAGCAGGCTCGGCTGGGCGGCGCCAGTCTTCGCGGCGACCTCCCCGGCCGTGGCCCGCGGCGAGCCATCAAAGTCGGCGCCAAGTTCGATGACCTCCACCGGCGACGGTGGAATCACGCCCTGCCACCGCCAGAATCCCGCGAGGTCGCGCCGGCTGGCCTCCGAAATGGCCCAGACCCGGTCGAAACCCGCCAGCATCTTCAGGTAGTCCGGATGCCGCTGCACGCTCTGCGGCCAGGTGATGTGGGGAAACCGCAGCGGAATGGCGTCGTAGAACAGCGCGGCCAGCCGGCAGCGCCGTTGCGCGATGAATTCGCGGAATCCGGGCCGCTCGGCCTCGCTGAACAACTCCACCGTCAGGAGCCAGTCCGCGGGCTGGAAGTCGATCTTGGACCATTTCTGAACGTCGCGGAAGCCCTCGTCCCAATGAACGGGCACAACCGCCGCGCCCAGCTCGGCCTGCAGGCGCGAACTCGAACGGGTCAGCCCCGATTTCCGGCGGGATCCGCGCATTTTGGTGACGTCGTAGTAGATCATGCGGTGCCATTTCCGGCCGCGCCGCCAGAGTGGAAAGCCGCCTCCGGACGCGTGCGGGCCAGGGCGCACCCAGAGCGCGCGCTCCCCCTCGAGAAATTCCCGCTCTCGTTGCGTCGCACAGCCGGATTTCCACCCGATGACACCGGCCCTCCCCCGGACCGCGGACGGTTCGCGCGGGAGATCATTTCCGCATCGCCTCCTCGAAGCGCGCGGCCAGCTTGGCGGCGTTCCGGTGCGCGTCGTAGTTCTCCTCGACCCACCGCCGCGCGCCGTCGCGAAGTTGCCCCGCGAGGATGTCGTCGGCGGCGAGTTGCTGCAATGCGACCACCCAGGCCAGCGGCAGATCGACATCGGCCACCAGTCCCGTGCGCCGCTGCTGAACCGCCTCGGTCGTGGCGGAAACCGGCGAGGTCACCACTAGGACGCCGGCCGCCATGGCCTCGGGGATGACGTTGGGCAGGCCGTCGCGGTCGCCGCTGCGCGCGATCACGCCCGTGTGGAGCAGGACGTCGGCCCAGGCGAGTTCCTGCCAGACCTCCGCCTGCGGGCGGTGGCCCAGCAGGGTGACCTCGCGTTCCAGGTGCCAACGGGCGAGGTCGGCCTCGATCTGGGCGCGGAGCGGGCCGTGGCCGACGATGCGGGCCTCGAAGGCCAGGCCGGCCTCGCGCAGGGCGGCATAGATCTGCACTTGCTCGGGAAAGCCCTTTTTCGCCACCAGCCGGGCGATGCAGATGATCCGCAGCGGCCGGCGCGGCCGCCGCAGCGACTTGAACTCGGGAAAGATGTCGAGGCCGCGGCGAATGACATGGATCTTCGCCGCATCGGCCCCGCGCTCCACCAGCAGGCGCCGGCCGGCCTCGGTCGAGGCGTGGACGAACCTGGCCAGCGCGATCTTCTCCATGAGCCACCAATCGCCGCCGTGCTCGTAGAGGTCGTAGGCATGGGCCCCGGTGCTGTAGGGAATCCCGAGGATGCGCCACAGCAGCCAGCCGGCGGTGGCGGGCCCGCCGGCCCAGGCGGCGTGCACGAGCGCCGGGGGATTCCTCCGGAATTCCCGGTAAAAGCACCCGGCAAAACCCGCGCCGAGCATGTTCTCCCAGAAATTCAGCCAGCCCGGCGGCTTGCGCATGAGCACGCCCTCAAAAAGGTCGAGCACGATGCGCGGGCGGCGCAGGCAGTTCCACGGAATCGTCAGCAGGAAGAGCGGCAGCAGCTTCCACTTGTTGAACGCGCGGATCGGGAGCCCGCGAAACTCGCCGCCCCCGTCCCAGAGCGAGTACAGCCGCAACCGGAGTCCCCGCGCCTGCAGCGCCGCGACGTCGCGCTGGAGAAACGCCTCCGAGGTCTTCGGAAACGTGGTGAAGAGCAATGCGACGGTGGGGGATGGGTTGTCCAAGGAGGCAGCGAAACAGCGTCCAACCTTTGCCACGATGCGGCCCAAAGGGACACAAAAAAGCAACGCCGGACCCGCCGGCGCCGTCCGCTCACGTCCTCCGGGGCGGCGGAAACGGCCGGGGCTGGAGCTTCGTGTCCGCGGCCTCCTGCGCAAGATCGACGAGCTCGCGGATCACGACGGTCGGGTCCTCCTCGTAGCGCAGGCCGAGGAAATTCGCGCGCAGCTTCTCGTACTCTCCGGGGTCGGCCATCCAGCGGTCGATGAGCGCGCCAAACTCCGCGGCGCTGCCGATCTCCTCGGCGCCATGCCCGTTGTGGAAATATTTCACCGTGAGCTGCTCCTGCGGCATGATTCCCCCGATGGCGTTGAAGACGATCGGACAGCGAAAATGCAGCGCCTTGGCGCAAGTGGTGGTGCCGCCGCGGGTGACCACGGCGTCGCTGGCCTGCAGGAGGAGGTGCACGACCTCGGAATAGCCGTCGACGAAACACTCGAACCCCGGGTGTTCCGCGCGCCAGTGGATGAGCTGGTTGTAGATCTCGCGATTCTTGCCGCAGATGACGATGGCCTGCACGCGATCCGCGTAGGGCAGCAGTTTCGGCAGGAGGTCGAGGTGGTTGTTGGCGCCGTTGCCACCGGTCGCGAGAAAGACGGTGAACCGGTCGGGGTGCAGCTCGAGCTCGTTCTCGCGGTAGGCGCGGCGGGCCGCGGGCGGGAGGTCCTCGAGCAACGCGCGCGGCTGCATCAGGTGGCCGCGGACGCGGGTCCGGGCCGCCGGCATGCCGAGCTTGACCGCATAGTCGCGGGCCGTCGGCGTGCGCGCGACATAGAGGTCGGCGGAGACCTCCACCCAGTTGATGCTGTAGCCGAACCCGCCCGAGAACTCACCGCAGTACGTCGCGCACCGGACGTTCTCCGAGCCGAGCAGTCTCCGGGCGAGCGGGAAATAGCCGCGGTTGAGGCAGTCGTGGACGCTGAAGACGAGATGCGGGCGGTATTCGCGCAGCACCCGCTCATAGTAGGCGCGCCCGAAGCTCACGGAATTGCGATTGAGGAGGCTGAGCAGCTCGACGAAAAGGAAGAAGGCCTTGTGCAGCCACGGGGATTTCTGCTGGATCCAGTTGTAGAAATTGACCCCAGCCAGGAAGAAGGCGGATGACTTCTCCAGCATCTGCTCGATGCGCACGTCGACGTCATGGCGGTACAACTCGAAGCACCATTCGGCAAACGCCTGGGCGCGGGCATCGTGGCCGGCGCCGGTGCTGGAAGTCAGGACGAGGATGCGAACCTGCGGCATGAAGGGAAACGGGCGGTGGGTGGCGGGCGGCGGGCCCGGTCAGCGCAGGCCGAAATACCTCTCCTGGATCCCGCGGCGGAGGGCCTGCGAACCCAGCCGGGCCAGGAGCGGGGCGACCGTCGCCTGGAAGAAGCGGCCGGTGCGGACAGTGCCACTGCGCCCGCGGTGCAGGGCGCGGCGGAGCGAGGCGGCGGCGTGGGCCGGCGGCGGGGCGGACCGCATCATCTTTGCGAACGCCGCCCACGCGCGCTCCGCCCGGCCGGCCGCCGCGCCGGCGGAACGGGACGGATCGGCCGGCGCGCGCCGGACCGACCGCTCGAAATCCGTTCGGTAGTCGCCCGGCCGGAAATCGATGACGATCACACCCGTGCCACGCAGCTCATACATCAGGCTCTCATTGAGGGCGGAGAGGCCGGACTTGGCCATGTTGTAGGCGGCCTGGTAAGGGAGGGCGAACTCGGCGGCGAGGGAGGAGATGTTCACCAGGGCGCCGCGGCGGCGCGCCAGCATGCCGCGGAGGGCCGCGTGGCTGATCCGCGCGGTGTTGAGGAGCATCATCTCGACCTGCGCCTCCCACGCGGACCAGTCCGTCTGCGCAAATCCGCCGAAAACGCCAAAGCCCGCGTTGTTGATGACGAGGTCGAATCCGCCGGCGGCGGCGTCCGCCTCCAAGAAGACGCGCTCGGCGCCCGGGCCGTCCCCCAGTTCGAGCGCCACGGGATGGAGCCGATCCCGCTTGGGCACCCGGGCCGCGTCGCGCGAGGTTCCCCACACCGCGACGCCCTCGGCAAGCAGCATCTCCGTGAAGGCCAGGCCAAGGCCGGTGCTCGCGCCGGTGACGAAGGCGGTCGAGTAACGGGCGGACAGCGGGGGGGGACTCATGCAGCTCCCTGAATGGCGGCGCCATGGCCGGACCTCAAGCCGGTTGCGCGGGCTCTGGGCGGCCGGAGGGCGCCCGCCCGCCCGGGGAGCGCCGGACGCGCGCCGAATGCCCGGACCAGACCCGTCACGTCACGCTCCGGAAAATGATGGCGACGTTGGCGCCGCCGAAGCCGCTGCTGTTGCTCAGCACGAGGTTGGGGCGATGCGGCAGCGTGGCCCGGATGATGTTGAGGCCCTCACAGGCGGGATCGAGCGAGGTGATGTGGGCGGAGCCCGGCATGAAGCCCTCGCGGATGGCCAGGGCGCAGAACCCGGCCTCCATGGCACCCGCCAGGGAAAGCCCGTGGCCGGTCAGGGCCTTCGTGCTGCTGATCGCCGGGCGGGTGGGTGCGTGGCCAAAAACGGCCCGCAGCGCCCGCGCCTCGGAGATGTCGCCGATCGGGGTCGAGGTGGCGTGGGCGTTGACGTAATCGATCGCGTCGGGCGTGAGGTCGGCGGCCTTGAGGGCGTTGAGGATCGCCAGGCGCAGGCCGGCGCCGTCGGGATGGGAAATGGCGACATTGTGTCCGTCGGAAGCCTGGCCCCAGGCGACGACCTCGCAGTAAACCTTGGCGCCGCGGCGCGCGACCTCCTCCTCGCTCTCGAGCACCACGACGGTGGCGCCCCCGGTGCCCACGAAGCCGTCGCGCCCGACGTCAAAGGGCCGCGATGCGATCGATGGGTCGGTCTGGAGCGAGAGCGCCCGCATGCCGGCGAACGGCAGGATGCTCTCGACGTTTCCGTCCTCGGCCCCGACGACGAACATGCGTTTCTGGCGGCCGAGCATGATCTCGTCGCAGGCAAAGCCGAGGGCATGGGCGGACGACGCGCAGGCCGAGGAGAAGCCGGTGGAGGCGCCCTTGATCTTGAAATGGGACACGAGGTTGAAGTTCACCGTGCCCGAGATGGAGGCGACGATGCCGAGCGGCTGGCAGCGCATGACGCCGAACTTCCGCATGCGTTCCAGGTAAAAGCCGAGCAGGAAGGGCGAACCGCCCGAAGCCGCGTACAGCCCGGTGTCGGGGTTGGACCATTCCACCTCGGTGAGTTTCGCATCCTCGACCGCCTGCTGCATCGCACAATAGGAATAGACGCCGTGCGGGGCCATGCCGCGCAGGATCTCGCGCTTGATGGAATAGCGGGCGGGGATGATCCAGTCCTCGGCGTCCGTCGAATCCGTCTGGAAATCCCTGATGGGCGCCGCCACCCGGACCGGCACGTTGGGTTTCTCGAACGGCGGGTAGCTGACGACCCCGTGCCGCAACTCGCGCAGGCTCTCCGAAACGGTGGCGGCATTGTTGCCGATGCTCGTGATGAAGCCGACGCCGGTGATGTAGACTTTCCTCATGAGAGACTGGTGATGGGCCGGGGCACGGGCGACCGGCGAAAAGTTGTTTGCCGGCAATGCGGGGCGACGCAATGCGGTTTTGGCCGCCGGTCAGCCCGCGAGCTGCGCTGCCAACGAAAACGCCTGGATCAGGCGTTGACCGCCACGCGCGTCGGCTCCTTCGGGAGGTCTTCCTGGGCGGCGACGGCGGCGGCGGGCGTTTCGGCCGGGGCCGCGGGCTGGGCGACTTCCTCGGCGTAGGCAAAAGTCAGGATGATTTCCTCGGCGAGCGCGGCCTTCTCCTGGCCGACCCGGATCTGGCCCTCGAAGGTGGCGAGCGGAAGCTTCAGGCGCTTCGGTTTGATCGAAAGGCTCAGCACGTCATTTGGGCGGCAAACCCGGTGACAGCGCACCCCCTCGCACGAGGTGAAGAAAATCGTCTTCGGGTCGACGACCTTGCCGGCCTCGCCGACCTGGCCCTCCAGCAGGAACAGCACGCAAAGCTGGCCCAGCGCCTCCAGCATGATGGAGGCGGGAAACACGGGGTTGTCCTTGAAATGCCCCTGGAGAAAGAACTCCTGTCCGCTGATCCGGTACTTGGCGTTGGCGCCGTGGACATTGACGGATGCCTCGCTGAGAAACAGGAACGGTGGCTGGATCGGCATGACCGAGGCGATGGCCTCGATCGGAAGAAACTTGGTCGGCTTGGGCAGTGGCAGGCCGCGAACCTTGCAACCGATGAAAGTCTTCACGTCCCCGATGGTGCGCAAATGGCGCAATTCGTCGTTGTTGATCGACATCGGAAGCACATCTTCGACCAAAATAACGATTTCCATCATCGTGAGGGAATCGATTCCCAGGTCCTCGATAATTCGGAGGTCGTCGTCGGTGTCCCTCAACTTGGCCCGCAAATCGGGTTCAACATATCGCTCGATTATGCCCAGAACAATGGCCGGCAAATGCTCGATGTTCCCGGTCTTGCGAAACTGGGCAGCCGCCTCGTAGGTTGCTGCCGAGCAGCGTTTTAGTGCTTCACGCAGGTTCGCATCGTCCTCGGATGTAAACGGCTTAAGCTGGACGCCGGAATGTGTGTTCACTGCCTGTGCCATGTGCATGGAATTAATAAGAGCCTGTTAAGTGTGTAAATCTCAAAATACCGGCCTGGTCGCCACCTTCAATTGAGTGTTTTGTCAGCAATTGTTGTTCCCAAACCGGCAGGTTGATGAGAAATATTTCTGTTGGCAGGTAAGACATAATGACTCCTTAACGTGTGCCCGCCGATGCCGATCCGACCTGCCACCCGCCTGGTGATGGCGACCCACGAATTCTACCCACACCGGGGAGGAATTGCAGTCTATGCGGCGGAAATGGCGTCGGCCGCGGCCGGCCTTGGCTATCGGGTCGAGGTTTGGGCTCCCGCGCTGCCCGCCGGGCAGGTTGAAAAGGCCTGGCCGTTTGCGGTTCGCCGCCTGCCGATGGACGGCTCCCATGGCCTGGCGAACCAATGGCGCATGGCGCGCGAGCTGCGGGCTGCCCGGGACAAGCTGCAGGACGCCATCCTTTACATTCCCGAGCCCGGCCCGCTGCTCTCGATGCTGGTCCTCCAGTTCTTCGACACTCTGCCGCCGGGCCGCCTGGTCGTCACATTGCATGGCTCGGAGATCCTGAAAATGGGCATGCGACCCCTGATGAGCTGGAGCACCCGCCGCCTGCTCAGCCGGGTCGACCGCGTCAGCGTCGTCAGCCAGCATACCCGGCAATTGCTCGATGAATTCTTCCCCGGGCTGGCCGGCAAGGTGGTCCTCGCCCCGGGGGCTTTGCGCAGCGACTTTCTCGCCGCCGCCCCACCCCGCGGGCCTGCGAGGTCCGCCGGTCGCAAGACTGTGATCCTCACGGTCGCCCGCCTGCATCCGCGGAAGGGCCAGCTCCGGGTCATCGAGGCCCTGAAGGCGCTGCCCCCCGCCATCCAGGCCGGGCTCGAATACAGGCTGGTGGGCGGACACAGCAAGGAGCACTACGAACCGGCCTTGCGCAGCGCGGCGGCCGGAGCCGGTTTTCCCGTAAATTTCCTGGGTGATGTGCCGGACGAGCAACTCGGCGCGATCTTTGAGCAAGCCGACATCTTCGCGATGACCAGCATGCCGCACAAGCTGAGCGTCGAGGGCTTCGGACTCGTTTATCTCGAAGCCGGCGCGCGCGGCCTGCCGGTGGTCGCCCACGCCATCGGCGGCGTTCCCGAGGCCGTCCATGACAACGAGACCGGGTTGCTGGTGTCGCCCGACGACCCCGCCGCGCTGACAGAGGCCTTCGCCCGGCTCATCGCCGACCCGGAGCTGCGTCATCGGCTGGGTGTCGCGGGCCGAAAGCTTGCGCTCAGCCGGACCTGGCGCGAGAACGCCCTGTCGTTATTTGGGCAGCCCGGAAGCCCGCCCCCCTACTGATCCGAACATGCTCGTCTCCCGCTCCCAAATCACCGTCCGTTACGACGAAACCGACATGATGGGTGTCGTCTATCACGGCAGCTACCTGCCTTGGTTCGAGGTGGGTCGCACCAACCTGTTGAAGGAGTCCGGCCTGCCCTACCGCTCGCTGGAGGACCAAGGCTACTTTCTGCCGGTCATCGAGGCGGGCGCCAAGTACCTGCGCCCGGCGCGTTACGACGACACGCTCACCATCGTCACGACGCTCAAGGAACGCCCGTTGCTCCGCATCCGCCTCGACTACGAGGTGCGGCGGGGCGAGGAGCTCCTGGTCACCGGATTCACGGTCCACGGCTTCATCAACAAGGCCGGCGTGCCCGTGCGCCCGCCGGTCGAATTCACCGACAGGATGCGCGCCCTCTTTCCTCCGTCGGCGGCGTAACGACTCCGACTTCATGGCCCACGCATTGCGCCGACCGGATCCTTGGTAGGGCAAGTGGTCCCTGGCCAGCCGTCCTCAGCGACGGCTCATCCGGAGGATTCGCCCTACCCACGGCATCGCACCCCCCACCGGAAAGCGCCGAATCCGGATTGCTCCGGTCTTTCTTCCTCCAACCTCACCGGTGCCGATCCGTGTTCATCCGTGGTTGGATGAATGCTTCCGGCTAAGCCACCGGCGCCGCAAACTCAGCCAACACCGTCGCGTCGGTCTCGTGGCTTCTCGCCTCCGCCAGCAGCGCGGGCGAGCCTGCGCCCGAAATCCGGCGCAATGCCCAGACGGCGTGGGCCCGGACAACGGGTGACTCATGTCCGGCCAGCCGCAGCAGGGGAGCCACGTATTCCGATTCGCTCCCGCGCCCGGCCGCCACGTTGCCTGCGGCGACGCAGGCGTTGCGGAGGAGTCCGGTGAGCTTGAGCCGCTTGACCGCCGTCCGCCGGAAAATCTCCGCGAAACGCTCCGGCGTCAGCCCGAGCAAATCCCGCAGGCCGTAACGGGCAATCTCGGGCCGGGCCGACAGCAGCAGCTTTCGTCCGGCCCTCGCAAAACGGTTCCACGGGCAGACCTCGAGGCACACATCGCATCCGTACACCCGCATCCCGATGCCGGCGCGAAGTTCGCGGGGAATGACGCCCTTGTTTTCGATTGTCTGGTACGAGACACAACGCCGGGCGTCGACGACGCCGGCCCGCGGGATCGCCTGCGTCGGGCAGGCCTCGATGCAACGGGTGCATTTGCCGCACAACAGGCCGGCCGGTTCGCCCCCGCCCGCGGGCAGCGGCTTCTTCCGGAGCGGCGGGTCGGGCTCGATCTCCACCCGCGTGAGAATCGCCGCCAGGAACAGCCAGTTGCCGTGCCGGCGCGAGATCAACATGCCGTTCTTGCCGAGAAATCCCAGGCCCGACCGCGCCGCCCACCCGCGCTCGAGCACGGGCCCGGTGTCGACATAGTAGCGGTAGTCGGACGACGTTGCTCCGAGGAATTCCTCGAGCACCCGACCGGCGGCCACGAGCCCCGGCTTGATGGTGTCGTGGTAGTCCTCATGCAACGCGTAACGCGCCCAGCGGGGTCCGTTTCTGGATTGCGCCTTCCGGTCCGCGACCTGGCCGGCCCAATAGTTCACCCCAAGAAGGATGACGGTTCGCACCCCCGGCAGCACCAGCTCGGGGCGGGTGCGTTTCTCGGCGGTGCGCTCCATCCAGGCCATGTCGGCGCTCATCCCGGCGTCCAGCCAGTCCTTCAGGCCCGCCCCGCCATCGGTCGATGCCGCCGCGAAGCGAACCTCGTCGAAGCCGGCCGCCCGGAGCCGCCGGCGCAGGTCCGCCCTGCGCCGGCCGGCGCAGGGGGCTCCGCCCGGCACGTTCATGACGCCGGCGGCGCCCATTCCGCCGCCTCGCGCTCGAAGACGCGCAACACATGCGAGACGACCTCCCGCAGCGGACGCCGGTCCGTCAGGATCATCGTGCCGGCGCGCCGGTAAATTTCCTCGCGTGGACCGTAAAGCGCGCGCACCCGCTCCTCGCGATTGTCGCCGTCGAGCAACGGCCGGTGCACGGAACGGGCGGTGCGCTGCAGGACGGTTTCGAGCGACGCGTGCAGGCAGATGACCACGCCGCGGGCGCACAGGATTTCGAGCATGCCCGGCGCGACCACCAGCCCGCCTCCGCACGCGACGACCAAGCCCTGTCCGGGATGGCCGTCCTCGACGAATTTCCGCTCGAGCGCACGAAAGGCGGGCTCGCCATCGTCCGCAAAGATCTGGGCGATCGTCCGGCCGCTGGCCCGCTCGATCTCGTGGTCGCTGTCGAGAAACTGCATGCCCAGGTGCCGCGCGACCTGGCGCCCGACGGTGCTCTTGCCGGTGCCGGTGAAGCCGACGAGGTAGAGATTGGGTCCGGCGTTCTTCATGCGGGCCGCGCCAACGAATACCGCGGCGCCCCGCAGGGCAAGCCCGGCCTGTGGGCGTCCGTGGCGGCACTTGCAGCGAAGTCCAGCGGGTGGAGCGCGACCTCCGGGCGCGCTCGAAACGCGTCCAGAGGCCGCGTTCCACCAAAATGCATTCCTACCCAGCGCCCGGCGCGGACCACTTCTCGCTGTTCAACCCCAGGCGGAAACGACACGCTGCCGACATGTCCGCGTCAACCGCCGGCCACCCCGATTACACGTTCGCCAGCGACAACGCCGCCGGCCTGGCCCCCGAGTCGGCGGCGGCCGTCGCCGCCGCCAACGTGGCCAGCGCGCCGTCCTATGGCGACGACGACTGGTCGGCGCGGGCCCGCGAGGCGATCGGCCGGATCTTCGAAACGCCCTGCGAGGTGTTCTTCGTCTTCAACGGCACCGCCGCGAATGCACTGGCCCTGGCGCAGTTCTGCCGGAGCTACCAGAGCATTGTCTGCCATGCCTGTTCGCACGTCGACACCGACGAATGCGGAGCGCCGGAGTTTTTCACCGGTGGGAGCAAGATCATCCCGGTGGCCGGCCCCGGCGCCAAGTTGCGCGTCGCCGAACTCGAGCCGGTTTTTTGGCGCGCCCACGGCGTGCACTTTCCCCGGCCCGGCGTGCTCTCGCTGACCCAGGCCACCGAATGGGGCACGGTGTACACGCCCGATGAGGTGCGCGCCCTGGCCGCCGCCGCCAAGGCCAGCGGCCTGGCGGTCCACCTCGATGGGGCGCGGTTCGCAAACGCGGCCGTGACGCTGGCCGCGCGCGGGCACTCGCCGGCGGACTGGACGTGGCGGGCCGGGGTCGACGTCGTTTGCCTGGGCGGCACCAAGAACGGCATGAGCGCCGCGGAAGCGGTGGTCTTTTTCAACCCCGACCACGCGCGGGGCTTCGAGTTTCGCGTGAAGCAAGCCGGCCAGCTCGCCGCCAAGCAGCGCTTCGCGTCGGCGCAATGGTGCGCCCAACTCGAAGGCGGCGCCTGGCTGCGCCATGCCGGGCACGCCAACGCCATGGCCCGGCGGCTCGCGACGGCGCTGCGCACCTTTCCGCACGTCAAGCTCATCGCGGAGCCGGAGGCCAACGGCGTCTTCGTCGAACTGCCCCGCGCCGCCGTCGAGGCATTGTGGGCGCGCGGCTGGCATTTCCATCGGTTCATCGGGGAGCACGGCTACCGGCTGATGTGCTCCTGGGCCACCGCGCCGGCCGACGTCGATCGCCTTGTCAACGAGCTGCGCGCCGTCCTCGGCGCCGGTTGAAACCGCCAAATCCAGAACCGGTCGCGGCGTTCGGATTGCCGCGGCAGCTCTGAACAGGACCTCTCGCCGGCCCGCACCGCGCCGGACCCGCCGCCGCTCGGCGCTTGCGAAAAGGCGCCGGACGGCTACCCTGCACTCCACTATGAAAGCCAAACTGCTGCTTCTCACCGCGGCGTGCATTTTTGCCGTGGCGCCCGCCCTTATGGCCGACGACGCCCAGCCCAAGCCCGCCGACAAGAAGGATGCCCCGAAGTGCACCTGTGGAAACGGCGATAAGTGCCAGTGCAATGCGGGCAAGTGCCAGTGCGACCACAAGGCCAAGGAGCCGGAGAAGAAGACCGTGATGCTGACCGGGTCCAATCTGCCGCAGCAGGTGACGAAGGTCGGCTCGATCACCGACAGCGCGCAGCCGGTCAAGGTGATTTCCCACGACGACCTGGAGAAGACCGGCGAAATGAATCTCGCCAACGCCCTCCGCAAGAATGTTCCCGCGATCCACTGAGTCGGGACCATTGGGTTGAGGGTTGAGAGGTGAGGGTTGAAAGACCGGACCGCCGGAAACTTCCACACGATTTGGGCCGGAATCATCTGCGCACTCTGTGGTGTCTGGCGCTCGACAAACCGGACCACCCGTTCCCCCAACGGAGGTGCTTTCAACTGACGACTTTCAACTGCCTGACTCCGACTGAGGCGCAGCGGATCAAAATTTCCGGCAACAAAAAACGCCCTCCCGATCGGGAGGGCGTTTTGTTTGAAGTCAATTTGCCGGAGCGACCTTACTTGGCGGCCGCCGGTTCCTTCGGGGCGTCCTTCACGTCGAGCAACTCAACCTCGAAGATCAGCGTCGCCGCGGGCGGGATTCCCTGGGTGCCATCATCGCCATAGGCGAGGTGCGGCGGGATGTAGAGCTTGATCTTTCCGCCAACGGAAACCTTCTGGAGGCCTTCGACCATGCCGGCGATGACGCCGCGAGGATCCTCCTTGGAGGGAGCCTGCACAAACACGTCGGCCGGCTCGCCGCGCTGCACCGAGCTGTCGAAGACCTGCTCGTCGGTGAACTTGCCGGTGTACTGGATCTTCGCGACCTGGCCGAGCTTCGGGGTGGCCCCGGTGCCAGCCTTGACGATCTCATAGCGGAGGCCGTCCGGCAGTTCCTGAACGTTCTTGTTTTCCTTCAGCTTGACGAAAAAGGCGGCGGACTCCGCCAGGTTGTGGCTGCGCAGCTTGCCGATGAACACCTGCTGCTTCTTGGCCATGAACGATTCGAGTTCGGGTCCGACGCTCTGCATTTCACCCGAGGGCTGGTCGCCGCGGGCGGCGCTGGCCATGCCGCGAGCCATGGCCGCGACCTGGTCGGGGGTGAATTCCAGCTCGGCCAGCGACAGGCGCCGTCCGGTGATGTACCCAAAGACCTCCATCAACTGGGCCTCCGAGTACTTTGGGCCGACCGGGGCCGCGGGCGCGCCGGCGGGAGAACTGCCAACGTTGGGCAGCTCAAAAGTGACCGGTTTCTGGGCCGGCGCCGGCTGGGCGTTGTTCTGCGCCTGGCTGGCAACCAACAGGCCCAAACCGACCAGGCCCGCAGTAAGATTTTTGATGAGTTTCATGGAGGGGAGGAGCCCGGTTGAGAAACGGCCCGGGCGGTTTTGTGCCGTTGAAAAACGCCGACGTTGCTCACCCGTCCGGCAAAAATCAATCCCTTAGGCGGTAAAAAGCCGGCCGGCCGGAGCGTCCCCGGCGCTCGAAGGCCGGGCTTGTCAGGCTCCGGCGTCTTCCCCAGTATTCCCAATCCCATGAATGAAAACCAATTCTGGCACAGTACCGACGGCCAGATCCTGACGGTCAAGGCGGGCAGCGGCAACGTGGTCGCGCTCACCCTGGCGTTTTGGCCACGCAATCCGGCGGAGATGGATTTTTTCAAAACGCACCTGGCCGACCTCCATTTCACCGAGCGCAGCTCGCTCGCTCGGATTGGCATCGAGATGAGCACCAAGGGCGCACCGGTCGTCGAACACAACCGCCTGCTGCTCGAGGCGGAGGCCTTTCTCTTTGACCAGAGTTTTCCCAACGCCCCGTACTGGAAGAAGCTCCTCCGGCCCGGCACGCCCGCGGGCCGCCTGTTTCACGCCCCCGACGCGGTCAAGCTCTCCAGCGCCGAGATCTGGACCGCGGTGCAGGAGAACGACCTCAAGCTGCCGAACACGATCAGCATCGACAGCCACGGGCGGGTCTTCTTCACCCCGCACCAGGTCAGCTACACGCTCAACCCGAAGCTGCAGCGCCTGAACTTCGAGCACATCGTGAGCGGCTACGCCGGCCGCAGCTTCATCGACAAGGTGCAGGTCCGGCACGACGCCTCGCCGCTGACGATCCCGCCGCACTGCGGCGTGCTCACCAGTTGCTCGATGTACCTCAAGGAACATTTCGTCCGGCTCAACCCGGGCGAGGGCAACTTCGGCCTCCACACCAGCGCCGTCCTGCTCGACCCGATCAAGACCTTTGGCACGAACATCATGCTCGAGATCTACAACACCGGCGACCAGCCGGTCGTGAATCCCATGGTCTCGCTCGAGGTGTTTCGCGCCCCGCCCGCCGCTGCGCCCGAGATGAAGGGCCTCGTCCGCAAGCGCCAGCACCTCTACGCCACCGCCCGGGGCCTCTACAAATGCCTCGACGAGTTTCCCGCCCGCGACACGGCCGAGGCCCACCCGAAGACCAAGATCATCGTTCGCGGTCAGAGCGCCACAATGGAAAACCGCGCCGTCCTGGTCCGCGCCAATGACGAGGAATTGAAGAAGCTCCTCGAGGGTGAGGCCTGCCCGCTCGGCAGCCGCACCATGATCCAGGCGCTCGACAGCGCGCCCGAGGGCGCCGACACGCTCGTCCTCGACCACTTCCCCGACCTGCTCGAGCACATGGAACTCGTCACCCGCATCGGCGACGTGAAGCTCCGGCGCATCATCTTCCGCAAGGCTTCGCGCACCCACGGGTATTTCCTCTCGAGCAACGCCCATGCGCGGCTCGACACCTTCGCCGCCATCGGCGTCCAGGTCTACTGGTACGACGAGATCACGAAGGACATCTACCTCCACTCGTACAAGAAGGAGCACGGCTTCTTCGTGCGCGAGGAGCTGGCCCGCAAATTCCAGGAGACCACGATCCTCGCGTTTTATGGCTCGGCCATCGGGCTCGACCAGGCGGAGACCGACCGGATCTCGGCGCTGGTGGACAAGCTCACGACGTTCATCGGGCCGAACATCGGCGTCCTGACCGGCGGCGGCGGCGGCGTCATGCGCCTCGCCACCGACCAGGCCCGCGGCAAGGGCGCCCTGACCGGCGCCTGCTTCCTCGAACTCGAGGCCCAGCCGCCGGAGCTCGGCGTCGATTTCTTCAACACGTTCCAGGAAACCTCCCGGCATTTCCGCCAGAAATGGTTCGAGGCGGCGGATTTTTGCATCTTCAACGTCGGCGGCGTCGGCACCCTCGAGGAAATCGGCATCGAGCTGTGCAACCTCAAGCTCGGCATCCGCCCGCGCGTCCCCTACGTGTTCTTCAACGCCAAGTTCTGGGGCGACCTGCGCCGCCAGGTCCGTGAGATGATCCGGACCAAGCGCGCGCCCGCCTGGATGGCCGACTACATCCTGTTCACCGACGACCCCGATGAGGTCGTGGCCTTCTACCGCAAGAAGCTCCAGGTGCTCTGAGCAAGGCGATCCAGATCAATTCAGTGTTGCTGAAAAAACTGCGTCTTGAAAGTCGTCTCGAACATCTTCTCGGGGACGGAAAACTGGAGCTTTTGCGAGTGCTCACCTAGTTTTTCTTTGCGCGTTTCGTCACGGTACAGGATCACTCGGAACGTGTAGATTTTATTGTTCTCGATCGTCGGCAGTGCCGGCGACCGGGCACTGATGGTCCTGGGACTGCCCGTGATCACCACGGTGGCAAGCAGCGGTTCCTTTGGGTTGGAGGGATTCTCAAATAGAAAATCCGCTACGGCGCCATCAGGTATCGGGGAGCGCACTTCCAGGGTCACCCCGTAAAACAGCCCGTGTTTCTCGCCATCGCCGAAGAAGCCTCCACCGGCCGAGTGGAAATATTTCGAGGTTGTGGGTTTCGGCGGGCTGCTTGCCAGCAGCGATCCGGTCAGGGCGAACAGAACAACGACAGCGGCGAGCACCCGGTTCATGGTTGAATAGCACCAAAACCGGGAGCGGCGATCAACTGATTTCAGGGCTTTCGCCAAAGTTCTGGTTGCGTCAGATTAACTCTTCTTTGTTTTGTCTGTTCGATGCTCTTGCCAAAATCGGTTTTGATTGTCGGCTCCGGCGGCCGCGAACATGCGCTCGTCAAGGCGCTCGCGCTTTCGCCCGCGGCGCCCCGCCTGCTGTGCGCACCCGGCAACGCCGGCATCGCCGCCGAAGCGGCCTGCTTCCCCGTGGCGCTGGACGACGTCGACGGCCTCGTCGCCCTCGCGCAACGCGAGCGGGTGGACTTCGTGGTGGTCGGTCCCGAGGTGCCGCTGTCGCTCGGCCTGGTGGACCGCCTGGCCGCCGCGGGCATCGCCGCGTATGGACCCAAGGCCGACGGCGCCCGCCTGGAGGCCTCGAAAATCTACACCAAGGAAATCCTCCTCAAGTACGCCATACCCACGGCCGCCGCCGCCTTTTTTGACAACGCAGACGACGCCACCCGCTACCTCCGCTCGCGCCCGGCCCCGATCGTTGTGAAGGCCGACGGCCTGGCCGCCGGCAAGGGCGTGATCGTGGCGCAGAGCCACGCGGAAGCCGAGGAAGCCGTGCGCGCGCTGCTCGCACTGCCGGTTCAATCGAAAATTGAGAATCAAAAATCAAAGATCCTGATCGAGGACTGCCTCGACGGTGACGAGACTTCGATCCTCGTCGTCGTGTCCGGGCGCGATTTCGTCATCCTGCCGGTTTCCCAGGACCACAAGCGGATCGGCGATGGCGACACCGGCCCGAACACCGGCGGCATGGGCACCTACTCGCCGGCCGAGGTCGTCACGCCCACGCTGCTCGCCCGGATTGAGCGCGAGATCGTCAAGCCGTCCGTCGACGCCATCGCCGCCGAGGGCATCGATTTTCGCGGGACCCTTTTCATCGGCGTGATGCTGTGCCCGGAAAAGGGAGGCCAGGCGGTTCCGCCCCGGATCTTTCCAAAGGTGCTCGAATACAACACGCGGTTTGGCGACCCCGAAACCCAGGTGACCCTGCCGCGGCTGAAGACCGACCTCCTCGCCCTGCTCTGGGCGGCGGCGCGGGGCGAATTGCGCGGCCGGCGTCTCGAGGTGAAACCCGAGGCCGCGATCTGCGTCGTCCTGGCTTCCGCCGGTTATCCGGGAGCCTATCCGAAGGGGGAGGTCATCACCCTGCCCGCCGACCGGCCGCCCGGCACCGCCATCATCCATGCCGGCACCGCGCGGAACAGTGGCGGCCAATTGGTGACCAACGGGGGCCGGGTCCTCGGCGTCACGGCGCAGGCCCCCACGCTCCGCGCCGCCGCCGACCTCGCCTATGCCACTTGCGAAAAAATCCAATACCGCTCCAAGTATTACCGCCGCGACATCGGCGCGCGCCAGTTGAACAAGAAAACGACCTGACCATGATTTTTACCCGACGCCTTCCGCTGCTGTTCGCGGTCCTGGGCTGCCTGGCCCCCGCCATCGCGGCGGGGCCGGGCCCGAACCAGGACCTCGGCGAGGGCCTGGCCTATTTTCGCGTGCATTCGCTGGCCGACGACGCGAAGGCGCTCGAGACCGCCGTCGCCGCCGACACGGCGCTGGTGATCGACGTCCGTTTCGCCGCCGTTCGTGCCGGCGACGCCCCGCTGTTCGAACAGGCGCTCGCCAAGCATCACGGGCCGGCGCTGCTGTGCGTGCTCGTCAGCCCGTCCACGGCGCCCGAACTGTCCGGCCCGCTGGCCGCCGTCCCTGGCCGGGTGGCCACGCTCGGGATCGCGGGCTCGGTGCCAGCGGCGAAGGTCATCGTCGACCAGCCGGCCGAGACCGACCGCCGCGCCTACGACGCGTTCGAGAGCGGCACGGCGCTCGCCGCCCTGATCTCGGGAAAGATCGAGAAGGACCGGTACGACGAGGCCGCCCTGATGAACGATTTCAGCAACGGCAACACCTCCGGCGAGCCGCCGCCGGCGCCGGACCAGAAGGCGTTGAAGGCCGCGCCGGAAAAGCCGCCCGCCCTGGTCGACCGCGTTTTGCAGCGCGCCGTGCACCTGTACCGGGCGCTCGCGGCCATCAAGCCCCGCAGTTGACGCAGCGGGCGGGCGCGTCATGTTACCGTGATTCATGCCGGCGCCCGGTCCCATCGTCCTTGTTTGCACCGCCAACATCTGCCGCAGTCCGATGGGTTGCGGCCTGCTCGCCCACGCCCTGGCCGGACAGCCTGAGCCGCTCAAGAGCCTCCAGGTGATTTCCGCGGGCGTGGCGGCCCGCCCGGGCGACCTGGCGTCGGAGAATTCCGTGCTCGCCCTGAAGCGCGTCGGCATCGACATCTCGGGCCACCGCGCCACGCCGCTCACTCAGCAGATTCTCGACACCGCGCTGGCCGTTTTCTGCATGACCGACTCGCACCGCTCGATCATCGAGTTGCAGGCCGCCCCGGTCCCGAAGCGCCTACACCTTTTCCGCGAGTTCCTCCCGGGCAACACCCGCCGCGAAATCGCCGATCCCTACGGCGGTTCGCTCAAGCTCTACGAGGCGGCGCGCGACGAGATGGTCGAGGCCATCCCGAGCGTCCTGGACTACCTCCGGACAATCGCGCCCAAGCCGGCCAGGACCTGACCGGCCAGCCGCGAGTCGTGCCTGCGCGAGGTGGAGCCGGGCCTCCGGACCGGCTTTCCGGCACTCGCCACACCAAGCCCGTCCAGAGGCCGGGCGGCACCGAACGACGTTTCTTGTCCGCGGCATAGGTGGATTTCGGATTGCGGATTGTCTAATTAGAAACTGGCTTGGGGCTGGCCATCCCCTCCTCCGCCAACCGCCCGATCACCCGCATGTCCCTCAACGCCACACCTCTCGCCCAGCTCGATCCCGACGTCTATTCGATTGTCACGGCTGAACTGGCCCGCCAGCAGCACCACCTCGAGCTCATTGCCTCGGAAAACTTCACCTACCCCGCGGTCCTTGAGGCCATGGGTTCCGTGCTGACGAACAAGTACGCCGAGGGTTATCCCGGCAAGCGCTGGTACGGCGGCTGCGAGCAGGTCGACAAGGTCGAGGTGCTCGCGATCGACCGCGCCAAGAAGCTGTTCGGCGCCGAGCACGCGAATGTCCAGCCGCACTCCGGCTCCCAGGCCAATTTCGCCGTCTACACCGCCGTCCTTTCGCCCGGCGACCGCATCCTCGGAATGAACCTGAGCCACGGCGGCCACCTCACGCACGGCAATCCGGCCAACTTCTCCGGCAAACTCTACTCGTTCTGCCAGTACGGCGTCCGCGAGG
>Ga0265327_10001498_pt1 | contig 28953 bp, 25 predicted proteins | sample 41621metaG_FD_202089 | JGI IMG/M metagenome (GOLD analysis project Ga0265327, IMG submission 202089) | Rhizosphere microbial communities from Carex aquatilis grown in University of Washington, Seatle, WA, United States - 4-16-21 metaG | ecosystem: Host-associated > Plants > Roots > Rhizosphere...
TTATCTACTTTTTAATCCTCTTCAGCAGGATTTTTTCAGGACCTTTTTTGAAATCGTTTTTTAGGGGGTCAATTTGAAATGGCGAGAGGGGGTCAGTTTAGCTGGGATTTACACTGAAAACAGCAGTGCTGATGAAATCAGTTCGAACCTTGAAAAGGCAATTGAGAAAGGATTGGATATGATACAAAACATCAGTAAAACATGGTGCTCCAGTAGTTACTCCATCAGGCAGTCGTTGCAATATTTAATTTTTCCCGAAGGTATTCTCTATGACAAGAAAAAAGATACAGTTCGAACCACTAAAATAAATTGTTTGTTCGCTTCAATCCTTTGCCTGGCAAGGGATGCAGGCGAAAATAAAAAAGGTAACCTTTTAAAAGATTACCCTTTTAGTAGTAATGTCGGGATGACAAGATGATTATTTTAGCTGTAATGCAGTAATAATTAACTTTTTATAATTTCCTTTCCAGCACTGTAACCGAATTGGTCACAATACCAAATCATATCAATTAAATACAAAACAAATTTAATAAAAAATTCATCTAAAATACAAAATGAAAAAACTTTCATCTAATTATTAAGTATGTTGTTACGTTCGATCAAAAAATAAAATTCCATAGACTCTTCCTCTTCCATTTATTCTGTTGAATTAAAGTAGTATTTAAATAAGTGTGATTAAAATCATCCGGGATATCTAAAAGAAAAAGGATAATGGTAAAACTATTTCAGATTAATCGAATTTATTTCATATTCATTCATGGTACCAATCTATTCGTACTAAACGCTTTGAAAGTTGAAAGTTGTAAATTTTTGAGATATGCACACTTCAATTTGGATTTAGTTAAATTGCATATTAACTCTAAGAATATTTTTTATTTACAAGTTTACACATTAAATTTATAAATAACTTATTCTTATGATTAAAATATACAGGGGAGCTTCTCCGCGATATTTAAATTCCATTACTATTAAGAATTATAGAATTCTTGCATCTAAATTTTATAGCTCGCCAATAAAACAAAGAAGACAATCCAAACTGCTTTTTTCTCAAGCAAGTTTAAACAAGATTAAGGCAGACGTAAAATCTCAATTCTCAGATAAATGTGCTTATTGTGAATCTAAAATAAGTAAAGAATTAAGGGGTGAGATTGATCATTTCAGGCCCCGAAACGGCGCCAAAGATTTTAAGGGATTTTCTGAAGATCATTACTGGTGGCTTGCATATGAATGGGGTAATCTATATCTGACTTGCGAAGACTGTGGCAGATTTAAACAATCCTGGTTTCCCGTAGACAGCCAGAGAGCTGAGCCTGGGACTTCGTATGAACAGGTAATCAGGGAGAAAAACTTACTTATTGATCCCTGCAATGACTGGCCGGATGAACATTTAACTTTTAACAAAAGCGGACTCGCAATTGCGGTGACGGTAAAAGGAGACACCACTATTCAACTATTAAATTTAAACCGGGTTGATTTAATAGAAAAAAGAAAAAGAGCGGGCAGGGAATTATTGAAAATATTAACCGAGTTCAGAAATATGAACACTCCTAGGACTAGTCCGGGAAAAAGATCTATTCTCATTAAAATTGCGGCGTTTCTCAAAAACAAAACAGGGATAGAATATGCCGGATTAAAACGGGCTATATTACTTAATTACCTGGAAAATAACCAGGATTTCTTTCGTGATTTGGTACAATTTTTCCGGCCCGCATTTAAATCGGATTGTTGGGCCAAGATCAAAAACTTCTACTCTTTGCCGGAAAATCAGGTAAAACAAACCACAAAAAAAATCTCGTCTAAAACTTCTGTAAGGTCAATATCAGCTGACAAAAATAAAGCTCTTAAATCAATTCAGGCTGTTGTAAGCGGCCCCTTATTATCTTCAAAAAAAAGTGCTGCCATTACGAAAATATTTCTTGAAAGAATAGAGATCAAAAATTTCAAAGCGATAACAAACCTAAAACTCAATTTCCCTAAAACAAGCGCAGAGAGTGAATCGAATGTATCCGTTATTGAAGAACCCTGGTTGATGATGCTAGGTGAAAATGGAGTAGGCAAAAGCAGTTTCCTCCAGGCAATTGTACTTGCGTTAATGGGTGAAAAGTATATAGAAAAATTACGCCTCAAACCCAGGCAGCTTTTAAATAATAGCTCCGATGCAAAGGAAGGGTTTATCAAAATTTATCGTTACGGGTCAAAAACGCCTTTTTCTATTCATTTCACCGCTACAAAAATCACAAGCAGTCACCTTTACTGCCCGACATTTTTGCTAGCCTACGGCTCTACCAGAATGCCGTATACGAAAATACTCAGAACAGAATCCAGTTTGCATAACATAAGGGCAAGAAATTTATTTTACCCCGAAACAGCACTTACCAATCCCTCACAGTGGCTGCTGAAATTGAACAATGATGCCAAAAAGAATAAAGAAAAACGAAAGTTATTTGATTGGGTGGGACGGGCTTTGAAGGATCTTTTGCTCTTAAGTGGTAATGAAAAAATTGTAGTGGAAGGAAAAGAAATCAAAATCAGGTATAGTCCTAAAAATGCAGACCTGGTCGAAACACTGAGTGATGGATATAAATCTGTATTTACCGTTGCTATAGATATCATGAGAACAATGTTAAAAGATAATTCTACTCTGGAAACTGCACAAGGAATTGTTCTCATTGATGAAATAGGAACACATCTCCACCCCCGATGGAAAATGCAGGCAGTAGTACGATTAAGAAGGGTATTTCCAAAACTACAGTTTATCGTAACTACCCATGATCCTCTGTGTCTGAGGGGTCTGAAGGTTGGAGAGATTGCTGTAGTTAGTAAAAATGAATCCCGGAAGATTAGCGTTATGACAGAACTACCTGATCCTAGTGGACTGAATGCAGAGCAATTATTAGGCTCCCAGTTCTTCGGATTAGACAGCACCTATAGCGGTAGCGACGAAGAACTATTTAATGAGTACTATTATTTAATGAGCAGAAAAAAATTATCTGAAAAAGAACAAAAAAGAAAAGATGAGTTATACCTGTTTGTAAAGGACAAAATGCAGATAGGCAATACAGAATATGAAGTGCTGCTCAATGAAGTCATTCACAGGGAACTCGCGGCATCAAAATTTATAAAACCTAAATCAATGATAACGCTTAAAAAAGAGACGATGAATAAAATCAACAATCTCTGGACTTAAAAGCCATCTGCAATATGATTAAAATAAATAAAAAGAAATCGGATTGTCCCCCGGAAGTATTGATTGCAGGCAAAACTGAGCGAACATTAAATATTGCAGCAGTCAAAAATCGAAAATTTAAAGATCTGCAATTTAAAGTGTATAAAAATAAAGTATTAAATGGTCAGCTCATAAAAGTTTTTAAAAATAAATGTGCTTATTGTGAATCCTTTTATTCAGCTGCTACTTCTCCCTGGGATATTGAACATTTCAGGCCGAAAAGCAAAACTTTTCGGAAGGGACAACTAAAGAAAGGATTTATCGGGTATTACTGGTTGGCTGCTGATTGGGATAACCTGCTTCTCTCCTGTATCAATTGCAACAGGCCAAAGCAGCATAGTGTACCCGGGAAGTCTACAAAAATAACAATTGGTAAACATGAGCAATTCCCGCTGGATACACCCAATGAAAAATTTAGATGTAGCAGTCCAAGTGCTGCAAAGCTTTTAAAAGAAAATAAGATAAGCTTGCTTATCCATCCCTGTAAGGAGAACGGTGAATTATATTTTGAGTTTGAAGAGATAGGCCATTTTCCTGGGAATATCAAAGCTAAAACGGGGCTTACAGGATTTCGTTTAAGAAAGGCGGAAAAATCAATTGAAGTATATGCACTTCACCGAATAGATCTGGTCAAAGCCAGGGCCAGGTTATTAAATGAGATAATGTATAGAATTACAGTGATTAACAGGGAGATTAATACCCGGTACAACGGTGCTACTGGTAAGGCAAAAAAAGAAAGTTTGAAATACATTCAGGATGAAATCGATGGACTTGTAAATTATGCTTTACCAGAAAAAGAATACTCCGCACTTGCCAAGCAGGTTATCGGGCCTTTTATAAAAAAAATAAAAACAAGTATCAGTAGCCTACATGCGTAGCATTAATCAGAATCTAACACTTATAAAATTTGACCTTATCAGCCAGATTTGGTTGAAGAGTATTTATACTGGAAAAACCGGCAATACTGAACGCCTCCGCCACGGCGATTTAGCTGTAAATTCAAGTGGCGGGATGGGGTCACAGAGGGTGGATTTTGCACTGTGGCACACATTGCCAACTCAATTTTATTTTTTTTTATCTATAAAAATTTAAAGAAAACCTAACATTCTTGGTGCAGAACTTAGCATTACCTTTCATTACTTATGATATATAATTTTGTAGATTTTCAATAATACCCAACGGGTATGAGGGGGACTGATTATTTGGCAAGAATTCAAATAGTACTTCTCTGTGGGCATAGTACTCTCCCAATTTAGAATAATCGTTGTTGATTAGATGTTCCACTGTTGTTCCGTTTTCCCAATTTTCATGATGGCAATTGGTTATTAAAATAAAATCGTAGCAATATTCGTCAATTGGTGTACTATCCCTGAGATTCGACAATTCAATCAATTTAGGAGCAACTTGTTCATTAAAACTTGATGGAATTGATTCATATAGCTCGGATGGATAATCAACGCCAATCCCTTTTTGCAAAATGATATTAATTTTGCCCTCGAATTTCTTATCAAAATTCGTCAGTGCAATATTAACGATTTTACGTATATCAATTATATCAAGGTCATCGTCTATGATAAATAGATTGAAATCCTCTGATCCATGCTTAATAATATGATTATGTAACCTGGTTATGATTTGGATTTCGGCCAACCATTTACTATCAGATAGGCTCATTTTGCTAAGATCTAAAAAAATAACTGCAAATGAATTTTCTAAAATTGCAGATTTATTGTAGTGTAAGAAATTCCTTAAAATAAAAGGGTTATTTCTAAATTCAAAAATGTTATAAATGGGACTGATATTCTTAAGCCAAAAGTCCTTGATCATCTCCTTATCAGTAAATTTGTAAAATTTCCCATCTAAATATCGGTCAGTAGTTGGGTATAATAGAAATTCTAAGAAAAGGTTACTTCGCTTATCCTTGGGAATAACTTTCTGAAGGATTTTCATTTTCTGATAAAACCCGTTGAAGTCATCTTTAACCAAGTTATATCCAAAGTACTTTAAAAGATTATCAAGGACAATGCACTGTGATAATAAATTATCGTTACAAAGACCCGTTATCCTACTTCCAAATGGATTGAAAATGGAAATACCGTCTATATTTTCCTTATTACAATATATCAAGGGAATCTTCTCAGTAATTACAGAGTGTGAGAAATCCAGATATGTGAAGGATGTGCTATTGGAATAGCATTCCACAATTTGTCTGGTGATATAAGGAGCGACTCTACCAAATTCAACAGGTGGTTGATATATCTTTTCATTTACCGGAATGTCTGTTCCATCCGGTAAGTGGATTTGGTATTTATTTAGTTTGTATTTTTCTTCCATTTGAGCGAAATTAAAATTGTCCTTGATCTTTATATAGATAGTCGTCAATTCTTTTAGTAAGCAAAATTACACAATCTGCATATGACATTTCTGGATGAGAAGCTTCAATAATGCCTCCACTGACCAGTGGCAAAAGATAATAAGCTTCCCTGTTTTCATGGATATCCAGTCCCCAAGAAGTGGAAATTTCCGGAAGATCCTTTTCTCCAAGTAAACATAACAATGTATTGGCGACTCTCCATTGATTTAGATGAAAATGCGGATTGCTTCTGTTGAATTCCAAATCGCCTTGGGTACCGGAGCCGCTTATTCTATAGTATATGGCTCGAGAGAAATTTTCTATTCCTTTTACTTTTATCGAATGTAATAATTTGAACCGATCTTCTATTGAGAGATTCAGACACTTAATCAGGTTTGTTACGATATTAAATTTGTCATTTTTTAATTTACACCATTCCCAAACTATTTTGTACAAAGCATTCCAGTCTTCAGCATTTGGTATTATGGGGCGGTAAGTTGCTGGGGCAATAATTGTATTTCCTGAAACTATTTGAAGTACTTCGACATCATTTTTTGCCGGCAATACATTCCCGTATTTGGAAGCGATTTTTTTTGCCAGGTGGCCGTTGATAAATCTGGCCGGTTGCTGCAATTTGTTTTTCGGTTCATTCAACTGATAATAAAGCGGCAGTTCCAGGTTATTAATTTTACAGTATTCCATTAATTCTCCGAGGGATATCGGTACAATATCATAGGTTTTCGGTAATAGTATTTTCTTGTGAGGTTCATATGTAATATTCATATTTACGATTAATTCAGGAGAAACCTTAGTTGAGAAAATTTTATTTTTTAATTCATCGATATTTATTTTTTCTAATGAGTGGTCATTGATTTTTGTAAAAATCTCCTTATAATCCAATGCGATTCTTTCGTATTTAAGCTCCGATTGATATGCAAAATATAAGCCTGCATATTTCTTAATATTTTTCTTTTCATATTTGGTACTGAACAAAAAAGAAACCCCATAAAATAAAAGCCTTCCAATTACCGATTCAAAACTCCAATTTCGAGAAAATCGGTTTAAATAATCATTCGCTTTCAATTGATCATCGCATAATATGGCCAGGTAAGAGATTTTTAATGCATAGTAATCATTTATATTATTTGCTTTTTCTATCAAACTTAAAGCAGTAACATAATCGCCTTGGAATTCATGAATCCTCGAAGAGTATTTAAAATAATTCCTCAGGATATTTTCATTATCTGACAATTCAAAATATTTTCTATACTGTTCGAGGATCAGGCTTGCGTTTTCAAATTCATTCCTATAAATCAAATAACGAATTTGGCACGGAATGATACTTACAATCAAGGTATCAATCTCGTTTTCATTATTGCCTATTTGAAGTAATTTACTTGTGACTGCTTCAAGATTTTTCAGGTAATGTTTATTAGAAGTAATATTATCCACCCAACCTAAATAGGCAAGTGCCAAGTTAAAATAACTGGTCTTCCTATTTTCAGACAAACTAAATCTTTCTTCTTTCACTGAAAAATGTGCCAATCTTCTGGCTTGCAAAAAATCGCCGATAAAATTATATATAGTTCGAAATGCGGAATTGAATTGAGAGACATCTGCTCCTTTTAATTTTTGATGTATCGCTATGTTAATTCCGTTACAAGCCCTGTCTAATTTTGTCAAGTAATCAATTCCAGGCTCATTGCAAAGAAGATATTTAAAAAAGTTATAGTCGCTGGAAATCCTGCTATTATTTTTAATGTGATTCACTGTCAATTCATTTTCGAATATATCAATCGCAATTTTTATTTCAGAATACCCAGCGTAATCATTCTGTCGGATCCTGAGATCACCTAACCAACCGAGCAGCGAAGCAAAATTTTCTCGGTCACCCATAAACTGTGATGCCTTACAGCCTAGTTCAAGAACATATTTTTTTAATTTCCAAAGTCCCCTGGATTGTAATTGGCCTTTGATATTTCTTACGAGTTCAATAAATAGCTTGTGGTCTCCGGTATTAAATTTCCATTCGACTGCTTTTTTTAGGTTCTGGTAATCACTCCTGTTGAACGGTATTTCGTCTTTGACCTGCCCAAGGTAATACTCATGAATCCTGCTTGTGCTTTCGCTTACAGCGGCACTCCTTTTTTCAGATCCAAACTCAATGATCAATGGGTGTAGATAAATCCTAGTATCGCTTCCAAAGCCTTCTAACCTATCGATTAAAGAAAGTCGTTTTAAACCATTTAAGATTTCTTCAACGAATTCGTATTTATTTGAATCGCCATAGGCAGATTTAATGCCAACATCATCAAAGAAACTATTCGGCAGTAAGTTTATTAGCGCTGCGATATCAAAATTTGATTGGAATAATGTCATGAAAAGAAATATCTCTTTTTCCTTATCATTTAATTCGGTCAAGGATAACTCAAAACAAGTTGAAATGTTTCTTCGGCTTTCATCAACCTCAGTTGAATTGACGCGTAGTAATTTAAGTCTTTCGTTCCCCTGCTTCCACTTTTTGATATAACTCGAAAAAATTATTCTTTTTTCGATTATATACATTGATGCCAATTTAACTGCAAGGGGTAGGAATCCGATTAATCTGCAGATTTCGAGTATATCATTATCCGATCCGTATTCCTTATATTTTACTCCAATTACTTTTTTGAATAAAGCAACTGCATCCACGGATTTAAGCCCTCCGAGATTAATAATGTGGGAAGAAGAAGGCAATGTCAGCTCCTGCCGGCTTGTCAATATCACAGAAAAGCCTGACAGAGCATCCAATAAGGGCCTGATGAGAGAATCAAGGTTGTTGTCGGCATTATCTAAAACGAATAGTAACCTATACTTTCTAAATTCATTTTTAAAGAATTCGATTTTTTCGCTGATCGTCGGCAGTTCTATAATTTCGTTTTTAATTTTTGCCGCCCGGCAGATGAGCATGCTAAATCTGCAAATCACTTTGTCAAAATCTTCATCTCTTACTCTGTACCAGATGATTCCATCAGGGAAGATACCCTGCCGTTTTATTTCGTGAACAGCTTGTATAGCCAACGCAGTCTTCCCCACACCACCTAAGCCAAAAATAAAACTCTTTATTTGAAGTGTCTTATTACTTTTCAGAACCGTGATTATTTCTTGAATCAGAACTTCTCTACCAGTAAAGTCCTTATCTTCTTCGTAAGGAATATTGTCAATATTTAGAAACTCAACAACGTCTTCTTCTCTGCTTGTCGTAACCTTTTTTAAAAAATCTAAAGTGTTTTGAATCGAATTTTCAGAAATCAGGCCATAAAGGTCGGCAGGGGTCAATAATTCAGGAAATGCTCGTTTCAAATCCAACTTGCCATGCAATTTTGAATTGATATCCTCACGCCACCAGCAATAGGCGGGGATTTGGATATATTTTTTAAGGAGGCCATTTACCTTATCGATTGTTCCCGTTTCCAGATGGCCTGTTCCGTTATGATTTGTTATAAGATGAAAGGCTGATGCACCTTTTGTAACTAGCCTTTCAATTTTTGGAGATTCGGCCTTTAAAATACCTTGAAGCCATTTGTATATATCACTTTTCCCATCATTTTTTCTAATGAACTTGATTTGAAAAATTATGAACCCTCCCCCTTTCGAATTGCCACGCTGGATCGCATCTCTTCCTCCATCTGGTTGGCCGACGGGAAATACTGAAATATTAGGCAGTTCGATATTCAACAAGGCTTGGCAAAATTCCTGAAAGCGTTCTGGATCAAGATTTTCATAATTGTAGTCCATGTATATTTCTCAACTTTAATGATTACAATTTAATATAATATCCATGAATTATTGAATATATTTGTAAACGCCAATTCAAATTCAACGAAATTTCGTCTTCTGTTTACCGGTCTTAAATAATTAGGTACATGAACTTGTAGGCTCCCCTTTTTCAGTACGCACCAAAAGTATAATATTTCATTTAATTCTTTGTGTTCAACCTATCGGGCGTAGTGTAGCGGAGGCGTAGCCGGAGCGGAACGTAGCCCGATAGGTTGAACGTTTTTAGTATTATGTAGTTCTCTATACATTTTTGGAGAGAGCCCGTTTAAGGCATCGTGGGGCCTGATGCAATTATAATCATCTATCCATACCTGGCTTACTTCTCTCACTTCATCAATACTGTCAAACAGGTAAGCATCCAGGATACTTTGCCTGTAAGTTTTATTAAACCTTTCTATGTATGCATTTTGGGTAGGCTTGCCCGGCTGTATATATTTAAATTCAATCCCATTGGCTACACTCCATTGCTTGGATAGTTTTGCTATAAACTCAGGTCCGTTATCCATCCGTATTTTCTGCGGCTTGCCGTAGCGGTTAATTAAATGTTTCAGCACCCAGATCACCCGGCTGCTCTTTAAAGAATAATCTGTTTCAATAAACAGTACTTCGCGGTTATAATCATCGATCACATTAAAGGTTCGGAACTTGGTGCCGTTGCTAAGCGCATCACTCATAAAATCTATGCTCCAGGTTTGTGTAAAACAGGCAGGTACAGCCAATGGCTCTTTTACCCTTGCCGGCAACCGTTTCTTTATTTTACGGCGCAGTGGCAATCCCATCTTTTTATAAAGCCGGTGTAATTTTTTATGATTAACAATGGTGCCGCTGTTTCTGATGCGGCCATAACATTTCCAAAAACCTTCTACAGGATTTTGTTTGGATAGCTTTTCCAGTTCACTCATAAGGTGGCTGTCATTTTTAATGGATTGATACCGCAGGCTGCTCCTGCTTAGTTTTAATAACCGACACGCCTTGCTGATGTCGTTTGGCCGTTCCAGGCATGCTGCTTGTACAATGCATCTTTTTTCGCAAGGCTTTAAAGCTTTTTTTCAATGATCCATTTGGCGGTATCAAGCTCCATGGCCAGGTTGGCGTACATACGTTTTAGCCTGGCATTTTCTTCTTCCAGTTCCTTTATGCGCTTCAGTTCCGTCGCTTCCATACCGCCATAACGCTGTCGCCACTTGTACAATGATGCTTTGCGTACGCCATGGTCACGCGTAATCTCTTCGGCTGTTTTACCGTTATCAAATTCTTTGAGGATGCCTGCAATCTGGGCAGGGCTGAATTGACTTTTCTTCATCTTTTACGTTTTTTAAAGTTACAAAATTTGTCTACTTTTAAAACGTACTATTTTTGGGGGAGCTTACAAACTGGCTTGGATTATAACTCTCAACATTACAGTTTTCGAAACACTTTCTAAAAGATTTGAAAAGATTGGCTAATTTATTTTCCATTATTAATCGAAAACAAACAGAAATCCTTTGACCTCTTTCTAAAAGATTAGAATATAATAAGAGCCAGAAAATATATTGATTATGAATTTGGTAGAATAAATCTAATATGTCCTTTTCTAAGCATTGGGGATATTCAACACTCATTTACAACTAGCTGGAGATAATGTATCGCCAGGATTACAAGTCTATACAAAAGAATTTCTTTTAAAATTCTTGGACAAAAGAGAAGAAAAACTTTTGTCATTTGCACTAAAAAAAAAATCAGTAATCCTTTTATTGTTTTCGTCTCACTTAATAGTGATAAAAACCTTTCAATATCAAATAAATAAATTTGACGAAATCTTAAAATAAGAGAATATTTTGTATCTTATGCCTAGTTTTCAATAGGTATAGATTAAATGCGGACCAAAGTTTCCACTTAAGTCCCTACACTAATTAAATTGCTATATACCGCAATGTACCTTGTCAGCTAACCTTAACCCTAATATATCCAAATAAATTTCTTACGAATGCTAACCCAAGTACTGTGGTCAGAAACTAGAGATTATAAAACAGGAAGTGAAAATGAACCTATTGAATTTTATCTGGAGGGATTATCCAACAGTACACATTTTGATTTATTATTAGGCTATTTTAGTTCTGCTGCGGTCAATTTACTTGCTGTTGGCTTCGCAACGTTCCTAAGTAAAGGGGGCACAGTGAGGTTGGTTATAAATCATATACTATCTGAAAAAGATAAAATAGCAATCGAAAAAGGTCTCATAGAAGAAAGTTCAAAAGGTATTTTCGACATTACAGATATTGCAAAACTCAAGAATATATTGAATGAATACGACCATCATTTTTTCGAGTGTCTTTCCTGGTTGATAGCCAACAAGAAAATAACCCTTAAAATTATACGCCCCAAAGGCAAAAAAGGTATTTCCCATTATAAATCCGGAATATTTTCCGATGGAATAAATCGCGTGGCCTATAAGGCTTCCTGCAATTTTACGCTATTTGGACTTTCAGAAAATCTCGAAGAGTTGGAAACCTTTTTCAGTTGGGAAGACGGCAGGTCAAATATTCTAATCAAAACCCAAACTGAAAAATTTGAAAAGTATTATTTAGAGACAGATGATAGTGTGGAATATATAGATATCGCCGGTATCGAAATTGCGATTATGCATATGTTTGGTAATAAGGATATCAATGAACTCATTGTCCAAGAAAAAGAATTGTTTAACCGTAAAGCAGACCTCTATAAGTCATCCAAAGTAAAAAAAATAGCCAATAAGCTTAATAAAGAAATCGATAAAATCTCAAATGAACCTCGATTCCCTTACACTGAAGGTCCAAGAATATATCAAGTAAATGCATATAAAAATTGGAAACAAAACAGCGACAAGGGAATTTTTGCAATGGCAACCGGCACAGGCAAAACACTCACTGCTCTAAATTGTATTTTAAATGAGTATAAAATATCTAATTCATACAGGGCGGTAATAATTGTTCCTACAACAGCACTTTTAGATCAATGGAAAGCTGAATGCAAACGATTCAATTTTAAAAACATTATCTGTGTAAGTTCGGTGGTTAATTGGGAAGAAAACTTTGCTTTTCTTAATACTGCAAGTCATTTTATCAATACGTCGTTTGTAATCATTGTAACCTACGCTTCATTTTATAAAACAAAATTTCAATCGCATTTTAAAAACCTCCCTAAGGATACGGTGCTTATTGGTGATGAGGTACATAATATGGGGTCAAATAGTATTGCAAGGCTTTTACCCTCAATACACCTAGAAAAAAGAATCGGATTATCAGCAACCCCCAACCGAAAATTTGATGAAACAGGCAATCTAGCGATTGAACAATTTTTTAACGACTCCTTTCCTTTTATTTTTAGTTACTCAATGAAAGAAGCCATCGACAATAACATTTTATGCCCCTACAAATATTTCCCGCATATAGTTAGGTTGACAAACGCAGAAATGGAGGAATATGTGAAAATATCAAGACAGCTTCTCAAATATTTTGACAATGCTACGGGTAATTACAGACAATGCCAAGAGGTTGATATATTACTTTTAAAAAGAAAACGAGTTATTCATAAGGCAAAAAATAAAAAGACAATTTTCAAGGAAATACTCAAGCATGAATTCGAGCAAAAACTGCATTTAAAATATACATTGGTCTATGTCCCCGAAGGAATAGAATCTAATTATGAAGAATTCGATAATTTACCGGATGACGAAGAAAACATAAGCCTAATCGATGAATACACAAAAATTATAAGCAATATAAATAACTCGGTTTTTGTAAAACAATTCACTTCCAATACGCCCAACAGAAACAAAATAATTAACGACTTTTCGCAAGGTATAACACATGTTTTAACATCAATGAAATGTCTGGACGAGGGCGTAGATGTGCCAAGAGCAGAACTTGCTATATTTTGTTCGAGTACTGGAAACCCAAGGCAATTTATTCAAAGAAGAGGAAGAATATTGAGAAGGCATAAAGATAAAACCTACGCAGTTATCCACGACCTTGTAGTAATACCTTCATCGTCCAATGCAGATGAAACATATGAAATGGAGAGGGGCCTTGTGCGAAAAGAACTGGAAAGAGTAGTCAACTTTTCATATCTGGCTGATAACAAAAGCAATACCTATCAAATATTTCGAGAAATACTTGATGTGTACAATTTAAATTTAAATGATTTTGAAAATTAAATAATTTATTATGGCAAAAGAAGATGAATTGCTTACAGCCTTTTTGAATCATCGGATCTTAGTTGAAAAATATAAAATTTCAGCTTCGGATCTGCCAAAGACAATAGAAGATGGTATGAAATCAACGGTCCCTATTATTGCAGCAATTACAAATATTGTAAAGGGTATACAAAGAAGACCCATCATTTCGGATAATGAATTGCAAAAACAAGTAATTGACCTTATAAATAGAAAAGGATGATAATAAAAGAAATATTAATCAAGAACTACCAATGCTATTATGACGACAAAAGGTTTGAATTTAAAAAAGGTTCAAATATTATTTTGGGCAGAAACGGTGCAGGCAAAACTAAATTTTTCGAAGCGCTTGAATGGTTGTTTAGCAATAGCACCAAAGACCTTGATGAACTTGTGTCAAAGAAAAAACTGCATGAAACCATACAAGGGAATTCATTTAATGTTGGGGTTGAAATCATTGTAGAACAGGCAGGATTACGGAGTACTATAAAAAAATATTTCGGCGTGAAGAAAGGAGTAGAAAAAGATTTTACAACAACTAATATTATCTATGAAGGAATTGAAGAAAATGAAAGTGGGGAAAGAGAAAGTGTAGACGGTCTAAACCTACTCAATCGTGTTTTCCCAGGTATCAACAGAAAATATGCACTATTTAAAGGGGAGGCTGAGCTTAATATCTTAAATAATGAAGACGCCTTGCTTAATCTTATAAATATGTATACAAAAATTAAACATTTTGGACCCTACGCAGAAAAAGGAGAAATGTTTAGGAAGTATGCTGAAAAAGCGGTGGATGATGCCACTAAAGGAGATGAAAAAAATAACAAAAAACTTAAAACCCTCGAAAATGAAATCAATGAACTGAAACGATCCATACAAGAAAAAGAAATATTCCTCAGTACAAAGTATGATGAGAGAACTAACCTAGAGGAAAATATAAATGGGGTAGAAAAACATCTTGAAAATGCGGAGGCTGTAGAAACGATAAAGAAAAGAATAAGTGATATTGATGACAACGTAAAAAAACTGGAGAGCAAGCTTGATGAAGATTACACTATATCACTTTTCGATAAAGGCTGGTTTCTTATTTATTTTGAAAGTATACAAAAAGCATATAAAAACAAGATAGATGCCCTTAGTAAAGAAAGGAGGCAACTGCAACGCAACTTTGACACCGCTGAAGGTATAAAGGAAGGTGAGAGAAGGGCTCAGGCAGCTTTATTCAAAGATGTGATTCCTTTACCAAACGGAACTCCTTCATCTTCTATTATGGAAGAAATGCTGAAAGACCAGATATGCAAAGTGTGCAACAGGGAGGCTTTAATTGATTCGCCACCCTACAATTTTATGCGGAAAAGATTAGATGATTATTTACTCAGCCAGAAACCAAGGGATGAAAATGATGAGACGATATCTGACTTGTTTAAAAGTAATTATACCAACAGACTCGTGACATTAGGGGCTACACAAGAAGACAATCTCATCAAGATCAGGACAATAGCACAAACTATCAAAGAACTTTTCGAATTTAACCAGGAAATAAAATTAAGAATCGCAGAGCTAAGGGATAAAAAAGAAAATGAAATTTCCGACCTAGAGAATGTTATTGGTAATTCAGTCTTAGGCCAGGATTCGCTTTCCCATGCCTATAAAAATTATAAAGGTTGGCAAAAAGATTTGATGGCTGTCGATAAAAAAATAGAAGATTACGAAAAAGAATCAAGTGATTTGAAAACGCGATTAAAACAAAAGCGCGAGGAAAAAGATTCAATTGATACGAAAAGCGTGAGTTCCTTTCTTATAAATACAAGAACAATATTAAGAGATATTGAAACTATTTTTAAAGAAACCAAAGAAACTAAATATGATGAATTCATAAAAGTTCTTGAAGACAAAGCTAACTATTTCTTAAAAAAAATCAATGAAAGTTCTTTTACTGGATATATAGAAATCAACCGAAGATATGCTGGATCCAAACATATGGTAAATGTAACTTTAATGCAAGAAGGAGAAAGATTTTATCATCCCAATACTTCGTTGCTAACATCTATGCACTTGGCCATACTTTTTGCAATAGCGCAACTCACCCAAGCCGACAAGGAAGAAAGTTTCCCATTGATATTTGATGCACCTACATCTTCTTTTGACCCTGTAAAACGAAAGTATTTTTTTGAAGTATTGGGCAACTGCAATGAACAAACTATTCTTTTAACAAAAGATTTTACAGAAACTGATAAGACAATAAATGCTCTTTTGTATTCTGATGAATTTAAAAATATAAAAAGAGATAAAGCAATTCTTATCAAGCTTGAAGAACCTTTTCATCCTGAGATCTTATCAACAATAAATACTGAACTAATAAACTTATAAAATGGAAAACCTATTTGATAAATGGAAAACAAAAGTTCCCAAATTCAATGAAATTTATAAAGCTACTTTATTCGATTCGTTAAGTGCTACCGGTGGAGGTTCCGAAAAAAAGACGTATAATCTTGGAAAACATTTCAGCAACAATTATGAATTCTACATGTATGCTTTTTTTCTGGGACTTTATAAAGACCAGTTTAAACCAATGGATAAAGATATCAAGAGAGCAGATTTTGGGCATCCTATACAATTTTGGGGCAACAAAGCTGGAAGAATAGGGAGAGAAGATTTTGCATATCTGCAAGAGTATTTATTTTCAGCGGTAATTGCGAAAACAGATATCGCCTTAATAGATTTAGACAAAGGCACCTTATCCGAAGAAGATGCTGTAAAGTCATTAATAAATACCATGGAAGCGTATACAAATGGTGGGTTAATGTTAATCAGTGAGAAACTTGAAGATAATCCTAATCACTTTCTCCAATCACCTTCTTTTTTAAATATGATTGTTGAAAAAATTTAGAGTTTCTGATATACTTATTAAAAATTTTGTTTACCTCCCTAGAGCAATTATAAAATTAAAACTCATAAAAATGACAGAAAAAACTGATGAGGAATTAATAAATAAAGATGAAATCAGCAATAGTATTATAATGCAACATTGGGAAGAGGAAGATGCTGAGAATCTCAAACCAGAACCCTCCAACGAAAGTAGTATTACGGATTTAAGGATAATAAGAACAAATATAGATTACAACCTGGATTTCCTTGAGCAATCAATTGATAAGAATATTGATCTTGGTCCTTCTTTTCAACGAAGATCAAGATGGACAATAACCCAAAAATCTTTATTGATAGAGTCTTTATTAATGAATTTACCTATCCCCCCTATTTTCCTATTCGAAAAAGAATACTACAACTACGAGGTCGTAGATGGACGACAAAGACTTGAGACAATAAAAGAATTTTTAGGTAATAAATTTAAATTACAAAATCTGCAATATTGGGTGGAATTCAACGGAAAGTATTTTAAAGAATTTGATTTACAAATGCAGCGTTTATTATTGCGACGAACAATATCAGCTACTGTTTTGCTAGCAGAATCAACAACATATGATAAAGCAAATATTCGAATGATTTTGTTTGATCGTTTAAATACTGGAGGAACAAAGTTAAATGCTCAAGAATTACGTAATGCAATATATTCAGGACCATTTAATAAGTTATTACTCGAATTATCTTCAAATAATAGATTCAGGGAGATATGGGGTATTCCCAATCCAAATTTAAATGGTACTTCGGCGGACAGAGAAAAACTTGAAAACTTGCTGAAGAATAATACTATGTATCGGGCAATGATTGATAGTGAATTGGTGTTAAGATTTTTTGCGATTAGAGAGGTCATAGATTCGGACATTACTGGTTCGATGAGGGAGTTATTAGATAAAACAATGCATAAATATCTTGAAATCGATACCGCTACTCTTGAAAAATTTAAAAATTTATTTATTCGCTCCATAGAGAAATTGTATGATATTTTCGGAAAAGATGCATTTTTAAATCCCATAGCTAAATCTGGTAAGGCTCGTAATATTTATGACTCCTTGATGGTAGGTTTTAGCAGAATAAATTCACAATACGTAAAGAGTAATGACGTAATAAAATCCAACCTTCTCAAAGTATTAAAAACTGAAGGAGATTATGAGCGCATTATTACCAAGGGAAATTCATTGGACAATATCAGATTTAGAGTTAAAAAAGCTGAAGAGATCCTAACCTCAAATTTGTAGTCTTTATGGAAGAAATATTACGATCATTTACTCAAGATTTGCAGGATATAGAAAAGGTAGTTGAACTACTGGAAGGTTTGTCAATTTTCGGACAGGAACCTGTAATTGATGAAGCCTTAGCCAACACTGCTTATTTAAGAACTTCTGCAATTCTGCATAAAAAAATAACGGACGGTCATCCCGGTTCTGTAAAAATTCCTGGAACACTGATGTTATACTTAGGCGGCCGTTTCGAACATTTTGTAAAAATCCTCTTTGAAGATTTGTCCAGTCAGGTTGCCAATAATTATACAGAATTTAAAAAATTACCTACGACTATGCAACAGGCACTTATTTTTAATACCTCAGAAGTGATTGCAAGCCCACGAAAATTTGGTCACGGCGATGGGGCAAGAGATACTTTCATCAAAAACCTGGCAGACAATATACATTTGAACAATTTGTCGCATATTAATTATCAATGCCTTTCCATAACCTCTACCAATATGCGCCCAGACATAATTGCAGAATTATTCGCCAAAGTCGGGTTGAAGGATATATGGAAGAAAATTGGAGAACAGGCAAAGATTAAAACTTATTTCGGCACAGATGCCAATCAATATGCGGAAACAGAATGCAGAAAATATCTTGATAATTTTATGGAAACTAGAAATAAAATCGCCCATCCTTCAGGAAGTTTTACATGGCCGTCAAATGAAGAGTTGAAAAACCATATAAAATTTTTTAAGTTAGCTGGTATTATACTTTTAGAAATATGCGAAATGTATCTTGCTAAATTAGCTACAGATAATTTAAGACTAGCTCAAATCGAAGAGCAATCTTCCAATACGCATTTGACATAATTGAGTTTAAAGGTTACTATAACAGCGGTTTCAGCTTTCCCCACAAGTTCACGGCCAAGCCTATCTATTAAGCCTGAATCAATAGTAAAAGCAATTTCTTCAATATTTAAATCAGTCATTTTTTTAAATAAAACAGCTTGCACATCCTTCCTCTTCTGCGTCAGCAAGAATATCCATTAGAAAAGGTGATTGTATTTTATTTCTTTTGTTCTCTGATCTTTTAATATATTCTTCTTTGATTTTTACAATTCTTTCCGGTCTGCTTAATGCTATCAGAGGTTCATCTTGTATCCATGTGTAACCATCTTTTTCATATTCCATAGCCATCTGGAATAATTCCGGGTGTTGTTCATATAACCAGACCCATTCGATTTTTTGCTGATAAAAACAAAAAAAGCATCCTGACCTACTTCTTGCATAGGTAGCTATTTGTCCGTCTACTTCGAATTCTATTTCCTTATAGTATGCAGGAATACCAACCCCCGAATCTTCAAGAAGATTAAAAATATCTTTAAGTACCAAAATATCTTCGTTGTCCACCAGAGGAAAATAAGACTCTTTCGATAACGGATAACCTGTAATTTTCAGATATTCGAAAACAGCCGTGTTAAATTCTTTAATGCCCAATTCCAAAAGATGTTCAAGCTTCTGCTGCTGATTATAATGAAGTGAAACAGGGGTATTTATAATTTCATTAATCCTCGCTGTTTTATCATTCACGGAAAAAAAATTATAAATTTCACTTACTGAAGGAATATTTGAATTGGCCAGAAATTTTATAATTACATCCTCACTCCATATATTTTTTCTGAAAGGGAAAATGGACTGGATGTTAGATTTCTTAGAAATATAGCCCTCCCTATCCTCATCACCACGAATACCTACATAAGAAATTACCGGCCCAGTTCCAACAAACTTTTCAAAAGGTTCTAATTTTAGCTTTTTGGTACACCATCTTGAATTTGACGACGGTAAATATCCCTTATACATTTTAATGAAATGATCAAAGGGAAGTTCCGGACTGTTATCCGCTCCCGTCAGCCTCAATATTCTTTTCCCTAAAAAAATCTCTAAGCTATTAATAAGCTCGTATGTTTCTTTTAACTCTTTCCCGGTATCAGAAGTGTAATACTCGATGTCTAAGTCGGGATATTTCAATTTCATGTACACTGCTAGTGCAGCACTATCTTTTCCACCCGATATTCCCAGAACGTGTCTAACTTTATCCATTATTCATCTGTTCTTTTAAAAGTTTAGTCAAGGCTGCAATATTCAATACAGTATCGTTTGATAGCATGGTCGCCAAATTTTCGTGTATGGTATTAATTTCTGTACGTTTAGCAACAGGAAGGCGAACCATCGTCTTACTTATATTACCATTGAAGCTATTTATTTGCAAATCAAAGACATCCTCTTCATCTTCATTAAAATCCGATGTCGATAATTCCGTTAAGCTATCAAGGTCCAAAATCATTGACTTGAATTTATCATAAATTACAATCTCGTCATCATCATTGATTTTTTCCAATGTTTTTTCAACTAAAACCTGCACGAGGGAATTAAGCCATGCCTTTTTATCATCAATCTTAGAGTCCAATCTTTGTACGAAATTTTTTTGTTTAGGTAAAAGCAAGTGCCTCCTTAATTTTCTATACCTGTGCTGAAGACTAGCCCTATACTCTTCAAATTGCAAATTTTCTCCTGTTATATCACTCAATATAAACGCTTCAACCCTATTAATCAATTCATCGTAGCAGGTCCGCAGTTCCTTTATTGCAACTTGGAGTTTACCAATATACTTTTGTAAAGAGCCTTCAACTTGTATTTGCACAACCGAAAACCCTAATGCCAAGGGAAAATCTTCGAAAAACACCTGTTCAGGATCCTTTGATCCCGCAATAGCTTTTCTTATTGCCTTAGCTTCACTGGACAAGCGCATTGTATTAATTGCATATTCCGGCAGCCCTTTATAAAATGTAATAAATGGCTTTATTGTTTCAATGAATGTTATGTTGGTGAATTTTTCCTTTGTTGTCTTTTCTAAAAACAGCCTGTAACTATTGAAAATATCCCATTTTACGCCTTCAATAGCAAAAGTTTTTATTTCAAATTCATCCGGATTTTTAAGAATCAAATCCAGTACTTCATCTGTAATTACAGGTATGTAACCCTTCTCTCCAAATAAGGCAAAATCATCACGTTTGATAAACAAAAAGGTAGGAACCCAAAAATCAATCAGTCCCTGTTTCAATTTGTAAGGTTTTTGTCCCAAAAGCTCAATAAACTCGGAGATTTTCCTTCTCGATACTTTTGCACTCTTCAAAAAAATATGCGAGAATTTCCAGAGATCATAAAACCCATTTTTATTGTGGGGTTTAAAGTCCTCATTGATTTCGTTTGCAAAGAGATTGATGTTATTATTTTCCAGTAAGGACAAGAAAATCGTCTTTTCAGGAGGGAATTTATCAGCAGCAAAACCGAGGTGAGGTTTATCCCAATCACTCACCAGTGATTTGAAATAATTTCGCTTTGCAGAATGAATCGAAGGGGATATTCGATGTTTATTTACAAGTTCATTGATAAAAATAGGTGACTTGCTGTAAACTATGTTACAAATCATTGAGAGCCTGTTATTAAATTCTCTTTTATTTTTTATTGAAATCACATCCCCTTTAAAAACCCAGACTACATCGGGTTTTTTATTGTAAAAATTATTCAGCATTTTATGGGTCAATAAATTTTGCTGATGCAAGACTATATTTTGCAGTTCCTTTACCGCAACTTTATCATCTTCATTTTCTGCTATAACCTTCTTTGTCTTTTCAATTTCAAATAATAATTCTTTTATAGATTTCGAATTTCTATAGTAACAGTAAAGGATAGCCTCAGGGTTTTGTAATGAATGTTCCTTTACTTCATTTAGAATATTTTTTTCATTAAAAATTAAATTTATAAAACCATCTATTTCGCCTGAAGGAATATCACTTATGGGAAATGCTGATATTTTATATTCAAAGAGCCTTGGGGTGCCGGTCTCATACATTATTTTTTTTGCAACAATCGGCGGCAACTGGTAATACTTATTCAATAACGAACATACATCAGTTACATCATCTAATTTACCGCCGGCTTGAATTAATGCAGTAGGAATATCCAAATCAGTACCTCCAAACAAGATATATCTCCTACTGTAATTTCTAAAAATGATAATTTTTTTTCTTTCCAAATCATCTACCAATTCAAGGGCGTTTTTTAGGCCCAAGCATTTATCCGCATAACCGACCAAAAAGAGTTTATCCAATGTTGCACCCGCCTGAGCATTGATCATAAGAAGGCCGACTGTTTTTATCAACTTTGTATAGGCAGGAACGTTACTTTCGAAAATTGCTTCTATATTTTCCAAAGCACCATTAATTGCTTTCCAGGAACTAAAATCAGGATTGTATCTTGAATTAAGAAAAGAATAGAAGTTAAAGATGAGATAATCATAAACTTCCGGAATCCCATAAAAACCTTCTTTTGTTTGCGAATGTTGGAATAAGCCAGTATGATCGGTTGATTCTAAAAAAGAAAATAAAGACCTTTCGTTCTGACCATACTTTTGTAAGGAAGAAGTCAGGACATAAGAAGATATTGGGTCCAATGGATAAAGCTTTTCTGCTATCTCTTTAATATAATCCTGGTTGACATTATAAGCCTTTGAATTCACCAGTAATTCAATACTTTTTAAAATAGATTTCGAGGCTATTGCCGTTGATGGTTTTTTGTTTAAATGTTCAGAAGCCAAGAATAATAATTGCTCAATTGGTTCGTTAAAGGTAATTTCTCTAAATCTTCCTTTAACCTTGGTCCATTCTTGCTTCTGAAGGTCTGACAGGCCGAGTGAATAAGCATCAAAATTTTGGTGGACAGTCGTAAACAAAACGATATTTACTTCAGGATTATTTACAAATTCAGCAAGTTGCTGAATAAAATACAATTCTTTTTCCGGGTCATTCTGCGCTGCATATTCTAAAAATTTCCCAAACTCATCTATTACTAAAAAAAGGAGGGGATTTTTTTTACCAAGGTCATAGTACCTATTATATATTTCCAAAAAAATATTTTCGGTAAGAAATTTATTTAGCTTTATCCCAAATGTTTCAGCAAAAATTTCCCTGATTGACCTGTATTCACCTATTATGTTGACAAATTCTACTTTCGGATTTGAGAGCAGGTTAATGCCAAAATATTTTTTATTATTTACAAGGGTTTCTTGAAAGGCCCAAAGAAACGAGCTCTTTCCCGTACCGTAAGATCCGATAATACTATAGGAACGAATGCCCTTTTTAAAATCATTCCCTATTTGTTCTACAATACGGATGCTGTTGGGAGTGGGAATATAATTTAATTCGCGCCCACTGTCTCGGATAATATTTACGGAGGTGTTGAACTTAGCTGGCATAATACTTTTCTAAAATTTCAAATTTGTCGGGTTTCGTCTTAAACTGCAATTCTTTGATTCCTGCATGGTCATTAAATGTTATACCATATCTCTTATATTTCGGATTACCGGTTAAATTTTCAATTTTGTTAGTTAAACCCGTCCTGCTTATTGCATATATACTACTCAACTGATTCTTATCCTGTTCAATACTGTAAATACTAATTGATTTGTCAAACCCACCGATATCAAGCAAGGAATAAAGCAGGATATCTTCTGGTACATCAGATCTTTCATCAGTCGGAATAGAATAAAAAGTCATCATTTTTTCTTCTACTTTTCTTTTCTCCTCGCGAATTATATTCAGTTCGGTCAACAGGCCTGAGAAAGTATCTTCTTTATCCTTGCTTTGAGCGTCTGTTCTTATATACATTTTTGTAAGTACATCAAAATCGCTTGAAAGTGTATTTTTGTTTATTTGAGCAAGTCCCGTTTCTGTTGTTTTCCTTGAAACAAAAGCAATAAAATTATCTTTTGTAAATTCTACTTTCTCTTTTCTGAATTCATTAAAAATAAGATCATAAATGGACGCAATACCACCAGTAATCAATTGGTAATGCAATAACCATAAAGTCGCTTCATCTTCGAGATAAGGGTCCTTTCCATTATCATCGAAAATAAATTTCGCAAATAAAGTAAGTTTGAAGTCCTTGTCAATAAGACCGAAAGCTTTCATCCAAAAAGCTATTGCAGCCACCATATTTTTACCTACTCCCAATTCCACAACTGCATCCTCTTCAGAAAATTTCCTTCCTTTTTTGACAAAGTCATAGCCTCTTTTCAGCCACATATGGCGACAATGAAAAGTATCATGACCCGAAAAGGTCAATCGCGACGGGGCAGCGGCAAGCTCATTCGACATTTTAAAATGTATAATTAATTATGGATAAAGTAAGGTAAAGTTAACCATTTTGAGATACTTTTCCATGTATATGATTATACACAAAAGTGGACAACTTTGAAATTGTGTCAATGTAAAGGGTACCTACATCTAAAGATCATTAATACACTAGGGGAATAGGAAGATGCCACAATAAGAAAAATAGCCACGATAAAACAACAAAAAAAAGACCGGAAAACGCTAACAGGTTGTATGAATCAAAAAAACACCGCCTTGAAACTGAAATTGAACAATGGCTGAGAAGAAATACTGTCAAAGCGATCCTTCGCGGATTTTTCTTATCACGAAATACAAGAACTGAATTTCAGTGTTGCCCAATGAAAAAAATATTCTTCGAGGGTTAATATATTTATAATGTTTTGTTCAAATAATTATATATCAAAACATAATTCGTATTTTTATGTTACCGATCACAACTTATAATGTGATTTTCCTTAGTACAAGTTTAGTGAAGAAAGAAAAAGTGCAGTATGAAAAAACTAATAACCGCCGAAACGCGGCATATCGACATCGTAGATTATCTCTCGGCCCTCGGATTCCATCCCTCCAAAATCCGCAACAAGGATTACTGGTATCTCTCCCCTCTCAAGAATGAAAAAAAAACCTCATTTAAAGTCAACCGCAACCTCAATATCTGGTATGACAACGGCATTGGGAAAGGCGGCACTCTTATCGACTTTGGCATAATTTATTTTAACTGTACGTTCCGTGATTTCTTACAGCATATATCAGCGTATCAAAACCCTGGGGTTTTTCTTTTTCACCAGCCACTCTCCTCATCCCATTTGCAACCGTCTTTTTCTGTCCCTGAGGGTGAAAAAAAAGAGCCTATGCCCAAAAGCAAAATCGTTATTGTTTCGGCAAAATCATTGACTGAAATTTCCTTGTTAAGATACCTGCAAAGCAGGTGTATTTCTGCAGAGATCGCAAATAGATTTTGTAAGGAAATTAACTTCCTTTTATACAACAAAAAAAGAACCGCAATCGGCTTTCAAAACAATGCCGGCGGGTACGAATTAAGAAGCGCCAATTTCAAAGGTAGCAGTTCCCCAAAAGACGTCACGTTTATTAATCAAAATGCGCAAGAATTAAATGTCTTTGAAGGATTCTTCAACTTCTTATCTTATCATGAAATCAATAAAAACAGCACCGACATCCTGACAAATTTTCTTGTCGTCAATTCACTTTCCTTCTTTCAAAAGCAAAGTGAAAAAATGGAAGCATTTCAATATGTTCATCTTTTTCTCGACAGGGACGCTTCCGGAATAAGAGCTACACAAGAAGTATTTCAATGGTCAAAGAAATATATTGACCAAAGCCATAGTTATAAAAATCATAAGGATTTGAATGAGTATTTAATTGAGCAGCATAAACGACAACATAATCAGAGTTACGTAAGAGGAAGACGGTTTTGAATTTCAGTAGCCAGCTATGTTTCGGTTAAACCGAAACGCTGGCTTTTTTCATCCCTCCTTCGGTCGGGATTCAAAAAGGTATTGCAGCAGACATGAAAATTGTGAAAGATGGAACCAGGAGCAGTAAGGATAAAAAACAAAGGTGGGCGTCCCCTTAAAAAGGTTAAGCAGGATCATTTTATTGGTGTAAAATGTTCGCTTGCTGACAAAACTTTGCTGTTGCAAAAAGCAAAAATAGTAGGCTTATCTCTTTCAGAATACTTAAGGGAGAGCGGGCTGAAAGGACAAGCTGTCACTAAAATAAAAAAACTTCCGCCTGAAATTTTACAACTCACAGGAACGCTTAATCATCTCGCCGCTAACCTCAACCAGATCGCTAAAAAAAGAAATGGAATTGAACAATTGGATGCACTGGAAAGGGCTTCTTTGGAAGTGCAATCCAGGGATTTAAAAAGGCTTGCAGAAGCGATAAAAAATTATCTGAAATGATTGGAAAGATAACCATAGGGAAATCATTCAAAGGCTGCCTTTTATATTGCTTAAACGATAAGCTGCCCAAACAATCTGAAGAGCAAATAATGAAGGACAGAGCGGAGATTTTACTCTTCAATCAATGCTATGGAAACCAGAAGGAATTGATAAGCCAATTCAATGAAGTACGACAGTTAAATCCGAAGCTTGCAAAACCTGTTTTGCATATTACCCTTAGCCTGGTACCTGGAGAACAATTATCAAAAGAAAAACTGATGACGATGTGTGAGGATTGCGCAAAGGATATGGGTTTTGAAAATAACCAGTATGTAGCAATCCATCACAAGGACACTAATCACCAGCATTTGCATATTGTAGCCAACAGGATTGGCTTTGACAAACGTACTGTCAGCGACAGTAAAAACTTCCAGAAAATCGCCGCCTTTTGCCGCAAAACGGAAATGAAATTTGGACTAACGCAAGTTCTTAGCCCTAGAAAATTCTTACCTAAAGAACAGCAGCAAACTCCAAGGCAAGACGTAAGAAAAGAAAAATTAAAAGATATCATCCAGAAAACGTTACACCAGGTAAGCAATTACCAGCAATTTGAAAACGTAATGAAGTCATTGGGATACCAGGTTCTAAAAACAAGGGGCATTGCCTTTATTGATGATAAGAAGGTAAAGATTAAAGGCAGCGAAGTTGGCTTTTCCTTGATGAGAATAGAAAAAATACTGGCACTTAAAAAAGAAACTCATCAAATGAATAAATATGAAAATACTTCGGGAATTATAAAGAATGAAAGGTATCCAAACATCGTTTGTCACTGGTCGCCACGAGTTCCATTATTTAAAAAACAAGACGCATTCCTGATTTTTAGTCTTCAAAAAGCCGTAAAGGAATTTATTTACGCAATTACTGAACCAGGGAAAACTCCTGAGGAATCGCCCTGGGATTTATTTAAAAAACGCAAAAAGAAAAAAGGGCAAAAGCCCCGTCATTAATATTATTTTTTAAACTCAATAAAAAACGAATCTATGGAAGATAGTAACAGGTTTGGGGAGCGTGAAATGGAAACCTTTGAGATTGTCCTCAGGGAAATGCTGCAGGAACAACAGAAAGCAAATAAAATTATTATTGAACAGGGTGCTGCAATAGGAGAGTTAATTGCAAAAGTCAACGGTTTTAATGAAAGGCTGGAAAATTTCAAAGTGATAGCACCACCGGTGAGTACAAAATCATTTGAAGAAGAGATTAGAAAAGTTATATCGGAAAAACGATTGTCTGATGCAAACGAATCTAAACCGGCCACACGGAAATTTCAGATTTTGTTATTTCCTGAACAAGATGCAAAATTATTTTATAAAATAGTTTTTGGGCGATGGCTAGTATGGCTTACAATTATGTTATTTATTACTAACCTTTATAAATTTGGTGTACACTGGAGCGATAGTCAAAAGGAAATAAAAATTCGCAGTTTAGAAACGGACCGGATAAAAAAAGCATGGAATTATCTCTATTTTCAAAAGCAGAAATATAAAAAAGTAATGGATAGCGCTTATATTTTGGAAAGCCAAAAATTACTATGATACAAATGAAAAAGTCCGCTAAAGATTTACTACGAATCAAGAAAAATATTGCAACCAAAGGTTATTTTCACTACTCGAACCGCAGAAAAGAATATTCTGAATTACACTTAAAGACGGGAAACTTAAGATTTCATTTCCTCCCTGAAAATGGAAGAATTTATTTTAGATATTTTGGGAAGCATTTAGATACCTATAAGTTTATTTAAAAAGGTATTTTATTTCGAAAAGTAAGATAAAATAAAGAGCACACCCGATTTCTTGCATAATTTTATCATGTACGAGTCGTAAGAATTCTATTTTATTGAATTTAAAAAGTAGGTATTGCAAATTCGCTTAACACTTGGGAGTAAGGGGGTGGAAATGCTGCTTGTATTTTATATCCCTTTTCTATTCTAAAAAAACTTAACGAGCCTAGCTTTTCTTCTATGATTTCAACATTATTTTTTACTATCGAGTAATCTTTGCAGAAGATCATTTTTTTCTTTTTCAACTTGAACTAGTCTTTCAAAAAGTTTTTCAACTTTATCAATAGCCTCAATCCATTTATCTGCATAATTTATTGTACAGCGATTGTTATTTATATTAATGTGAGAAGCGCCAGCATTTGAACCTTCATAATTATTTTGAATGTTAAAAATTGCCGCTTCCTCATCAAAGTTTTTGATTGCTTCGACCGGCACTTTTAAGAGTTTAGCAATCTGTTCTAATAATGGATCATCAATCACTTCTTTTTGTTCTAGTTGAGATATTTTTTTCTGGTTCCAGTCTTCTCCGAGTTCATGGGCCAAAGCATCTTGTTTGATTCCGAGCAGATCCCTGAATCTTTTTATGTTCCGCCCCTGATGTATTGTTTTCTCCATATTTTTTTTGTTACCGTATTACAAATATAATAAAAGTAGCAGGATATTTTACAGGATAAAATACGTGCCTTTTAAAGTAAAATGCCCCTACCGCGAATTGAATACAATATACGAATGAATTTGCTTTACAAAAGGTAAATGATTGGTCATGGCAAAGAAAAAAAAAGGGCTTCAAAAAATAACCAATAAAAGGCTTTCCTATGAGTGACGAAGGATTGCTTATTTCTTTCACTTGTTCAGTATAGTGGAAAATCCACGCAAATTGCCCCTCAATGATACTCTTCAATATCAAAGTTTGATTCTCAAATTAAATTAAAAACCTTAACATTTAAGGAAATAAGAAAAATTGCGAAATCGATAATAACAGATCAGAATGATGTAAGATATTTAAGGATACACGCAAAAATTATCGTTATGAATGCAGCCGAAATAAAATGTTTGATACCAAAATTATATAGCCAAAATGCCTGTGAAAATAGTTCTATAAACTGCAGCAGATATTTTTTTACCGTATTGCGGCAACACCTGTCGTCTTGCTGATAAATTTACTGCCCCGCCCGTCTGCATAAAGCCGTAGTACCTGTCTGATCTTAAACATGTCAATTGTTTTGTTGGACATAAATTATCTGGTTTGTTTTGTTTAAA